>Ga0007759_10016980_pt1 | contig 15705 bp, 30 predicted proteins | sample LauGreFaBDMM15DN_FD_61686 | JGI IMG/M metagenome (GOLD analysis project Ga0007759, IMG submission 61686) | Metatranscriptome of freshwater lake microbial communities from Lake Michigan, USA - Fa13.BD.MM15.DN (Metagenome Metatranscriptome) | ecosystem: Environmental > Aquatic > Freshwater > Lake...
AAAAATATTAAATATGGTACTTAAAAATGCTGAAAAATTTGATGTAGTTTCATCTTTTCAAGGGGATCCTTTTGTTGGACATCTTGCAACTCCTGTTACTAGTTCAAATTTAACAAAAACATATCTTAGTCTATTACCTGCCTATAAAACAGGATTATCACCTTTATTACGTGGGATTAATATTGGATTTGTTCATGGTTATTTCTTACTTGGACCTTTTGTTCAATTAGGACCACTAAGAGATAGTCAAGTTGGAAGTTTTGTTGGTTTCGTTTCAACAATTAGTTTATTAATCATTTTAACAACATGTTTAATTATCTATGGTTTTGTAACATTTTCAGATGCAGCTGCAAAAAAAGCAGAAAATAAAAAAGTTTTAGTTGATTTTTTAACACAACAAGGTTGGCGACAATTCACTTCTGGTTTTATTGTAGGTGGATTTGGTGGAGCTAGTATTGCTTACGTGTTATTAAAATTTGTAGTTTAAACACCTTTCCGTTAATCCTAACAAATAAAATATATTGATTTTTTCAGTAAGTTTTGTTAGGATTTTTTTGTTCTCGAACATTCATTTATTAATTTAGAATTAAAAAATTTATCATGGCAAAAAAATATAAAGTTAGACTTTTAAGCAAAGCACAAAATTTAGATGTAACAATTGACTGTCCAGATGACAAATTTATTTTAGAAGCAGCAGAAGATAGTAATATTGAATTACCATACTCTTGCCGTGCTGGTTCTTGTTCTACTTGTTTAGGAAAAGTATCAAAAGGTAAGATTGATCAACCGGATCAAACATTCTTAGATGAAGATCAAATTGCCAATGGTTTCGTATTAACATGTGTAGCATACGCAACATCTGATGCTGAAATTTTAACACATGAAGAAGAAAACTTATACTAAAAAATTAAGTCATTTAAAATGACTTAATTTTTTTTAATTATTTTTGAGTAAGGATTTTTAAAGAACAAGAAACTCCTGCTGGTAATTCTGTTTTTAATAATAAGTCTAAAATAGACGGAGATTCTGTATTTAAATCGATAAAACGCTTATATTGACGTATTTCGAAATGTTCTCTTGAGTCCTTATCAATATGTGGAGATCTAAGAACACAAAAACGTTTAATCTTAATGGGTAGTGAAACTACTCCATTAATTTTACAATCGTTTTCGCCAGTTAACAACGTTGTTCTAAGTTGTTGACAAGCTAAATTAATTAATTCATTATTAAATGATCTTAAAAGTATACGGAATTTCATATTTACCTACTTAATTATTCAATGATTTTTGTTACTAATCCTGAACCAACTGTTCTTCCACCTTCACGAATTGCTAAACGCATACCGTTTTCAATCGCAATTGGTGCAATTAGTTCAATACGCATGCTAACGTTATCACCTGGCATTACCATTTCAATAATATTTCCATCAGATGTAAATTCAGCAATTTGACCAGTTACATCTGTTGTTCGTACATAGAATTGTGGACGATATCCCTTAAAGATAGCTGTATGACGTCCACCTTCATCTTTTGTTAAAATATAAACTTCAGCGTCAAATTTTGTGTGTGGTTTAATTGATCCAGGTTTACATAGTACCATTCCACGTAGAACATCTGTTTTTTGAACACCACGTAATAAAATACCAATATTATCACCTGCCATTCCTTTATCAAGAGTTTTTTGGAACATTTCTAAACCAGTTACAGTAGTTGTTTTTGTTTCTCCTAAACCAACTAATTCAACGGTATCACCAATATTTACAACTCCTCTTTCAATTCTTCCAGTTGATACTGTTCCACGACCTGTAATTGAGAATACATCTTCAATTGCCATTAAGAATGGTTGATCAACTTCACGAGCTGGTGTAGGAATATAGTCATCAACAGCTTTCATTAGATCAAAAATTTTATCAACCCATTTATCTTCTCCTTTCTTAATTTTTGGATTTTTACTTACAGCCTCAAAAGCTAGTAAAGCAGAACCAGCAATGAATGGAATTTCATCTCCGGGATAATCATAACTTTGTAATAATTCACGTAATTCAAGTTCAACTAATTCAATTAATTCAGCATCATCAACTTGATCAGCTTTATTTAAAAATACAACTAATTTTTTTACACCAACTTGACGTGCTAATAAGATATGTTCACGTGTTTGTGGCATAGCTCCATCTGCAGCTGATACTACTAAGATAGCACCATCCATTTGTGCAGCTCCAGTAATCATGTTTTTTACATAGTCTGCGTGACCTGGACAGTCTACATGTGCATAATGACGAAAGTCTGTTTCATACTCTACGTGAGCAGTATTAATAGTAATACCACGTGCTCTTTCTTCAGGAGCAGCATCAATATCTTCATATCTCTTTAAAACAGCACCACCTAATGTTGATAAAGTTGCAGTAATAGCAGCTGTTAATGTTGTTTTTCCGTGGTCAACATGTCCAATTGTTCCAATATTGATATGCGGTTTTGTACGTTCGAATTTATCTCTTGCCATTTTTAATAAATTTTAAAGATTATTTAATAGATGTTTTATGCTTTTGGCGATTTTAACTAAGTTTTTATCTTAATTGTGCAAATGCTTTATTAGCCTCTGCCATTTTATGTGTTTCTTCTTTTTTCTTAATAGCATTTCCTAGACCTTTAGCAGCTTCTAAGAGTTCATTTGCTAATTTTAAAGACATTCCTTTACCAGAACGTTTACGCGAAAATTCTACAACCCAACGAATTGCAATATTTGTAGAACGATATTTATTTAATAATGTTGGTACTTGATATGTTGCACCACCAATACGTTTAGCTTTTAATTGAACACGTGGGCTAATATTTCGAACGGCTTTTTCTAAAATTAGAATTGGATTTTGATTTGTTCTAAATTCAATAAATTCTAGAGCTTTATAAACAATTCTTTTTGCAAGACGTTTTTTACCACATTTTAAAATTCGATTAACTAATAAACTTATAAGTAAGTTATCAAATCTTGAATCTTTTTCAGGGAAACGCTTTTTTGTTGAGATTCTACGTGACATATTTCGCTAATTTTGTTTTAAAAGTTAAATTTATTTATTTTTTAGCACCAGGTTTTGCTCCTGCTACACCTGCTACTTGTTTACGAGCTCCATATTTTGAGCGACTTTGTTTTCTATCTTTTACACCTGTACAATCTAGGGCTCCACGAATAATTTTATAACGTACTCCTGGAAGATCTTTAACACGCCCACCACGGATTAAAACAATTGAATGCTCTTGTAAGCTATGACCTTCTCCTGGAATATATGCTGTAATTTCAAACCCACTAGTTAACTTTACTCGAGCAACTTTTCTAATCGCCGAGTTTGGCTTTTTTGGTGTTGTTGTATAAACACGAGTACAAATTCCACGTCTTTGAGGACATGAATTTAAAGCTGGTGTCTTTGTACGATAAATTGTTTTTGTTCGACTTAAACGAACTAATTGTTGAATTGTTGGCATATTTTTAACCTTTTATTTCTTTTCTTTTAAACTATATTTACGTTCAAATTTTTCTACGCGTCCTTCTGTGTCAATAATTTTTTGTGAACCTGTATAAAAAGGATGATTTCCGGACCAAATATCAACTGAAAGTTCTTGTTTTGTTGTCCCTACTTCTAAAACTAATTTTCCATCACAAAATACTTTAGTTTTATAAAATTCTGGGTGTAAATCTTTTTTTGGCATATTAAAATTTTTAAATTAACGTTTAGAGTATTGTGAAGCTTTACGAGCTTTCTTTAAACCATATTTACGTCTTTCTTTAATTCTTGCATCTCTACGTAATAATAAATGTGCATTTAAAGTTTGACGATATTCATTACTAATTGTACAAATTGACTTTGAAATTGCTAAACGAATTGCATCTAATTGTGAGCTAATTCCACCACCTTTAACATTTATGATTACATCATATTTATTTGTTAAATTAACGAGAACAAAGGGATTTTTAATTAAATCACGATCTTCTGCCACTCCAGAAAAAAAGTCTTCAAAACTTTTATTATTAACGGTAATTATTCCAGAACCATCTTTTAAAAAAACTTTTGCAACGGAAGTTTTTCGTTTTCCAATTCCAGTGTATAAAATATCGAGTTTACTATTCATAACGTTTAATTTTTATTTAAAATTTGCATTTAGATATCAACTTTGATCCAATTATTTGAATCAGCTAATTCTAACGGGACTGTTTTTACTTCATTTTGTAATTTTGTATAATTAATTTTATTATCACAATAAATATATAAGCGTCGATAGTATTCGCGACCTAGGACACCTTTTGGTAACATACCCCAAATAGCTTTTTCTAAAATTCTTGTTGGAACTCTCGACTTTACTTGTTTAAAAGTTTCAATTTTTAAGCTACCAGGTCTTTGAGAATTACGATAATATAGTTTTTGTTCTTCTTTTTTACCTGTGACTTCAATTTTACTCGCGTTTAAAATAACAACAAAATTACCTTGGTCTACACCAGGAGTAAAATATGAAATCTCTTTACCACGTAATAATTTACTTACTTCTGTTGCTAAACGCCCTAATGTTTTACCTGTAGCATCAACTACAAACCATTTTGGGACATGGCATTCTTGTTTAGGAAAAACTGTTTTCATAGTTTAAAAAAATTGTTTTCTCTTTTTTATTAAATTTTTTCTGTTGGATAACTTTTTTTAAGTAATTTTTCGGAGACATTTAAAAAAGTAGGATTTAAAAATAATGGATAAAATAAATTCATTAATATTTTTAAAGACTCTTGAAGACTACGTTTTGGAGTAATGCTACCATTTGTTAAAATCTCAAAGTTTAAGGATTCTTTAATATTCCCTTTACTATCATGAATTAATTTTATTTTATAGTTTACTTTCTTAATAGGCATAAAAATTGAGTCGATGAATAAAGTTGATGGTTTTGTATTATTAATTTTTTTTTCAAATTTATTTTTTCGATTTTCCTCTGCTAAACGATATCCTTTTCCTTTTTCAATATCAATTTCAATATATAATTCCGAATCATCAATAATAGTACAAATGTATTGTTGAGGATTAATTACTTTTAATAAATAGCGTGGTAATTTTAACATTCCCGCTGTTACAATTATTGGCCCTTTAACTTGTAAATAACCTTTTTGTTTTAATTCATAAGGTTTATCTTTACTAAGAAATGTACTTTTTAAAATAATATCTTTAAAATTTAACATTATTTCTAAAACGTCTTCTCTTACTCCTTCAATTGTTGAAAATTCATGTTTTAAATCATTAATACGTATTCCAGTAATTGAAAATCCAGTTAAATCAGATAACAATGTTCGGCGCAACGCATTTCCTAACGTAATTCCTTGACCCGTCTCCAAAGGCTCAATAAGAAAAGATCCAAAATAATTTTTTTCTTTATCTAAGTAGGTCTCAATACAAGTTAATGTACTCATAAAATTTTATATATTTTTATAGTCTTCTTTTCTTAGGTGGACGACAACCATTATGAGCTACACCTGTTTTATCTTCAATTGATAAAATTGCTAATCCAGATGTTTTAAGTGCTCTCAATGACGTTTCACGTCCATTTCCACGTCCTTTAATTACTACTTCCACTTTTTCCATTCCTAATTCAATAGCTTTAATGGCAGCATTACGAGCTGCACTTTGAGCTGCGAAAGGAGTATTTTTACGTGCTCCTTTAAAACCTGAAGTTCCTGAAGAAGCCCAACATAGTGTATTTCCTAAAATATCACTGATAGTAATAATTGTATTATTAAATGTTGTTTTAATATTTGCGATCCCAACATTTACGGCTTTTTTTGTTTTTTTCTTTTGTTTTGACATATTTTATGATTTATTTTTTACGAATAAATAAACTTTGTCGACGTGATGTTCGGTTATTTGTACGTGTTCGTTGACCACGAACTGGTAAACCTTTCAAATGTCTTCTTCCGCGGAAAGAATTAATATCAATTAAGCGTTTAATATTTAGACTAATTAAACGTTTTAAATCTCCTTCTAATTTAAATTCTTCTGTTTCTAATAAATCGCGTAAAGCAGAAATATTTGATTCATTTAAATCAGAAACTTTTAAATCAGGATCAATACTTAATTGATTTAAAATTTTTTTAGATGTTGGAATTCCAATTCCATAAATACATGTTAAGGCGACGTAAATCTTCTTTTTGTTTGATAAGTTATTACCAAGTATTCTGACCATATTTTAATATTTTAATAAGATTAACCTTGTCTTTGTTTATGTTTGGGGTTTAAACATATTACCATAATTCGACCATGTCTTTTAATTACACGGCAATTTTCACACATTCTTTTTACTGAAGGACGTACTTTCATATTAAGTTTTAAAAATAGTTTTAAAATTATCTTTGGAGTTCAAAACGTGCATTTTTGTAAACAGCTTGAACTGTTTTTGCTACTTCACTGCTTATTCCGATAGCAATAATAAGTGAAGAAATATTAATTTGTCCTAAAAAAGGACTTTTTGATTGATTTTTAACAAACTCATAAGCAATTAAAATAGCTACTAACGACAATCCACCAACTAATGATGTTGCTTTTACTTGATTCTCTAAATATTTCTTTGTTTTTTCTCCACTTTCTACTCCTTCTATTGCTACCGAACTTTTTCTTAATTCTTCAGAAATTTTCTCAGGATCCCAAAAGATAGTTGTATAAAAATAGTTAAAGAGAACAATTAGAGCATAATATAAAGGTTGTGAAATCTGTTCCGGTATCTTATTTTTTGTTATTAAACTAAGAATCGGTAAAAGATTTGAAGCAATAATAATTGGAAAAATACCTGCTTGGGCAAATTTTAGAACTAATCCTGTATTATCTTTTATAATCTTTTGACGATCAATATTTTCTAAACTTAGATTAAAACTTTCCTTATTAAAACTTAATTGACGTGCGGAAATTAAACGAAGTGTTACTCTTGCGTATTGTGTTAGCAAGATTGCAGCACTTAAGAATAAAAGGAAATTAATTTCCCAACCTGGAAGACTTTGAATTGCATTAAGCTGATTTTTACCTAAGATAGTTGCTAAAATATTGCATAAAATAAAAAGGGATTGTCCATTGCCAATTCCTTTATCATCAACTACTTGAGATAAGTAAATAGTGAAAAAAGATCCAGAAATTAACATAACACAAAGTAGCAGTACATAAAATTGTCCTGTGTTATACATATAAGGTTGTAGAAAACCAATTAATCCTAGAGCTTGAAAAATAGCAACAACAATTGTCAAATATTTTTTGTATCGATTTAATTGTTTTACCCCAAGGCTACCTTCTTCCTTTTGAAGTTTTTCTAATGGTGGGAAAATTTGTGTTAGTAAATCTACAATAATCGCAGCGTTAATATAAGGAATAATTCCAAATGACCCAGCTGTTAATAAATACTTTGAACTTCCACTTCCTGAATAAATATTAAGATATTGAAGAAAAATTCCTTTATTGTCAGATTCTAAAAAAGCTCTTTTTAATGCTTCTTGATCAATTCCCGTTAACGGAATTGAATTTAAGATTTTATAGATTAGAATAACAACCAATGTATATATAAGTTTTTTAGTTGGGCTATTATTTATAAAAAGTTCTTTTTTTAATACTTGACTAACCATTTTTATATTTTTTCATAATCTTCTCATAAAAAAGTTTTTTGCGATTAGATTGAGCTGTTCCTAATTCAACTTTTTCATTTAAACTCGTTAAAGCTAAAATTGTTGCTTTTGCGTTATTTAAAATGTTACTTGCACCAAATTGTTTAGCTAAGATGTTCTTAATACCACCTAATTCAAGAACAGTTCGAATTGATCCACCAGCAATAACTCCTGTTCCTAAAGAGGCAGGTCTTAACATTAAACTACATGCACCATAGCTCTTATTAACAACATGTGGAATAGAATATTTTAAGGTTAATGGAATATTAATTAAATTCTTTTTTCCATTTAAAACTGCTTTATCAATCGCTAAATTCACGTCTTCAGCGCGTCCAACTCCTACACCTACTTTTTGTTTACTATCACCAATAATGACAACGGCACGGAATGTCATTTTCTTACCACCTTTAACAACTTTTGTTACGCGTTTAATTTGAACAATTTTTTCATCATATTTTAATTTTGATAAACGAATTGTCCCTTTTTTTCTTAATTTATTTGAATCTTTCAAAGTAAATTTTGAACCTTTATTTTGTGAATTTTTTAGTTCAGTTTTTTCCATATTTCTGTTTTTAATACTGATACGTTTAATAAATTCTTCTTTTAAAATACTAAACCTTTTTCTCTTGCACCTTCAGCAACTTTTTGAATACGTCCGTGATATGGTCGATTTCCTCGATCAAAAACTACCGTACTAATATTTTTTTGAAGTGCTTTTTGTGCTAAATCTTGACCTACTTTTAAACCAGCGTCTTGATTTGCTTTATTTTGAATTGTTTTTCCTAATTCTTTATCTAAAGTTGAACTGAAAGCTAATGTTTGTGAATGTTTATCATCAATTAATTGTGCATAAATATGTTTATGTGAACGATACACAGCTAAACGAGGTTTTTGAGGTGTACCAACAACTTTTTTTAAATATCTTTTCTTTTGTTGTACAAACAGTTTTTTTAATTTTGTTTTCATATTAATATTAAGAGATAAATCAACTTTTTATTTTCCTGTTTTCCCAGCTTTGCGAATAATTTTTTCACCATCATATAAAATCCCTTTTCCTTTATAAGGTTCCGGTGGGCGCACATCATGAATTTTTGATGCTAAAAATCCAACTCTTTCCTTATCAATTCCACTAATAGAAATTTTTACCGGTGATTCTACTTTAATAGCTAAATCTTGAGGGATCGGAAATTCTACTGGATGTGTAAAACCAGCATTCACAATTAATTTATTCTTTTCAACTTGAAATTTATATCCAACTCCTTCGGCAATTAAAGTTCTTGAAAACTTTTCTGTAACCCCTTTTACCATATTTTGTAAAAGAGCACGAATTAAACCGTGATATGCACGAGATTGTTTAGAATCATCATTTCGAGTAATAATTAGCTTATTATCTGCATGATTTAAAGTTAAAAGATTTAAAACTGCTTTTTCTAATGTTCCATGTTTTCCTTTGATACTAATATTTCCATTTTCCATTTTAATAGAAACATCTTTTGGAATATCAATTGCTTTTTTTCCAATTCTTGACATATAAGTCTCCTTAAAAATTTTTTTTTATCCTATGTAACATAATATTTCACCACCCTTTTTTAATTGAGTAGCTTTATTATGACTCATCACTCCTACGGATGTTGAAATAATGGCAGTCCCTTGTTCGTATTTTAAAACGCTAATTACATCATTGAAGTTTTTATACCCAGCAAAAACTCTTTGTCCTGGTTTACTAATTCGTTTCATAATTGAAAAGAAAGGTTTTTTAATCCACCATCCTTTATATTTCAAAATAATTTTAATCTCATTTTGGTTTAAGTTATTTTTGTCTAAATTATAAGATTTAATATAGCCTTCAGATAATAAAACTCTTAAAATTGATAAATTTAATTTGCTATATCTTACTCGAGCAAAACTATGACGTGCTAAACTTGCATTACGAATACGAGTTAACATATCAGATATAAGATCATTTGTCATTTTTTATCCCCTTAACTTTTTTCATTTTTTGTAAAAGGTACGCCTAATTCTTTTAGTAAGAAGAATCCTTCTGCTGAAGTTTTTGCCGTAGTTACAATTGTAATATTAAATCCACGTCTTTGATCTACACTATCATAATCGATTTCTGGAAAGACTAATTGTTCAGAAATTCCTAAATTATAATTTCCATGTTTGTCAAAATTATTTGGATTTAAACCTCTAAAATCTCGAATACGAGGTAATACTAATTTAATAAATTTTTCTAAAAAAGCATACATTTTTCCACGGCGTAAAGTTACTGTTAGACCTAAAGGCATTCCTTCTCTAACTTTAAAACCTGCAATTGATTTTTTTGCTAATGTTAAAACAGGTTGTTGACCTGTAATTAGACGAATTTCTTCAGTTGCCTTTTGTAAAAAAACACGATTTTGTGCATTTAAACCTAATCCAGCACTTACGTTAATTTTTTCAATTTTAGGTATTTGATGTATATTGTTATATTTAAATTCTTCCTTTAATTTAGGAATAACAGAATTTAAATAATCATTTTTTAAGTTACTCATCTTTTTATATTTTTATAGCTTTAGATAATTACTTTAGGAAATAATATTTCCAGATTTCTTAAAATAACGAACTTTTTTGTTATCTACCATTTTATGACCAATACGGCTTGTTACTTGCGCAACTTTATCCCATAACATCACATTTGAAATATGAATTGGAACAGCTAACTCTACTTGTTTAGCTTCTCCACCTTGTTTATTTTTAATATATTTAATACGAGGAACAACGCCTTCTACAACAACTAAAGATTGTTTAGACATTACTGATGTAATATTTCCAATTAATCCTTTTTCATTTCCAGCTATAATTTTAATTGTATCCCCAACTTTTAGATTTGAAATTAAATTTTTTGTCATACTACTTCGTTTGCTAAAGATATTATTTTTGTAAAGTTTTTGTCTCTAATTTCTTTTGCTACTGGTCCAAAAACTCTTGTTCCACGAGGGTTATTTTCCGCATTAATAATTACAGCTGCATTATCATCAAAACGAATTGCCATACCATCAGAACGTTTTACTGTGTTTCTAGTTCTTACGATAACAGCTCTGACTACACTTGATCGTTTTACAGCCATATTGGGAATCGCATCTTTCACGACTCCAATGATAATATCTCCAATGTTTGCGTATTTTCTATTGTTACCTAAAACACGAATACACATTAGCTGTTTAGCTCCAGTATTATCTGCAACTGTTAAATAGGTTTGTGGTTGTATCATAATTTTATTTATTGTTCATAAGTCTTTAAAATTTCTTTTAGTTTCCATTTTTTATGGCGGCTAATTGGAGCACTTTCTTCTAAAAGAACAACGTCACCAGCTTTTGATTTATTTAATTCATCGTGAGCCATATAACGTTTTGTTTTCACTAATGTTTTTCCGTATTTTTCATGTTGGTATCTCATCTGAATTGCAACAACAATTGTTTTTTCAGGTTTGTTACTTACAACAATTCCAATTCTTTCTTTTTTTACCATGGCTTTTAACTCTGACTTTTTAACATTACTGATTTTCTAAATTTTAATTGAGCAATTCTACGTTTTGTATGTCCAAATAAATGAGGTTTTACTCCTTGACTTGTAGATCGTTTTAAACGTAAATCAAACAAATTTTTTTGTTGAATAAAAATTTCTTGATCAATATCCACAATTGTGTTTAGTTTATCTAATTCCTTATATTTCGGTAAACTCATATTAAATTTTTTCTCTGATTAATATTCGTGTTTTAATTGGTAACTTATAACAAGCAATTTTTAAAGCTTCTAAAGCAACTTCTTGGGGTACTCCAGCAACTTCAAATAAAACATTACCCGGTTTAATTACTACTACCCAGTATTCTACAGCCCCTTTTCCAGATCCCATACGTGATTCTTCTGCACGTGCAGTAACTGATTTATCTGGAAAAACTTTAATCCAAAGTTTTCCTGTTCTTTTTGTATAACGAGAAATTGTGCGTCGAACTGCTTCGATTTGTCGAGATGTTAACCAAACTGGTTCTAAAGCTTGAATTCCGTAATCACCATGATCTAATTTGTTATTACGACAAGCTTTCCCTTTCAGTCTTCCACGTTGCATTTTTCTATATTTTGTTCGTTTAGGACTTAACATAATGTCTTTTCTTATTCAATTTTAAATTTTTTATCCCATAAATAACCAAACTTTGATTCCAATAACACCATAGATAGTTTGAGCTTCATAGTGTGTGTAATCAATTTTTGCATTTAAAGTATGTAGAGGAACTTTTCCTTCTCGTTTCCATTCGCTTCTTGCGATTTCATTCCCATTTAATCGTCCCGAAACTTCTACTTTGATTCCTTTTATGTCTGTTAATTGAACTTTTTTAATTGTTTGTTTAACAGCTCTTCTAAAAGGTGTTCTTTTTTCAAGTTGGTCTGCAATAAATTTTGCAATTAATGTTGCATCTTCAAATGGATTTTTAATGAATTTAATTTCAATAAAATAATTCTTTTTAAATTTAATTTGTAAAAAACGAATTAAATTTCTGATATTACGTTTTAATAATAAGCTCGTAAAACGTTTTAAGTTTCCTTTTGGATTATTTAGGATTGAAACTGTTTTAGAAGAAGGATTATCAGTTGTTTCAGTAAAATATTTTGCAACTTTACGATACATTTCTTTTGCACGAGGGAATAAAGCATGAAGTGTAATGTTAACGTACTCTTTATTCTCAACATCTTGTGTAATTCTATTAATTTCAATTTTTGAAATTGATAAAAATTCAGCAAAAAATTCATTAACTTTTTGACGAATAAAAAAGTCTTCTTCAATTAATGCTGGATAAGTTGCTTTTGGACTATACCATTTTGATAAATGACTTTGGGTTGTAACTAGTCTAAACCCTTTTGGATGTGTTTTCTGACCCACTATATTTTCTCCTTATTAAATAATTGATTTGATAACTTTATCCTTCAGAGACACGAATTGTAAGATGTGACATTTTCTTCTGAATTGCAAAGGCTCGGCCTTGTGCTCTTGGACGCATTCTTTTTAAAATTGGACCTTGATTCACAAATGCTTCAGTAATAACTAAATTTTCTTTTTCAAGATCAAAATTATTTGTTGCATTTGAAACAGCCGAATAAAGAGTTTGCCAGACCACAGCTCCAGCTTTTTGAGGTAAATACTTTAAAATTTGTAAAGCTTCTTTATAGCTTTTTCCTCTAATTTTTGAAATAATTACATCTACTTTAGTAGGTGAAATTCTAATATATTTCGATGTTGCTGAAATACTCTCTTTTGTTTTATTCATAAATTATCTTTTTACTTTTCGTTCAGTTTTTTTATGAGAACGGAATGTACGTGTTGGTACAAATTCTCCTAATTTATGACCAACTAATTGGTCTGAAATAAATATTGGAACATGCTTTTGGCCGTTATAGACACTAATCGTATGCCCAATCATTAAGGGTAAAATTGTTGATGCTCTTGACCAAGTTTTAATTGTTTCTTTTTTACCTTTTGTATTTAATACATTTAATTTATTTAATAAATGGTAAGCAATAAAAGGTCCTTTTGATATAGATCTTGACATAAGTTACTGTTCTATATTTTTAATAATTAAATTTATGAACGTGAGCGTATGATAAACATATCACTCTTATTTTTACGTTTACGAGTTTTTACACCTAAGGCAGGTTTACCCCAAGGAGTTAAAGGTCTTGGTTTACCGATTGGACAACGTCCTTCTCCCCCACCATGAGGGTGGTCAACTGGATTCATTACTGATCCACGAACTGTTGGACGAATTCCTAACCAGCGATTACGACCTGCTTTTCCTATTACAACGTTATAAAAATCAGAATTACTGATTCGTCCTACAGTTGCATAACATTCTTTTTTAAATAGACGAATTTCTTTTGAAGATAAGCGTAGTACAACAAAATCATTTTCTTTTGCTAGAACTTTTGCACTAGTACCTGCAGAACGAATTAACTGGCCTCCTTTTCCAGGAAATAATTCAACATTATGAACATCTGTTCCTAAAGGAATGCTATCTAATGGTAAGGAATTTCCAATAGCAATTTCTGCATTTTTTCCAGCACGTACTGAATCTCCAACTTTTAAATTCTCTGGATGTAAAATATATCTTTTTTCTCCATCTTCATAATTAACTAAAGAGATAAAAGCATTACGATTTGGATCGTATTCAATTGACATTACTTTTCCTTGAATGTCATATTTGTTACGTTTAAAATCAATTAATCTATATTTTCTTTTATGTCCTCCTCCTTTATGACGAATGGTAATACGACCTTTATTATTTCTCCCATTCGCTCTGTGATTTGCAACCACTAATGATTTTTCTGGCTCTACTTTTGATAAGATTGAAAAATCTAATACACTTTTATTACGTGTTGAGGGTGTATACGGTTTATAAATTTTAATTCCCATAATATTCTGAGATAATTTGAAGTTTTATTTAATTAAATAAATCGCTAATCGTTTCACCTTCTTTCAGTTTCACGTATGCTTTTTTGTAGGATGCTTTTTTTCCAATGAATTTTCCTACTCGTTTTGTTTTTACTGGTAAATTTGCCGTATTTACTTGAATAATATGAACATTAAATATTTTTTCAATAATATATTTAATTTGAACCTTTGTTAATGATCGATCTACTACGAAAGTATATTGTCGATCGCCATATAGATTAATTGATTTTTCAGTCAAAGATGGATATTTGACTAAATTTAAAAGATCACCTAGATTAAGCATATTGTTTTCCATAAATTGAATTTATTGAATCTAATGATGTATTAGATAAAATAATGTGAGTTGTTTTTAATAGTTGTTCAATATTTAAACAATTTGATGTTGTTACTTCAACATTTTTTAAATTACGTGAAGCTAACCAGAATTGCTTATTGGGTTTTGTTAAAATAAAAAGAATTTTTTCATTTGTATTTAAGCCTAAATCTGAAATCATTTTTAAAACATTTTTTGTTTTAATCATATTTGCATCATTAAAAGCCATTTCATTTACAAAAATAAATTGTTTCTTTTTTAAATAAAGAGCGGAAAGAATTGCTAAACGTCTTTCTTTTTTATTAATTTTTTTTGAAACAATACGTGGTTTTGGTCCAAAAGTAACACCACCACCCACAAATAATGGAGATCTACTTGATCCAGCACGAGCACGACCTGTTCCTTTTTGTTTCCAAGGTTTTCTTCCTCCACCTCTTACTTCAGATTTTGTTTTTGTTGAAGCTAGATAAGAACGAGAATTTTTTAATTGAGTTAAATAAGCACGATGAATTAAACCAATTGCTTTTTTCTTTTTTTCTACATTTTCAGAAAATATTTGATTAATTTCCAAATTAATATTTTCTACTTGTTGGCTACTTGGATTCATAAATTAAGTTAACTTTTCGTTTTAATACTTACTAAATTACCTGATTTTCCAGGAATTGAACCTTTTAGAACTAAAAGATTTTGTGTTTTATCAATATCAATGATTTCTAATCCTTTAATTGTTTTTTGTTCCATACCTAAACGTCCAGACATTTTTTTGCCAGGGAAAACACGTCCTGGAGTTGTCCCTGATCCGATTGACCCTTGTAATCTATGATGCTTTGAACCATGCCCCATAGGACCACGTACGAAATTATTTCTTTTAATATTTCCGCTTGTTCCTTTTCCGATTGTTAATCCTGTAACATTAACATATTCACCAATTTCAAACATATCAACGCTAAACTTTTGTCCTAGTTCATATGTTGTTGGTTCCACTGTTTTATATTCTTTTAAATAACGATAAGGAGCTAAATTTACTTTACTGAAATGACCTAATTTTGGTTTTGTTAAACTTTTTGAATTTGCAGAAAGCTCTACATAGCCCAGTTGAATAGCATTATAGCCGCAATTTTCTAGAGATTTAATTTGAGTAACATAACAAGGACCACCTTTTATAATTGTTACTGGAATTACATCTCCTTTTTTATCGAAAATTTGCGTCATACCGATTTTATTTCCTAAAATACCAAGAGACACAA
>Ga0007759_10218022_pt1 | contig 15353 bp, 6 predicted proteins | sample LauGreFaBDMM15DN_FD_61686 | JGI IMG/M metagenome (GOLD analysis project Ga0007759, IMG submission 61686) | Metatranscriptome of freshwater lake microbial communities from Lake Michigan, USA - Fa13.BD.MM15.DN (Metagenome Metatranscriptome) | ecosystem: Environmental > Aquatic > Freshwater > Lake ...
GCGCACACTGAGGAGCAGTAACGTAACCATTTGTAAAGCGGATTCCATTACCAATTAATGAGTCAAGGTGCGGTGTTTGCACATCGCTAACATAACCTTGCTGCCTAAGATCGGCATAACCCAGGTCATCTGCCAAAACAACAATAATATTTGGCTTTTTATATTGCTGTCCTTCTGCAATTGAGGTTATGATAACTGTCAAACAGAGCAGAATGGCTTTAATGGTAATTTCTATTTTCATATATCAAATTACTAATTTTATAATATCGATCTCGGCACCATGCAAACGTGGATAATTTTCCTCGGATATTTTGGGTAACTGTAGCCATTCAAGGATTAATAAAAATAAAAAAGCAGTTGGATATTTTTTTAATTTGTTTTAATTATCAATAGTGAAAGTTTAATATATTCTAAATACTTTATTCAATTTGTTAGCCATAAAAATTGACTTTTATCACTTTTTCTTGGTTTGTAAATATTTCACCAAATCCAATACCTCATTTTCTTTTAAGGTTTCAAATATTCCAACCGGCATCAATGATGTGGCCATTGTTTCACGCGACTGAATATCAGATTTATTAATATTCGTTGACTCTTTGCCAACTATACGCATGGTCACCTGTCGGTCATTTTCAGATATGATATTGCCAGAGTAAGTACGACCATCCCTCGTTGTAACGACAACTAGCCTGTAATCATCCTGCATTTCACCTGAAGGATTTAGTACATTAAACAAGATATAATCCAAGCTGGAACGGTTGGACCCAGTAAGTTCTGGACCAATATTTCCGCCAGTACCGTACATCTTATGGCATGATCCACAGCTTTGCTTAAATACAGCTTCCCCTTTTACTGCACTGGCAACATTGAGGGCTTTTGGAGTTAATATATTCCGATACTTGATGTACGCTTTTTCGAGTGATTGTTCCTGTTCAATAGCTCCCCAATATTCAATAAACCCGCTTCCCACTACGCGTAAAAGTTGACGTGCAGTATATGCAGGAATATCAGATCTTGGAATAGACTGTTTTTTAAGGGCCTGGGTAAGTTGCACGCCATATTTAGGGCGAGATGAAAGGGTTTCAATTGCTCGGCGTTTTTCGAGAACGGTCAATTTATTATAATTAGAAATTATAAGCGCTCCGAAACTCTCCTCATCATAATTTGCAATTGCAGAAATTACATCCACTCGAATAGGAATATCATTAAACAAATTGGAAATTTCAGGTTTTAACTCAAGCCTTTTTCCTGAGGCGAGTATGTTTAAAGCTGCTTTTCGCTGAGCAACTGTGGAGTTTTTATTTTTTAAAATAGAAAGGTAATTTTGAGAAGCATCTCTATCACCAAAACGCTGGGCTATCTCTGTTGCCAACTTAGGTACTTGCCCTTTCTGCAACTTAAGTTTTTGATAAGCCGAATTCCAGTTTTTGGGTGCTTTAATATCAAATCTATTTTCTAGCCCATCACGCATTCCTTCCAAAATACTGGGCAAATTTTTAGTGCTTTTTTCAATATAGCTTACCAATAATTCATGTTCATTTGCATCAATGAGTCTTCTTGCAGTATAATTGGCAATCATATTAAGATTGCAATTTTTTAATAGATCCAACCCTGCCTTTGGATTAGCTTTTACCAAAGGTTCAAGCGCAAACCAAATCATTTTAGGCAAATTATGGTCATCGTTATCTTCACCATGAGTTGACAATTCGCCTGCAATTTTCCAGGCAGAAGCTGAATTAATGCGCTGCAAAGCAGAAGCCAAATATAACCTTACAACAGGCGATTTGTCTTCCTTAGCCATTTTTACAAATTCAGTTAAAGCAGCTTCCGAAGGCGATTTATCCTCACATAATAGTTGGATAGCCCAAGACCTTAGGTATTCATCTTTATCAGAAAGTAGATTTTCAAGTTGGTGACTTTCGAAACTATTGGTAACATGTAAAGTCCACATGGCCCTTAAACGATAATCAGGATTGGAATTATTTTTCAGGATATTTTGTAACTCTTCAACAGCAGTTGGGTCAATTTTACCTTTGGTACCTCTGTTTTGAAGAATTACCCTAGCCCTACGGGAATGCCAATCACTTGTATTCAATTGAAATGATACCAACTGTCGATCTGATAATTGATTCAAATCGTCAAATCTCCCTTTCCAATTTTGAGCTAAGTTTTGGGTTGGCATCACCCTAAAAATACGGCCTGTTTCTCCATTCATAACCTCATTACCACAAATAGAAGCATCATGCCAATCAAGTACATAAAGGCCACCGTCTGGTCCTACTTCCATGCTAAACCCTACCCATTGAGCATTATTGGCCAACAATAATTCGTCGCCATGTTGCGCTTTAAAACCCGAGCCAGATTTCGACAAAATATCGGATAAAATAGCATGCTCGTGAATATTAGCCATGAATATCCTGCCTTTTTGCTCAGCAGGAAAAGCATCCGATTGATAAACTCTAGCTCCACCATGAGCAGAACGATGGCTATGGTCAGCAATGGTACGGATATCGCTGTATAAATAAGGATTAAAATGTTGCCCACCCTGACGATGGTACACACCACCGGGTATTACATGCCACATGTGAGGTATTACACAAGCTGACATAAACAGTTGTCCTTTTGCATCGTAGTCTATCCCCCATGGATTGCTAAAGCCGTGAGCCACCACTTCAAACAAATCTTTGGTAGGATGGTATCTCCATACTCCTCCATTGATATCAACGCCTTCACCTTTTAAAATATCTTCAGGAAATGGATCATTCTGTTTATAAATTTTCCCTTTCCCTTCTGGCTTTCGAATTTTAGAGGGTGTAGCAAAGCCTTGTAAGCCATATAGCCATCCATCTGGACCCCAATGAAGACTATTCAAAGTTTCATGCCTATCTCGAATTCCCCAGCCAGTTAATCTTACTTCGATATCTGCAGTATCAGCAATGTCATCATGATTTTTGTCGGGTACAAAAAGTAAATTGGGTGGTGCTCCCAAAAATAAGCCATCAAAACCAACTGATATAGCAGCTGGAAAAGCTATTCCCTCCAGAAAAACTTTTTTTGAGTCCGCAATTCCATCATGATTGGTGTCTTCAATAATTAAAATTCGGCTGTTACCTGCTTTCGAAAAACCAAAACCACGCGACTCATAATCCCGATTCTCTGCTACCCAAAGGCGACCTCGGTCATCCCAACAAAAAGCCATGGGTTGCGTAATCATTGGCTCAGCAGCCCAAGTATTTACTTTAAATCCATCTTTCATGGTCATGGCTGCAGCAGCTTCAGTAGGATTTAAAAACTTAGCATCACGACCTTCTTGCTGTGCAACACCCCAAAGTGAAACAGCCATAGACGACTGTCCACTAAAATTAGCCCACAAGTTATTTTTTTCTAAATCGGTAAGTTCACCTGTGTAAACTATTAGCTCATGTTTGATTGTCTCAATTTTCCCCTTTTTAATTTTCCAATCTGCCTTTTTTGCACGGGCAACTCCAATTCCCAATTGACCATCAACGCGCCAGTTTTGAGGAAATCCATTATTTTCTGGATGATCAAAAACAGCTATATGGGCACGGTCTTTTCTGCCATCAATCTTCATTCCTACATCTACCCAATTAGATCGTTGACCTTCAGCTTTTTCATTTTTCTGTCGGGCTCCATTCAAAACTTCTCCTTCAATGCCTTGTTTCCATGGCATGCGAACAAATAGTCCACCATAATCATATTTTCCGATTGTTATATCCGTAACTGCTTCTCCTGTCCAAACCAAATCGAGGAAATATTTTCCATTTTCTTCACGCATTGTCCAAGTTTGGGTTTCAATTAATATTGGCTCCCCTTTCTCGTCTAGTAAATCATAAACTGTCTCCCATTTTACTTCGTTACCAGCATTTTTAATCACTTTGGCGCTGGATTTTCTCCAATAATCCCCCTCTGGGTGGTGAAAATAATCACGCCCATTTACACGGGTGTAACCCCAATAAATTCCAGTTTGGTGTTTATGATGGCCTGGACTGTATTCAGTTAAAATTCCATTACCATCAGGAGCCACTATCGGATGAAGGAAAGGCCGAAAACTATCCTTAGCAACCTGAGTTAAAATAGGCGTTTTCCCGTTTTTTCGAAAAATGGAAATCGTGCTCGCTTTATCATCTTGAATAATTCTAAGGCTCGTTATTTTTGATTGACCGGATGGAGGCTTAGTATTTTGTGCGATCACAAAATTGTTAATAGCAAAAAATATTAACGAGCAGCTCAGGACTAAATATTTCATAATAATTTAATTGATAATAAAACAACTGTTTAAAAAATTCAAAAACTTATTTAATTTCCTTTAACATTATATTGCGGTATTTTACTTTCATTGGCGGTCCCACATGCACTTGTACGCCAATTAAGCCAGCTGATTTTGCGTTAATAGGATCATTGTCTGTTACATCACTTATTAAAACGCCATTGATATAATGCTGTAAGCGATTTCCCTTTGCCACTATACGACAGGTATTCCAATCATCAGATTTATTTTTTGCCAGCAATTCTTCTGGCGTTCCCAATGAACCAGTTACTGTGCGTTCCATCCACGCATTGTTTTTAATATGCTCTTTAAGCGTATTGGTTGAATTTGCCAATAAATCTACTGATACTATTTCGCCCCGGTAAGCTAGGGTTGTCCTAGCTCTTTCTTCATAATTTTGACCAGTATATCGATTAGCACCATCAATATCGGCTTGGTAACCTTTCAATGCATGGGCTACATCTTTAAGGGCTACACTGCGGTAATTGATTCCACTATTGCCCGCCTTGGTGATTTTAAATTCGACCTTGAGTTCAAAATCAGCCGGAGTACCGCCTTGCCAAATAATAAATGAATTGGCCTTTAATAAAGTGGCAGGAGTAATTTCACCAACCAAATTGCCATTTTCAACCCGCCAATAAGTAGGGTCTCCTTCCCAACCGGTAAGGGTTTTACCATCAAATATTTTTACAAATCCCGATTTATGTTTAGCACGCTGGGCAAAAACCTGTAAGCTATACATCATCAATACGCTCATGATTACACCTAATTGCAAAAACTTAAAAAATAGTTTTTGGTTCATTACATTATATTTTTAACTCAATAAAAGGTGAGATCAACTGATACAATCGTTAAATCCAAGTAAGATTTAAAGTTTGTACTTACTAAAAAGCAACACACCATATTGATTTCCCGTCAAATAAATCAACCCACATTTATCATGCTACTTCCATGCTGGAAGCTGACCAATACCAGGAAGTCTCCGGGCTTCTGAATCCGGAATTGGGAGAACAAGATACTTGTCTGAGATTGCATTTCGTGTAGTTGAAATCGCTATCCTTTGGTAAGAAAAAATCCCTAAGTCAGTTCCATTACTACTTGTAATTTTCAACCCAGAGATAGGACCATTGGTAGAACTAAGTATTTTCCATCTGCGTTGATCATAGAAACGGTGATCTTCAAAACAAAGTTCAACCCGTCTTTCGTTTCGAATACGTTGTCTTACAAATTCCTGTGTTTTTACAAACCCCGGAACACTTGCAAGACCAGGTTGGCCCGCTCTTACACGGATTACATTCAAAGCAGCGATAGCGCCATCCAGATTATTTAATTCACACAGCGCTTCAGCCTGATTCAAATAAACTTCAGCAAATCTGAAATAAATTTTGTTGGAGTTAGTACCGCCTGCGGTAGGTCCCCAGTATGAAGCTGAACGATATTTTTTACTGTAATAACCGGTACTGCTTTGACGTACGTCTGTTATTAACTGTGAGGAAGGATTTATATTGAATCCAGTACCGGTTTTTCCAAGATAAGTATAGATAACAAGATCAGGGCCTGTAGCAAGCTGTCCTTTGAATTTTCCGTAGGTAGCTTTATTGAAAATTACTGCTGATTGAAGCCGTAAATCGCGTCCTGCATAAGGATTAGAACCTGCATTCTCATTGTAGGGGCTGTTAAATGTCACCGTTGAATGATCTGCACTGGTGTAAGAGGCCACCGGCAAAGCACCGTTGGTCATTTCAAAACAGTCAACAAGTTCTTGGGTGGGTACAGTACCACAATTGGTAGATTGTGTTGCTGATCCTACCGCTTTCAGATCAATCCCATTGCTATTGTTCATCACTGCCGCATCATTTAATGATGATCTCAGGATTACCTCAGGATTAGCCCCGATAACATCCTGCGTAAAAAGATCGGCATACGAAGCCATTGGAGTTAAACTGTATCTTGAACCTAATGCTGTGATGCAGGCCTGTGCGGCGTCTGCTGCCTTTTGCCATTTTGCCTGATCCGCTGAAGGATTATTCAACAAACTGGCATTGTAGAGTAACACATTTGATTTAATTGCATAAGCAACGGCAAGGTTAACCCTGGAAAAATCCGATGAATTTGCCCACTTCATTGGCAATGCACCACTGGCGATTACTTCATCACATTCTTTGGCAATTCGGGTTGAGATGCCATCGTAAGTTGGCCGTGTTAGTGTAGCCCATCCGGTGTAATCCGTTTCAAATGGTTGATCAATAAACGGCAAAGGTCCAAAATTTTTGATAAGCATAAAATGATACCAAGCCCTGATCAATTTAACCTCATCTATATACCTTTGTAAATCAGTAGAACTAATTAGTGCTTTATCAACTTCTGATTGCGGTATGTAAATCAAGGCAATATTACACTTTCTGATTCCGGTCCAGCAAGCAGTCCATATTGCATTGGCAAACAGGTTGTTTACAGGAGACAACAATCCATTTTGCCAGTCCGAAACTGTTCCTGCCCTGAAACCATCATCAGTATATGCATCCAGCAACTGACCTGAACTCTGACCTGAAAATGATGTATTCAATTGTTGGTAACAACCAGCTGCAAATCCAACGATTGCAGATTGCTTATTCAATAATTGGTTAAGGAGTACCTTATCGGTTGGTAAAGGATCTAAAACTTTAACACAACCAGCGAGAGTTAAAAGTAAAAGGAAAAACCCCGATTTCAAATGCAAAATATTTTTTCTTTTCATTGTTTTGAGTTTTTAGATCTAAAATTTTATGCTTACACCAAAATTATAGGCTTTTAGAACCGGATAAGTGGCATTGCCGGCACTAGCTTCAGGGTCGAAATCATCTGTTGGTAACTTGTCCCACACGAAAAGATTCAATCCATTGGCATAGAATCGGATTGAGCTGGCATCAATAATTTTAGCGATTTTTTGAGGCAGGCTGTATCCAATCTCAATATTTCTCAAACGAAGATATGATCCGTCGTTAATCCAGTAGTCACTCATAATGTTATTGGTTGAATTAGTTCCAAGACGAGGATAAACGATAGGAGCTCCGGTTCCAACTTTATCAGGAGTCCAGGCATTTTTCATGTATTCAGTGAAATTATCCTGGTTTGACCATCTACCGAAACCATTAAGATAAATATTGCGACGGGCAGAGCCATTAAAAAACATATTCATATCGAAACCTTTGTAATTAACCTGTGTATTAAAACCAAAGGAGATATCTGGAGCCTGACCCTCCCCAAGTGGAGCCTGGTCCCTTTGGTCAATAATACCATCTCTGTTTAAATCGACGTATTTGATATCGCCAGGAATAGGCTTCCCCCCAAGTGGAGATTGATTGGGCCAGGCATTAATCTCATCTTGCGTATTGAATAAGCCGGCTGTCTTGTATCCCCAGAATTGATTAATCGAATACCCTTGTTGCCGATATCTGTAAGCAAACGTTGAATCATTGGCAAATTCAGCCATAAATCCCCGCTTATTGTGGCTATACGACATATTACTGCCCACACTTACAGACAGATCATTGTTAATTTTTTTATTGTATCCAACAGCTACTTCAAATCCTTTATTTGTATTATCCCCGAGGTTAGCAGGAGGAAGCTGCCCAGTAGTAAGACCCATAAACCCTGTTGGAATGATAGCTATGCCGTTAACGACGATGTCAGTGTTCTTGTTATAGAAGATATCCGCTTGAAAAGTTAGAGATTTGAAAAACGCTGCTTCTACCCCGATATTATATTTGGTCGAAGTTTCCCAACTGATATTTGGATTCCCCACTTTAACCTCATTCCCATTAGCATCCCATGAAGAAAGGAAAAGATATTGATTAGCCGTCGAATAATCATAAACAGTATTTCCGCTTTGACCTGCCGAAGCACGCAATTTTAAGAATGAAATGGTCTTTGAGGTGTTGAGAAATTTCTCCTCAGAGAGTACCCATCCAAGAGACAACGAGGGGAATAACCCAAACCTTTTCCCTTTTACAAACTGTTCATTTCCCTGATAAGAGGCATTGGCCTCTACAAAATAACGGTTATCATACGCATACGTAAAACGACTAGCTAAATTCAAGTAGTTCGAAGGCAATAAAGTCTGCGATTGCTGCATATATCTTTCTCCCAACAACATGCCCGTTACGCTGTGTTTACCAAAATCACGGTTATAATTCAACATCGCCCTCATGTCATACATATAGTAAAAAGAGGTATTTTGTCCATCACTAAGGCCTGAATTGGTTGACCCAGGAACTGTGGCATATCCCAATGAATCCACTCCACTACGGGCTTTAAGTGTTACCACTTCCCATGTTTGATATGACCTGCTTCGGAGTTGCAAATTGGATGAATTGATATCAAAAGCGAATTGACCTGTTGCAGATAACCCCGGTAAAAGCTTATCGAGTTTTTGACGAAATCCAAAAGTATTGCTTAGCCTGGTAATTGTTTCCCGTTTGTATCCGGTTCTATTCATCATCCCATAGATTGATTGGGTATTTGAATTAGTCATCTTGCTACGGTTAATCAACACTTCACCAGTTGGTGTAAGGTTATTGAAAGCATTGTTGGGCGTTAGGTAGAGTTTGTTTATCAAATCGTTCCATCCAAGACCTGCTCCGACAAATGGTGCATTGATATTCTGAATGTATCCGCCTACATTAAGCCATGCCTCTAAATTTGGGTTCAATGACACTTCCAAATTGTTTCGGAAATTGAACCGCTTGGTAGAAGATGCAGCATCATAGCTGTATTTTGGAAAATCTTCATTGGCAAAAATTGATCCCTGCGAAGTGAAACCTAACGAAGTGAAATAACGCATAAGCTTATTACCTCCCTGTAAGGTGACATTCACACGATCCACTTTCATATAATCATTCAGGAATTCGGAGATCATATTTCGATTTGGATAGAATTGCGTCGAATCTCCACGCTGATAATGTTGAATATCAGCATCAGTGTAAAAACCCGTTGGGCCCGAAGTTATAGGAGCACTGCCTTGTGCATCAGCATAGAGCGTGTCGTTGGCCCTGCGCTGATTGAACATTCTTGCATAATCGTAAGCCGAAACAGTATGGGGTAAACGTGTAGGTGACGCCAAAGTATGATCGATAGAGACATTAATTTTTGTTTTTCCTACCAAACCTTTCTTCGTTGTGATGATGATTACACCGGCTGAACCACGCATTCCATAAATAGAGGTAGCTGCAGCGTCTTTTAATATGGTCACACTTTCCACTTCGTTGAGATCTACACCGGTAATGTAACGCTCCACACCATCTACATAATAAATGGTTCCATTGCTGTTGGGAGAGTTGTATCCCCTCACATGTGAGTCGAAGCTCTCTCTCCCGGGTTCTCCATCAGTTTCAATCACGCGTAAACCTGGAAGCCTTCCTTGTAAGGCTATCAGTAAACTGGTCGCCCTGCTTGCAACCAACTCTTCACCCGAAATAGTATAAGTAGAAGCAGTTACACTGTGTTTAGACTGTTCTCCATAAGCAACAGGTTGATATAGTGTTTTCTCCATTACAATCACGGCATTATTTTGTGCTTTGACATAGTTACTGTGTGATTTGTTGTAACCCGGAAGTACAAACAATAAAGAAGCAGGAAGTTTATTTACGCTTAATGTAAAATTCCCTTTTTGATCGGTTTCAGCCGAGACCGGATTCCCATTCTGAGTAATAATTACTCCGGATAATATAGCCCCGTTGTTGTCAGTTACTTTACCTGAAATACGCTGCTGAGCCTGAGCATACAACGAGCCAAGAACAACACAACAAAGGACTAAAATGTATCGTTTCAATAATTTTTTCATGTTAATATTTTAATAACTTATAATTTCTTTCGTGATACATCATATTACCATGCTGCCGGTTGGGTAATACCTGGTAGTAAGTTCTTATCGGCTAAAGGAATAGGCAACACTTTGTATTTCTCGTTATGGCAAGCCCATACATAAGGACACTTTAAACGTGTATAGGTATATTTGGTACCCACTTTTTGAGGAAGAATAAAACTAACAATGTTGTTATTGACATCACTGATTAAATTCCATCTTCTTACATCGTAGAACCGGCTATCTTCGAGTACCAGTTCGACCCTGCGTTCATTGTAGATCCGTTTCATCAGCCATTGCAAATTACCTGCCTGATAGCCCGGAACGTTTTTTATAGAAGGTTGTCCTGCACGCAGACGGGTCTTATCCAATGCATTGCAAGCCTCTTCGAAACGTCCGGCACCACATAAAGCCTCTGCATAGTTGAGCCAAATTTCGGCAATACGCATTGCTATGGTAAATTGAAATACTCTTCCACCACCACCTGTTCTACCATACCAGATTGGATCGCGGTCCTTTTTAAAGTAATAGCCTGTAGAAGTTTTCGTTCCAACACCGGATGTTGTATTTCCATTGGTACCGGTACCTGGGCAACCCAGAAAAGTAAATACATTAATCGGTCCCATATCGTAAGACTCGCCAAAATAACTTCCATTAAAGGCAATATCTTTTGCCAAACGTGCATCTCTATTTGCATAGGGATTATTCACATCATCGTAACCGGCAGCAATCGCTTCTGGGGTAAAAGTCGGTTTAGCATGCGTTGCATCATAATTCTGAATAACCATTGCGCCATTCTTCATCTCGTAGCAATCCACAATCTCCTGAGATGGCGTCTCCCCACATTTGTTAGGAACAGTAAGGCTTACCTGCGGAACAGTAGCCGTAAGGTTCATCCCAGCTACAACACTATATTGCCCAATGGGTGATCGTCCTCTCCAGATAACTTCATTGCCTTCCACATTAGCAGTCATAGGGGCAATGTACATAGACTTCATATTGCTAAAAGGCTCCAGCGTAAAGGCATTCAAATCTAGCATCTGTTTTGCAGCTGCCGCTGCTTCTTCATATTTAACCTTATCTCCCGAGGGATTGTACAATGGACTGGCATTAAATAACAAAACACGTGATTTTAGTCCATATACATAAGCAAGCGGCATCCTGAATTTATCATTTGTATTGGTTGCGTCTCGTTTGAGTGGTATAATTTTACGATCAATTACCCCTTGCAAGTCAGCAGCAATCTTTTTTGCTGCTTCATCAAAGGTGGGCCTTTTCAAATCTTTCCAGCCAGTGAAATCAGTTTGAAACGATGTTTCCAAAAAAGGCAGCGGTCCATACATGCTGATTAATTTGATTTGATAATATGCCCTGCATGCAATCGCCTCATCCTTCATCAGGTCTCTTTCAGACTGTGGCATCAGATCTAATGGAGCAGTAATATTCTTTATATTATCGAGAAAAATATTACACTGACGGATGGCACCCCAATATCTTCCCCAAAAGCCTGCGGTGTTATTCATGTATGGATTATTGGTTACGCCTTCATTTGCACACCATACTGCAGCATTTGATGGCGTCAATGATCCTGAAAGCCAGGTTCCCACACTCTGGCCTTGTGGGTCAAAACAATTATCGGTAAGCGTTTCTTCAGTTGACCAAAACCAAAGGTACATTCGATTGGCAGGGATACCTGCATAACAAGATTGAAACATTCCCCGCACCATGTTAGGGTCAGCCAACTCCTGAGCAAGTGTCATTCTTGAATCGGAGGTGCGCTCCAATGCTTGATCTAAACTCTTCCGGCAACTTGTTCCCAGTATGAGTAAAAGAAACAAGCCTGGGAGGAGGTGTATAATTTTATTTATTTTTTTCATAATATCTGTATTTATAAATATTGGGTTAACCAGTTACATTAAAAAGAAACATTAACACCTAAATTGAAATTTTTATATATCGGATGGTTAATTGAACTGGAAACTTCCGGATCTAGAATCTTAAATGGCATATTACTGAATGTAAACATGTTTAACGCATTAAAATAGAACCTTAAATCTGACATCCCGATTTTTGAACTCAACTTCTTAGGAAGGGTATAACCCAGTTCAACATTCTTAACACGCATAAACCATAAATTAATTTCCCAATAATCACTTATTTGTTTGCTAACTGTATTCCCGTCGGTATGTATTCTTGGATAACGTATATCACCACCATTGGCAGCTTTTTCCGGTGTCCAGGCATATAAATTAGGGGTATAATAATTTTTCATCGAAATATTATTTATACCATTGAATTGATTACCACTATAATCCCAAATACCACGTCCGCGGAAATCATAGTTATAATTGGTTACACCCTGCAGCATAACACTCAAGTCAAATCCCTTATACTCAGCGTTAATGGTAAAGGAAAAACTCAATTCTGGAACAAGTGGGTATTTCATTGGCATCAAGTCTTTCACGTCTATTTTGCCATCTTTATTTAAATCAGCATATTTTAAATCTCCAGGAATCACTATTGACCCAAGTCCTGCATGGCTTGGAGAGGCATCGATATCTGCCTGATCTTTGAAATAACCCAGATTTTTGTATCCAAAAACCGTTCCTACCGGATACCCTTCTATTTGATTACGGTAAGCAAAAGTAGAATCGAAAGCAACCTCATTGGCCTTTAAAACTTTGTTTCTGGCATAGGAGGTACTGAAATTGGTCCTGAGGAAGAGATCTTTATTTACTTTTTTCTGGTAGGACAATGTTGCTTCAAAGCCCTTGTTTTCCATCACACCGGTATTGGTAGGAGGCAAGTTTAATTGACCAAACATAAAAGCAGGTAATCGCGATCTGGTAATCAGGATACTATTTCGCTTTTCGTAGAACAGATCGAAATCAAATCCAAATCCCTTTGAAAACTTGCTTTCAAATCCAAAGTTGTACTTATTCGCAACTTCCCAACCTACATTGGGATTGGGTACGCTGTTTTGGTAAACAAAAGTAGGAAGGCCAGGGATGGCCGTTATTCCATTAAAATATCCACCTGAGCCCTGCGTCCAGTCATCAAGATACAAAAAACGTGATCCCGAAATCTGATCATTTCCTACCTGACCATAAGAGGCACGAATTTTCAGCAATTGGATAGCTCGTGATGATTTCATAAAATCCTCCTCACTGATCACCCATCCTGCGGAAAATGAAGGGAAAAAACCAAACCTTTTCCCAGGTGCAAATTGTTCCGATCCGTTATATCCAAAGTTTACTTCGCCAAGATAGCGGCTGTCATAATCATATGTTAAGCGCCCTACTAAGCCTATGTAATTATAAGGAACCTGGGCATCTATTACTCTTTGATTCTCATTAAACAAAAACATTCCTGTAACTGCATGTTTTCCAAAGCTATTATTGTAATTCAATGAAGCCTGCAGGTCATAATTAAGTGAAAGGGACTGTGCTAATACACTCACAAGTCCCGTCTCGGCTCGACCGGAACCTAGCACATACCTAACGGTATCTTTTCCGGCAGGGGTTTTCCCAAGGATAGAATTATAAGTTGAAAAGGTGCGTTTATAACCACGAATATGAGTGGCCAAGGGATCGTAAGAAAGAACTGCGCGAGCTGTTAGGCCATTGGTTAGAAAATTTAATTTTTGCTCAACTCCAACGGTACTGTTAATCGAGTTGGTAGTGGTAATCCGAAAGCCTCCTCTGTTCAACATCCCGTAGGGTGCCTGCTCACCTCTTAAATCATACCCGTTTGGCGCGTTGTCCGGGCCAATTACTGAAGGCAAATCGAGCATATTAGCCAAAAGCAGATAATACCAATCCCCAGTTGTACCGTTTGAGCCAGCAGAAAAAAGCATAGGGTCATTTTTATCCTGCAGATAACCGGCTAAGTTCACCCATGCTTTTAGGGTTTTAGTGATTTTCATATCGAGATTAGCGCGATAAGTAAAACGGTTTAAGTATTGCGCATTGTCATAATTATATTCAGGGTTTCGTTCGGTCTTAAAAGGACCACCTTGGTGCAGATATCCAACACTTGCAAAATATTTTGTAGTCTCGTTCCCCCCTCTTATGTTAACTTGATTAGTTTGCATAGGAGTATATTTATTCAAAAATTCTTTATACCAATTTCTGTCTACATAATATTCAGGGAGACTACCATCTTTGTAGTATTGTAAAATTTCCGGCGTGAATGGTAATGTGGCAGTTGGGTCATTCATGCGCACCACCTGATTCCGAAGAGCCATATAGTCATTGGCATTCACAGGAGTGGGTAGAAAAGTAAGCGCCTGTAAGGAGTAGTTTGCATTTGCAGTAACCTGTGTTTTTCCACTAAGTCCTTTTTTGGTTGTAACAATGATTACTCCATTGGCACCACGAACCCCATAAACTGCAGTCGCAGAGGCATCTTTTAGAATGGAGATCGATTCAACATCGTAAGCGCTTATTGAAAACAGCTCTCTTGGAACGCCATCAACAATTATCAAAGGAGATGAGTTATTCAGCGTAGCCTGCCCTCGGATAAATGTCTGAAGAGACTCCTTACCAAGCTGTCCATCTTTTTGCATAATGGTCAAGCCCGGCAACTTTCCTGCCAGTCCAACAGTAAGGTTGGCAGAAGAAGTACGAACGATCTCTGCTGAATTTATCGTCGATATAGCAGCCACAACACTTGCCTTTTTCTGTGTCCCGTAACCAACCACTACCACTTCACCCATATCGGAATTTATCGTTACCAACATTATATTCCCGGCACTATTTTCATTATCAATCTTTATTTGCATTTCTTCGTGACCAACTAATGAATAAACAAGGGTAGCCCCTTTTGACACCTTAATTGAATACATTCCTTTTTCATTCGAAGTAGCCACATTAGTACTCCCCTTAACAAGTACAGTTACACCTTCCAAAGGAATATTTTTTCCGGATGAAATAATTCCTTTGATAGTTAATACTTGTTGGGAAAATGAAAAAGAAACCATAAATAGAAAGCAAAGGAAAAAAATTGACCTTTTTTTCTGATGCAATAGCAAAAGCTTTTTTGTAACCATAGCACTAATTTTAGTTTTTTTGAACATAATACAATCGTTAAATTCAAGTAAGATTTTAAGAGGACCTAGAAAAGATATTAATTGAAATTAATATTTTAACTACTAAATCTATTAAGGTATTTTCTTATTGGTGTCCTGCCCTGTATGCATTTATTGTCTTAGCATGTCGCACA
>Ga0007759_10036550_pt1 | contig 14314 bp, 12 predicted proteins | sample LauGreFaBDMM15DN_FD_61686 | JGI IMG/M metagenome (GOLD analysis project Ga0007759, IMG submission 61686) | Metatranscriptome of freshwater lake microbial communities from Lake Michigan, USA - Fa13.BD.MM15.DN (Metagenome Metatranscriptome) | ecosystem: Environmental > Aquatic > Freshwater > Lake...
ATAATTCTTATGTATAAAAATAAAAAAGAGTAAAATCGTAAAAACCGAGCTGATAAAAGTCATGAGGACTCTACAGCGGGATAATTTGACAGCAAAGACATTGAAGAAATAATTTAAAATGTTCTCGAGACGAGACATAATTTTAACAAAGTAAATGTAAAAGAACTAATAAAACAAATAAAAACAGGCAAAGGCATTAGTAAATAACTCGAACTCACACTTTCAAATTTTTTCTATATATTTGGAGTTGAAGCTACAAATGATGGCCTTAAAGAAATTAAAAGAAACCATTAAGCATACCTTTCTCAAGGTTACTCATTTGTATTGAAATTTGGGTTGATAGGAATTTAAAGAAGAAGACCATTAGAAAAACACTAAATAATAGATAAAGCAGACCAAACAACTGGTAATTGTGTTAGATTGGCAATTTTAGCATCAGCTAGCAATACTACTAGTTTGTTGAATCCAGAACAAGAAGATTTATTATTAGTTAAATTACTGAGAACTGTTGCAGAAACATAAACTAATTACAAAAATAAAACTTTAGACATTGGGGCAGATGAAATGTTTAAACTTACTTAATTTAAAAATTGTTAGTTTACAGAATCAGGACATGATGGTATGTATTTGACTGATCTGATGTATGTGAGTTTATTAACATGCAGAACTATAATATCACATGTGTAATAACATAATGCCATAGATCAATTAATCACATCAGATTATTTCGACTCAGATTACAAAGATTGTGCTTACCCAATTAGATTAGTTCAATCATAAGGGCATTCATCAGGATTCAGATTGGATATAGTCAGATTTGAACATTTTAATTTCACAATGAGTATACTACCACAAAAAATATAAGATAAATAATTTTAATTGGTTTCAGATATCAAGAAATATGATAAAAAATTAGAAGATTGTGATATAGCTGAATTTGGTGATCATAATACACGAGTTGTAAAATTAGGATTGATTAATATAATAATGACTTTGTGTGTTGACAAACATTATTCATTATTATGGCCAGATGGTTTCAGAATTTAAACATTAATGGCTAGATTTTTAAAAATAGTTGAACTTGGCATTGGAAAAGGAGCAAAAACTATTACTAGTTAAGAAAAAAATAATTCTATATTGTTGTTTGATATTTAAGAAAATTCAGGAATATTTAATATCACACATAACAGTTATCTACATGAATATGAATCCAAAGATTATAGATATTAAAAATACTGCATTAAAGTAGGATTATACTACTACAGACTAGATGCTCAATTTGCTTTTTCTTTAACAGATGTAAAACAATATATCAATGATGATATAATCAACAAAGCTTAAATTGAATTATTGAATATTTAAAAAGAATTGGCTTACTAATCTATTAATTAAATAATTACGAAAAATTGGATTAATCTTGCTTAACCTTATTAAAGTGATGTTAAAAAATGGCTTTTTAAAACTATAGATACAACTAGTGATAAATTGGAAGTACAAAATCAACCAACTTAAACAGCAGATCAAAAAATACTATCAGTAATTCTTGTTAACAGTTTGGTAACTATTAACATTAACCATACATTCAATTTTGAACTAACTGATCTTATATTTGTTGATATAAAAAACCATAAAAAAGATAATATGTATGCTGAATTAATTAAATTTAACCAAGATTATTCATTAAATAATAATGTCCCATTAGATTATTACAAACATAATGATAAAGTGAACAGAATTATTGAGTACAATTGTGTTGATACGGATGGGTCTTAATAAGTCAAAATTGATTAAATGTATTGTAAATTTTATTAAGTACTACAAAAATAATTTAAACAGAAAAATAGCAAAAAATAATTAAATTTTAACTAATTATAGACTAACACTCCAATAAAAATTTTTATGGAACCTATTGGTTTTAGACGATAATTTGATGATATCAGATAAGTAGGCAGAGACTTAAGAGGCTTATTACCACTGATAAAATTACTGTAAAAAAATAGAGTTTAAACTTAAATATTCATGTAAATGCAAGATTAAAAATATTTTAAAACGGCTATAACCCATTTTGAAACATGGAAATTTATAATATAAGACTAAAAGAGAACTAAAATCACTTATGATTCAACCAAAGCTTAAGTAAAAAAATAACTTAATTCTAACCAAGCAGATAGCTCTAAACCATCACCATTAATTGATTCAAATTAAGTGTTTTAAACTAAACCAACAATGGATGAATAATAAAAGATCAATTTATTATTTTAAAATTACAAACAAATTTAATCTGAGATAAATACCAGTGTTGCCGGATAAGATTTTTAATTCAATGTTTCCAAATCATTAAATTTAGCTAACTTGAAAATTGAATTAAGATAAGAAATAGATTTAACAACATCATAATAACTATTTTAACAAATGAACAGTAATTAGAAAGATTGTAAAAAATAACTTAATATCACATCTAATAAACACAGTAAAAAATTTTAATTTGTAATAAATGTTAACGTAGATTTTGATTTGCTTTGTAAAGATAAAGATTTACATTCAGTATTTTATGCTATCTCAAATTAACTATATTACTACACTGCTGCTGATTGTCATGGCACAATTTAAAAATCTGTAAAGTAATGTGCATATTATTTACAAGGTTTATTTAATTAATATAAAGAACATGATAAAATTTATTTGAAATATCTTGAATAGAATAATAAACAAGATTAAAAAGCCACATTTACATCAATACTAGTAGAAGAAGACTTTAATTGCTTATCAGAATTAATGAATTTAAATATACATACTTACGTGTTAGATTAAAAAGGGTCAGATGTCCATACTTTCAGTTCAAGACCTTAAAATGGTACTTCAGATTAAGTAAGAAAAAATGTGTATATGATAATGCAATTAGTTGATAACATTCAAATTTTTAATGGGTTTTGTTATGAAGAAATTGATTGTTAAAAATTATTAACTATTTTTAAAGAAACCAACATAAAATTTACTGACAGAGGAGGAAAAATAAATTATGATTTAGCTGATGTTTGTAAGTAATATGAAACACCTGGTTGTTATTTAGCGGAATATTTAAGACCATTAAATTTCAGTGAATATAAAAAATTGTTTGAATTAACTTAATTAAGTCTTACTAAAATTTATGATGACCAAAATGCAATAAAACACCATTCCAACCTTTAAAACAAAAATAATTTAAATCAATCAACTCAAAATCCTGTAGGTTAAAATTAAAATAATGGTTAAACGGTTCCTGGTGATGAAGAATAAGAAGACAATAAAGAATGGAATTGGGATGCAAGTGACAGTGATTCAACAGGGTCATAAGCAACATCTTTATTAATTTAATAAAATGTTGAATTATGTTAATTTAATGGTGAATTAAATAAATAAGAAAGATTAAAAGAATTAACTATTCCTGACACACAAATGATGATTAACTAAATACAATCAGACAAAACTTTAAAATTACACTCCAACCAGGTAACAAAATTAGTAGTTAGTAGCATTTTAGTGGAAGGAAATGAAGTTTAATTTGATACTGAAGTTAGTATAGATTATGTTAAATAAGCTTATTCATTAATTGCACCTGCTTAATTAGTTAAATTAGAAGCAAATGACAAAACATTAAAACTATCTAGTTAGTATGGTGTATAAAACTTACATAAAATGATATTAGATTAAATAATGGATGATAATGTTAATAAAATTGATTTAAATCATAATTAAAATTTATGGTTACAATTCAACAATTTTAACAGAATTACTATACAACCTGATTATAAACTATCTAAAACCATCAAAAGCTTGTTCCAATTAAATAATATGTATGAAAGTGAAGCTTAAACACCAAAATAATTTAACATAAAAGTGAATAATATGCATGATGATATGGGCATAGCAAACGTCACTACTCATGAAAAAATAGCAAATATTAGACAAGAAATTGTATCTGATTGTTTATTATATATATAATAGTAACATTAATTTGGTACGCTTGTAATAATTGGTGGCAACTTTTAAAGAGAAATTATAGAGTACCCAGTAAATACTATCATTTTCATAAATCCTATAACTGATGGAGCATCAGCCAAATAATTACAATATTATGAATTTTATGCAAGCAAAACTAGTAAGTAAATACATGTAATAGAAACAAAAAATCAATTTATAAACTCTGAGAAGTTTTCTGAATTATGCACAGGTCAAACATTGTTTTTCCATGTCAATACATCTAGTCATTTACAATCTAGTGTTTAATTTTTGATGAGACCAGAAGACAGTTAATTAATTATTGGTTTACAATTTGACAGTGTTGCAGCATAATACTTTGGAGCAGAACAAACGCATTCGCAATTCAATGCAGGAATTCTTTAAACTGATTAAAATTTATTTGGTACTACAGAAGAATATATTTAACATACCAGATCTTCATTAGACTTGAATCATTAAACAATTTATAAAAATGCTTTTAATGAGTATGTTAAACATTAAACAATTTCATCTTGCTCTAAAAATGAATCATTGCATTTTTCATTTAATTTTAGTTAAGCTTCTATATCAAATGAATAAGAATATGCGCATGTACAAAAATAAAACGGTATAACATTTAATAATATTCCTATAGTAGTTTAAAATGATATATTAACTTAATATTGTTAAGAAACAAAATTTGTTGAAATTTTAGCTGATGGTGATGAAGAACATATTATGTTGTTTTCAAATAACTTGGATGGAAAGATAATGCAAAATTAAAGAGAAAACACTGATTGGAGAACTAAAGTGTATTAATTGAAAAAACACAATTAAAAAGAACATAATAAACTATAGTATGAAGATTAATAATTTATTATAGAAACTTGTGAAAAATTGATTAAAGTAATAGAAAAAAGTAAACAAAGTATTGACTAAACTTTGACAGTTAAATAAATCAAATCTGTTATAGAGGAAAATAATGAAAAATAAAAAATATTTTAAGATTTAATTAAAGATGCAAATGAATAAATAAAATAACTAGATCAATAAAAAATAGATAAAAGATCAAAAAGCTGCAATAAGTTAATGTAAACTTCAAAACTAGCCAAAATAAGAAATGGAAACCTTGACGTTAAAACTTAAATGAAAGAATTAAATAAATTGATGAAAGATTTAAAGGAAATAGACGATGAGGATGATAAAGAACCAGAAGAACAAACAAGATTATAAATGTTACAAGAAGACGCAAAAACATTAAGACAATAAAGTGCAATAGAAAGGAATGAAAGAAGGTCAGTTCAATCCACAAGCAGATATTACAATACTATAAAAAACACCCCTGAGAAATAATAACAAATGATAAGCAATAAAACATATCAAATTTAATAAAAAATGCATTAAATGGAAATAAATAGTAAAAAGAAAGAATCAAGTAGTTCTGAAACTGAAATGTTTCATGTGCCACAATAAAATCAGCAACTTGCATAATTGTAAAATTTAGGTTATAATTATAGTGATGATGAAGATTCATTAGATGGTATTATCTCAAGATTAGAAAAACTTAATGAAACCAAATTAACCTATTAAGCAAAACCAACAGGTTTTGATGAAGACTAATTAATAAAAATTTTCCAAGAAATAGAACATTAACCAGTTTAAACCCAACCTTTAAAAACTGATATAATGAAAACTTTAGATTTAGTAGGCTCACGTTTTTCACATAAGAAAGAATTTATTGATCTTGAATAAATGATATTATCAAATCATAATTTAACAAGATATCTGGAATAAAAGAAAAATTAATTAGATTATTATAAAGGTTAAACAAAATTGTAAGTGCATGGTGCTGAACTTAATCTTAACAATGAACTTATTTAAGAATCTTATCAATTGAATAAAATAAATATAAAAGAATTTTAAGAAAATTCCATTTAAAGATTTAAAGATATAAACTATTAATTAAAATTTAAAGCTAATAATAATTATGCTATGAGATCCATTGAAAGTCACATCATGTTTAGCGTGTATGATGTTGGCCACTAAGAACAAACAGCATCACTACGCAACAAACAATAATTGAGCAAGTATTCTGTTTGGAATTAATAAAAAACTTCTATTGAGCATGTGAAAGTTTAAATCAATATTCCAATATCACCAATTTTTTCACCACACTTAGGTTAGCAAATACCAGGTAGAGCTTTATATCTAGGTTTGCTTAATTCAGTTAAAGGTGACTATACTTCAGTTTAGTTGTAAAAAATTTTAGAAAACGTTTAAAATTTACCTAAAAATTCGGCTTAAGTATTAAATCAAATGGCTAAATTTTAACAAATAACTGAAATAGAAATATGGGACTTACCAATGTTATAAATAGTTCATAAACCTAGTCCTAAAAATTGGGTTACTTATTCAACTAATAGCAATAATCAACTTTACAATGTAATGTAATAAATCGCAGACTTGTAAATTAAACACTCACTATGCGATGTTATATTAGTACAATCAACTGTTGATAAATTAAAACCAATGGAAACATTTAAAGATACTATTGTGTAATTATTTTTTAAATAGTATAGATTGAAAGGAACATAATTAGTAACTTGTTCTGGCGAAGAAACTAAACTTTAATCACCAGTGTTTAATTTTAGTAATATAATTGACGATGACACTAGATTAAATATTTAAAAAAATCAATAAACAAATAAATTTTATTAAATTGCATACCATATGATACTTTAAGTATTTTACAATTAGCACTAGTAATTACATCCAAATTTTATAAATAATTTAAAATACTATTATTTGTCTGCATTTTTTAATTAAAACAACTCAATAATTTAACAATAACTTAAACAAATTTAACTTAGTGATTTTATTATAGTTGTAAATCATACAAAATAAATAGAATTCATAGATGATTAATATCTTACTAAACGATAATAACTACTTACCATTAGAATTTAAATTGATAAACAGTTAAAAGATGTAGACTCTTTTTTAATACCTAAAATTTAATATGAAAAGAAAAACAACAAATTTAATTGGTAAGCTAGTTTAAGGTTAATAGTTGCATTGTCATTAAATGATTATGTTAATTACAATGATTAATAAACAGCCATTACAACTTACGAAATTGGGAGAGAATAAATTCAATATGAAAAACCTATAAATGATAATTTAGAAAGAATTTACAGAAAAATTAATTAAGAAGAAATTGCTTACAGATGGTTTGGTAATTTGCTAGCAGATACCCCTTTAAAATGTTAAGAAATCATAGATTTTATGCTTGATATGTATTAATCAGGTAGAATGCATAATTCCATAACGAATGCTCCTTAAATAAGTTAAGTTTAAGCAAAATTATTGAAATTGGGTTTAGTTATTAATAACTGGAGTGAACTTTTGATATTTTTTAATGATTTCCTGTTGGGAGAAACTTAAGAATATTTTACCAGTAATCATCTAGATTGGTTAACAATTAAGGAAACAGCAAAAGACATTGAGAAAAAAGATAAAGAAAAAGCAGAGAAAAAATTTAAAGCAGAGAAAAAATTTAAAGATAGAACCAATAATTAAAAACTGGCATTAAGCGGAATCTAATTCGGTTTTAAAAAAAATTAATTTGAATTTTAGGAATTGAACAATTAGTACAAAAATAATAAACATGTTGTGCAAAACCAATTTAAACAAATTTAAGAATACAACAAAAGTAAAAATTATCAAAATAAAAAAATTAAAATATAGTTATAATCCTATAAGTTTTTATCAGGAAAAGAAGAAAAATAAATATTAGATTCAATTAATGAAGCTAAAATGTTATATGCGGACAATTAACCAGAAAAACTTGAGTAAATTAAAATGATGATAAAATAATACTTAGATTAGGAGCAAGAAAACATATAACTACAAGAAAAGAAGATTGTTGATTTGCATAAAGAAAATTTAAATATAGTTGACTTTCAGAATATGAATTAATAATAATATTCGCAAGCAATAAACAAACTACAAAACTAAAATTTAAATGACTAAGAAGAATTAAAATAAAATTAATAAATAGAAGATTTGAACGCCACTGTTAATTAAAGTTAACTTTAACCTTAAAATTTTTTTAACTAAAATAATGAAATTGCTTATATGAACTACGATTTTAATAACAACGAACACTATGATGCAAATAATAATTTTAATATTAAAGTTGAATAACTAGGCTATAATAAAATACTTATGAAATTAAATTACAACCCTATTACCAGATAATATAATTATTAGCATAATGGTTTGAAAATTTTGATTATAGAGAATATAGATACTTGGCCTGTATTACATACTAATTGTTTTGAAATTTTTCAGATGATTATATAAAGTTACAAACCTCAAGAAATTTATGTTGATTTTGAAGCTAACAGACAATAAATGAGAAATTGTTTAAGTGTGGAGATGTAAAATAATGTAAGAATTATATATAACACTATAAATGTAGAATAACATACTTAATAACTTTCATAATTATTGAAAAATCACACGATTATAGGGTTTGGAACTGAAACTTTTGAAAAACCAATATTTCCTTAAATAATAGATATTTAAAAACATATATCAAATAACGCTTCTATTATTACTCCTAAATTTTAAAAACTCATGTCATTAGCCAATTTTGCAAAAGTTTAAGGAACAGAAATGAAATAATAAAAATTAGATTATGATGGTTATAATAATTTTAGATTAAGTTAACAATTAATAGATTATGCAATAGCTGACGTTTCAATACTGCATTAAGCCAGTTACAATAATTTCATACCATTATAAGGGCTAAATGCTTACACTATAGATATTGGTAAGGTCAGATTAAATTTGACAAAAAATTATGTTTAAAACAATTTAGTTATATAATCATTACTCAAACCAGTATTTTATTAAAATTTAGAATTTTGTTAAAATGGTAAAAATTAATACTTTAGCCATGAAACTATAACTGATGAAATTTAACATTAATACAACCTAAAAAGAAAAGTATACATAGTAGACACAGATGATTTGAAACTTAATGTGTGTGGGTTTTAAGCTGCCTATTACACGTATTAATATTTAGTAAATAATTAACAAGCTAAATGTTAAGTTGATGAATAAACTATAATTGAATGGCTTAAAACTGTTAATGTAGACATGGCGATGTATAAATAAGCTAAAAAATATGGATCCAATGTTACATCATTGACTAGAGCTTTTATGAATGCAAAAGTGTAAGTAAAATTATTTACTAATGAGTCTTATTTTAAAGAATTTCCACACCCAAATTTAAAACATAATTAAAAAACAATACCTATATATGTTCAAGACAACCATGCTTGGGCTTTATCATATAATAAATATGATTATGATGGACCAACAAAATGTCATTGTGGTATTTGTGATGATTGTGGGTGTGAAGAATGTTAACAAAGTGATCCTTAATATTTAATTTTAAAACAAAAAGCAGAAAAAATTATGGCTGAAGTAGGTATTAATTATTTCAGAACACCCATAAATAAGTAAATTTAAGAAATTTAATTAACTTAAGGTGGTGTGATAGAATAATCAGAATTGACTTAAGAGTAGTACTTGACAGCTTTAAAACCAGAATTTATAAAGAAAATTAATGACTCATTGAATAATAATGTGTAAGAAGCCAGTTACGAATTTAATGATGAATATGATGGTATATTAATTAAACCCAGATGCGGAATGGTCAACTGTGAGTATGAACCAAATAATTTTCATATTATTACAAAATTTGATGAGACTAAAACTTGCGATGCTCAAACTAGTGTTAAAGGCAGGGTTAATGGACCACATTTAAATTTAGATGATTTTAAAGTTTAAATAGATTGTAATTGCATAAATGCTACAGGGTTATCAGTTGTATTTAGATGTTGGGAATCAAATCCGAGACATGATCCTATGATGCATGAGCTAGTTTAATTTTTTAAAACATTTATGGTTTAAAATTTTAAATAACAACATGATATAGGTTAATCAATTGTTGAAAATTTAGTTGATTTAGCTATACAAGACATTTAATAATCTAAATTTAATTTATAAGTTAAATAAAAACGCATTGATAACTTATTATAAATGGTTTGTAATAATGATAAAGTGAGAAATAAAATAAATAATCATGTTAAGATTGAAGCATTATTATCAGTTGGAGGACCAAGATCTATACAAGCAAGATTAGAAGTAATTAGAGATTACTTAGGGCCAATATCAAATTTTGCATAAACTTAATTAACTGAAATGCCATTTTTTACTAAACATTAAGATTAAAAAGATATAATGGCAGATTTATTACAATTAGCCTAAAATGATATATTAACTTGCACTGATTATTCTAAATTTGATGCATCGTAAAATCAAGCAACAGCTTAAATAGAAATAGAATTTATCAGACATATATTAGGTGAAGATGCAGCTAATTTATGGGAATTATTAATAACTGGTTCAGCTTTATGTGAAAATAATGGTTAATAATTCAGTTGCTTTATCTAAACTTAAAGAAATTCAGGCGAAAAATCAACATCATGGGGTAACACATTATTCAATGCTATAATATTAATATTTGCTTAATTGCATAATAAATTTTCAAGCCCTCATTAATTATTAACTTAATTAACTAGTACACCATTAGAGCATGCAACAAATGAAGGTATGTTTCATAGGTTTTTAGGTTTGTTAGAACCCAATTCAGTATTGTAATTGTATGAATCTGAAAAATCTAGTATGCGTTAAAACTATTATAGGTTTAAAAATTGGAAGATTAATAGATGGTCTAAATTAGAATTAAATATAATTGATGAATTAATCATAATCAACAAAAATGAACTAGAAAATTATGGCAGATTTGAAGGTGATGATGGAATATCTACTAATGATATAACATAAGATGTGTTAAATATAATGTGCTAAATTGGAGTTCACACTACTTTTGAAAATCTACCTGAAAAGATTTTAGGAGCTTTTTGCAGAATTTAAGTTAGAGAGTTTAATAATAATCTGATATGCTCAAGAATGTTAGGTAGATCACTTTTTAAATTACCCATTTTAGTCAAACAAATGTGTCATCGTGCTGACTAGCAAAGTAGTAAAAATTTACTTTAACTTAAAATGTTATCAATATTAAATTAATTTTTTTATCCTTAAGAATTAGTGGATTATTTTTAAACTATAAATGATTCATTAAAATTATCAAACAATTAAAGTTGTTTAAATGAAAGCATGAATCAAGTGCGTTAAGAAATTTAAGATAAAAAATGGTTTCATGATTATTTATTAAAATAAGAACAAATTATGACAGAAGATTATTAATTACAAAACATTTATGGTTAGAATTTGATATTGACTGACGAATTTAAAAATGATTACTACAAATGGTTTTCAGACACTTACGGAGATGAATTAAAAGAATTTTAAATTTAAATCTTAACTGCCTAGAATAAATACTAAGATCAATTTTAAATACATAAACTAATGTTGGACACTTAATATTGCCCTAATATCGTACAAGATTTAAATTGTGAAAAAGCTACAAAAAAATGGACACATGTCACAGATAGAGGTACTAGATAGCATTTTACTTATTATGTTTAAATTGGAAAAAATTGCATTACTGAAAATATAAAAACATAAAACAAAATAAATAATATAGCATAAAATGTCAAACAATCTAGCAAAAATATAAAAAAAACAATTAATTAAATAAATTAAGAGAAAAATTCACTAAATGACAATAAATCATAAAATAAATAATTTAATATTTAGTAAAATAAAATAAAAATGTCAACTAGCAAACCTAGCAGAACAATCAACAAAGACAAAAATCAACAGAAACCGTTGAATTTTGAAGACTTAGTGCAAAAATTATTGTAAGCTGAAAACAGTTAAACTTTAAGCAATTTATCACAAAACAGTGATGATATGTTTCAATTTATAATAACTGAAAAAGAACAACCAGCGTATGGTAATTAAAATAGAGACCTTAAACAATTAGAAACAAAAGTTTATATCCCAACTGTAGTAATAGCGTAAGAATCTGAACTTAGATACATTTAACAATACCTTTATTAATTAGCAGGTAAAGGGGTTATTGTAGCACCTTCATCAGATTTTTATAGAGCAATGAAAAGATAAAATAAGTAAAATGCTTAGAATATGTTCAAAGATTTGAACAGAAATATGGGTAAATTAGGTGTTAATTACAGTATTTAATAAAAAGGTTTGGTGTTATGTTATAATGAAGAGATAGATGCTGGCACTTATAGTAAATAATTATAAGCTGCATTAAAAATTCATCCAACAGGTAAATGGAATGAACATTTGATTAAAGTGCTCAATTCGTACAAACCAATTAAAGATATATAAACAAAAATACCTTAAAATGAATTGATGACAATGGAGTATAAAAGAACAATTGATGCTAAGGATAATTAATTACAATTAATGAGGTAAAGATTGGATTCTTAAGAAAATGAAATTAAATTTTGGGAAGATATGAGGAAAAAACTTAATGGTACCACACCTATAAAAACTCAGTATTTAATGGAATTACCAAACTTACTAAGAGATCATTTAGAAAAATTAACGAGTAATATGACAACAACACATGAAGTTGAATATTTGAGATTACTCTTAGATGCTTTTTATGAAACAGAAAAGTCAGTTCGTGTTCCATAAATGTCACCAGATATTACAGGAACATTTAATTGTTATTACAATTTAGGATTTACTATAAATGCTAATAACTTTGGCGGCACATACATCATCTCAAATCATACTGTTATGGATAGATCACCTATATATGCGTTGTCAAGCTCAAATAGTATTAATTATGATAATGTATTTTCTTAAACACCAGTTTTAGTTAATGCCGTAACTGATTACTCAAATCCATTAAATGATTCTTAACAAGTTAGAGTTGGAATTGTACCAATTGCTACTAGTAGTGTTCTTGCTTAGAATGCACCTACCGTAGTAAATACTTAATACAATAGAACTTTATTTACTTAAGCACGAGTTATAGCTTCAACTATAAGAGGTTTTAAAACTTCAGCTTCTACTACTGAATCTGGCACAATGGTAGTAGCATACTCACCTTAAGGATTAAAATTGGAATCTACAATGCCTTTAAACACTTCATTAGGTAGACCTTCTAAAAACAATGTGAAAATTTATTTAGCTAATAGTGGAAATTCTAGTTATTTCAGTAAAGCTGGTTTTATAGCTTAATCAAGTTACAGACCTACTGAACTTTCTGAAGTTGAGAATTACAGTTAAAACTAATTCATGTGGACCAACTAATCATTGTCACCCAATTTAAATTCACCTGGACCTATGCCTAATAGCCAAATCCCACCATCTGTATTGTACTTTGGTGCTTTTTAATCAGCAAATAACACTGGTATATTTGGTTTAATGACTGTGGAGTAATATTTGAGTGGTTAATTAACAATACCACAAGCAAATAATATTTATTTAGTTGTTGATTCATTTTCATAACCTCATTCATCATTATTTGTTATACAAAACGCTCCTGGGATGTCATTTGAATTTGAAATGAAACAACATTTTGAAGGTGTTGTTAATAATGCTAATTAAGGAGTCGAATAATCTTAATGCGCTTTAGGTAATGACTATATGTCAGCTATTTAACTTTAAAGGAAAATGAATTAAGAAGTTATCTTTGCAGATCCAATGAGAATAAGAGAAAAATATATGCTCAGAATGATAGGCGATGTTGAAGTTAATGGTATTTGGGATGAAACTTTGGTTCCAATTGCTAAAGATGTTACAAGATGGGGTTTAGATAGAATTAAACAAGGAAATCTTGTAGAAAACGTAATTAATGGTGCAGGAGAAATAGCTGCTTTATTATTAGGTTAAGCAAATCCAGCACTAGTCCCTTTAACTGCTGTCGCTACTGGATTGGCGAAAAATGCTGCTAAATACGGCGCCAACAAACTAGTAGATGCTGCTTAAAAATGGGCTTAACCTTTAGACAGGAAACTAGATTATAATTCTTAAATTTACGGAGATCAATAAATCGTACCCAAAAATTATTTTGAAAACTATAATGAATTAATATAAACTTAATTTCAAAATGATTATGACTAAATTAAAGAAGAAGATGAGATGAACTAAGAAAGTAATGAAGAATACTGATCATCCAAGTGAAGTGGCTCACTATAAACTATATTATTATTGAATTGCTTCATTGTCACTAATGAAGATTTCTATGTTAATTATCGCAATTAACATATAAAAAGTTGGCATTTACTTTTAAAACTAAGTGCGTCCATAGTCG
>Ga0007759_10113662_pt1 | contig 14237 bp, 1 predicted proteins | sample LauGreFaBDMM15DN_FD_61686 | JGI IMG/M metagenome (GOLD analysis project Ga0007759, IMG submission 61686) | Metatranscriptome of freshwater lake microbial communities from Lake Michigan, USA - Fa13.BD.MM15.DN (Metagenome Metatranscriptome) | ecosystem: Environmental > Aquatic > Freshwater > Lake ...
GTCAAAACGAGTATGTATGTGATGTGAAGACTGAATGATGCGAGAAAACAGACATGGGCACTAATCCTTGCGGGAAAAAATATGAAAACAACAGCGAGCAACAAAAAAAAAAAAAGCCAACACATCTTCCAACTCAAAACAATCCAACACGCACAAATACAGTGTGAATTGATTTATGAGACGGCCGTGTCGCACAGCAAGGCCACACCACGCAAGCACCACCAGTTGGGATCCTTGTCAGTACGCAGACCCACCTTGTTGATGTAGTTCAGACCCGTGCGTCTCGGTTGCATGTAAATGGGGCAGGTGTAAAAGTTCACCTTGGCATTCTCCACCTTGAACTTGTCCATGGCCACACCGTTCTTGGCCGTCATGTGCAGCACTGGCAACGGGGAGAACAAACGCTTGGGCTCTGCCTCGGCCAATTGTTTCTTGTCCTTGTCCCATCGGCAACCTTCCAAGTACAAACCGTGGACATACACCCCTTCCTTGGGGCCAGCCTTGAGGTTCTTGTGTTCCTCAAAGGGGGCATGCCACAAGACATCCAACACATCGGCGTGCAAGACGACATCGTCCAAGGCCCAGGCGTCTTCCTGGGCCGTCTTTTTGTGTTTCCGGGCCACTTCTTGCCGCATGGCCGTGAGAAACCCTTGGGGGTTGAAGAAGCCGGTCAACCAGTACGTAATGGGTCGGGTGGTGTTCAACCACGTCCGCAATTGCTTGTCACGGTCCGTCAAACCCGTCATCCACAAGGCCAAGGACGGTGACACCCACGCAATCAAATCACCTGCCGGGGCCGTGTACCATGACTTGGGTGGTTTGGCCATGTAAATAAAGTCCAACGCGGCTTGCAAATCCGGCGTCATGATGGTTTCACCCCGGATGGCGTTTTGCAACTCAATCAACGTTTCCCGCACATTGTTGATGGTGCGGTTGATGCGTTCAATTTCTTGAAACAAAAACACACCCAATGGAATAGTCAAACCATCAATCTTGCCCGTGGGCGACGCGGCAATGGCTTCTTGCAATTGCTTCGACCCACCAAAGTACCATTCCAACTCAGCCTTGGGACGACTGCGCACGTCCTTGCGCACTTGTTCCATGTCAAACTTGGGAGGGACTTGCTTGTCCAACAACTCTTGGGCAATGTCATACACAATTTCTTCACGGGTCTTGCCTTTGCCACCGCCACCCTCTTTGGGTTGCGTCTCTTGGATGGCCGTCAACATGTACAAGGTGTTGGCCGTGCCAAACGTCAAGTCGGCGTTGGCATGCAAACAAAACACTTCCGGCGAATCGGCAGAGGGCAAGGTCATGATGAACTTGCGGTACTCTTCGATGGCATCGCTCTTGAAGCTCTTGTACTGATGGCCCGTGTCGGCAAACAAGTAGCCGGGTGACAAGACCACCGGGTCCAACCACCGGCGTCCAAACGTGGAAAACAGCACACGGTCAAAGTCGTCTGTGATACGGCCACCGTATTGCACCTCACACACCATGTACTGCACGGTTTGCCATTGAATGTTGGCCTTGACTTGGCTAATGTGGCGTTCCAAAAACGTCAATGACGCTTCCAAATCACCATTGTTGAACTCATACGGCACCGACCAGCCAATGGGACCAAACTTACGCCGTTCTTGCACCACCGAGTGCATAAAGCATGACGCCCAAATCAATCCTTGCCACGTTTCATTCATTTCATGGCGGTTCAACCGGTCTTGGTCGACCAACGTGGAGAAGGAACGCAACATGCCTGCCTTCATGCCTTGCGGCGGTTCGTTGGTCACCTTGATGGCGCGTTGCAACACGGAAATCGGAAACAAGGGATGCGGTTCACACGTGATCCACAACCGAAAGCCAGGTTGCGGTGGTGTCTTTTCAAACAACTCGTTCAACAAATCGAGCAGTTTCGCCATAAACACCAAGCCCAAATGGCAGTTTTGCAACACGGCAAAGTTGCCGGCGGCCGAGGCCACTTCGATGGCCTTCTTGGCATTCGGTTCTTGCCCTTCACCCATCGACACGGCGCGGATTTCCACCTTTTTCTTCTTGGCCAACAAATCCAACTCGGCCGTTGGGTCGGCACCCGGCGACAGCAACAGCACAATGGGGACGTAGGCACTCGAGTCGGACCACACACCATCCAATGTCACCGTCAACGGGTCGACATACGGTTGGCCCAATGAATCGGCAATGAAGGCATTCGACGAGTACACGGCACGATCATCCCGCAACGACCGCACCAACAACCATCGCATGTACTTGCCCATGGGATGACCGGCAAACCGTTCTTCCCACACTGGGATGGGCACATTCTCCGGTGCCGACTCCATGTACCACGCATACCACATCTTTTCATTTTGTCGAATGTTGGTAATCAAGTCGCGAAACAATTCGGGTAAGGTGATGGACAATTGCATGGCGTTGAGCCACGCGGTCGGTTGCAACCACGAGTAGGGCGGATCATCGGGGGCCAACATGGACCCACCTTTGAGCAGCAAATCCACCAACTCGGTGTTCAAAAAGTTGCCATTCTTGCCTTCAATCGTCAAAATACGAATCGTCATCATGATCTTGTACGTGACTTGGTCGCGGACAAACAAGGACCGCATGATGTTGCGGTACACGCAGAACGTCATGAATTCAATGATGTTGTTGACCCGCTTCTGCGCCGAACGATCCTTGGTGGACTCGCGCAACGACTGATCGAACCATTGCAAGAATTGAGCCAACGAGGTTTGGTACATCCAGTTCAACGCTTGCAAATCGACAATGACAAAGTACATGATGGAGCCACGGCAGGCCACCGGGCGATACAACTCACGTTTCTTGTTGATCATGATTTCGGTTTCCACGGACGAGGCAATCTTGTCCTTGACTTCTTGGGCCTTGACCTTGGTGTCACGCAACATTTGAATGAGTTCACGGTCTTCCAACAAGTTGCCCGACGACGCGGACAATTGCTTGAGCAACGACGCGTCGAGGTTCTTCAAGTTGATCGTGTTGAAGTTGACCTCCTTGACCAAGTTCTGGCGTTGTTCTTCCAACGCCGCCTGTTCCTCTTGCAACACCCGCGACAACAATTGGTTCTCCAGACCCTTGATGGTCACAGAAAAGTCAATCACCGTGGTGCGGGCCGACAACTCGGGCGAGAACTTGGGGTTGGACAGCTTGGTGATCAAGTACATGTAAAACTTGTCGCTGTACTCGATGGTCTTGTCACCAAACATGGTGATTTCAAACCGACGGCCCTTCTTGACCACGTTCTTGTCCAACACGGGGTCCAACATCGGGTCGACATCATTCTCAATGCCTTCAATGATGAGCGGCAACCCTTCCGAGATGGCCAACGTGCAGTTCTCACGAAAGTACTTGTTGGATATGGTGGTGACCCCAAACGTGGGCAACGGCGCACACCGTTGCTTGATCCAATCCAACGCTTGCGCTTGCGGGTCGATCATGAGCGGGAAGCGGGACGCTTGCGTCGTCAAGATACCGTTTTGCACGGACAAGTCGTCCTTGGGCAACCCTTGGTTGTTCCATTCGGCCACGACGGTTTCGTCGACCAAGAACTTGGTCAAGGCCAAATTCTCCGTCACGGGGATGCCCCGTTTGATGCAATCGTCATAGAAATACTTGAGCAACTTGGCGCGAAAGGTTTCATTGAATGGCCCACAGTACGACACAAAGGCACACGCCAACGCACAATCACCCACCAAGCGACGCTTCAAGTCGGTAAACATTTCACAGTCTTCGTTCCAACGCGTGCGTTCGCCCGACAGCGACGTGATCAACTCGTTGGCCTGTTCCATGCGGGTGGCCGTCAGCTGCGCATCCAAGGCGATGGCCGCCTTCTCGGTCATTTGCTCATCAAATGCCTTTTGCAAGGCAGCCACTTCATCCTCGGCGGCTTTCTTGTCCGCCTGGGCAGCTCGCAATTGCGCCATGGCCACATCGAGCTTGGCTTGCGCAATGCCCAACGCCTCGAGACGCGGCTTGACAATCTTAGACGCGGCCGTGTAGTCTTTCATGGCAATGACCCACGCGCACAAACCCTTGGCGGCATTGGCCTTCTTGCCCGCAATGTCGGGTTGAAAGGCGGGCACGCCGATGTACGGCATAATGAGTTCGATGGTCTCGTCGTTGATGGCATCCTTGGGAAAGTTCAACAAGTTGTTCAAGAACGCCGAGTCCATCATCATTGACTTGGCGTACGCGTCGTACGAGTCGTCGAACCAGGTCACCATGTCGGCCTTGGTCAAACCCAAACCCTCCATTTCCTTGGGGTTGGCCACCGGGTTGATGGGGCGCAACATGAGCAACAACACACCGTCCATAATCAACTTGATCAGCACGGGCGGGTTGGGCAACTTGGTCACGAACGACACGTCATCCTTGGTGATGGACGACGCCGCTTGCTGGGCGGCAATCACAAACGGCATGGCGGCATCCAAATCCTTTTGCGCCACAGCGCGGTCGGCTTCGATCCGTGCAGCCTCTTCGTTACACGCAGTCTCAATGACACCGGCCTTTTCGGCCTTGATGGCCGCTTCCGCAGACGACACGGTCAATTTTTCCAAAAATTCATTGGCGGATTTTTCGGCTTGAATCAAGACCTTTTTCTTTTTCGCCAAGGCAATCTTCATTTCCTCGACATCGGCCGCAGCGTCCAACAGCTTTTGCAAACCCAAACGCACGCGCTTTTCTTGGTCCACGTTGATTTCCAACTTCTTGGTGTACAAGAGTTTGTACGACGCAATGAACGAGAGGTACGACTTGGGCGTCACAAACACAGAGCGGCGGTACGAGGCAAAGTACTCGTCACAGCCCAACACGATGATTTCGTGGATGTTACCAATGACGGCAATCAAGGACTGCAGTTGATCCTCGTCGCACTCCACCGTGAACTTGGGGTCGCGGATGAACTTGGCCGACACGGCCATCAAGGCATCCACCGGCCAACGCAAGAACCAATCAATGACGCAACCCGAAATGAGCGAGGGAAAGCGACGGGCCCGTTCCTTGAACTTGTCATTCATGGGACTAAAGCACAAGACAATGTGAAAGTTGTCACGGAGCAGATCGGACAAGTACTTGAGCAAGTTTTCGTTGGTGTCGTCAAAGCCCGGAATCTCCTTCTTGGCGCGCGCACGCAGGTCACCGGCCATCAAGGTCTTTTCATCACGCGTAAACAAACCCGCCACTTCACCCGTCGACAAAATTTGATTGATGTACTCCAAAAAGTCTTCGTACAACACCATGGAATCGGTAAAGACAAAGGTCAACTTCTTGCCTTCTTTGCCCACCTTGATGAACATTTGTTGCAAGTCCGTCAAAAAGTCGGCGACCTTGTAGAACTTGGAAATGGTGATGGTGGCTTGTTCATGGCGCGCAATGTAACACGCCAACTTGGTCAAGGATTGCTTGCCTGAACCACCGACACCCACCAACAAGGCCGACGACCGGGGCATGCCAATGATACGCGCAATCCGCACCAAGTGACGGATGGCGTCATCAAACAAGACCAAATCCAACTTTTTAATGTTCTTGGGCTCCTCGTTGTGTTTGAACATGAACATTTCCAACCGTTCGCGCATGGCGATCATGTCGGGCACCATTTCATAAATCTTGGGAGCTTCCTCCAAGACGGCATCCGTCTCCGGGTCAATCACGTCGTCGCGCATGTAATCCACCCAGAACACTTCTTGCTTGAGCTTCTCGGCCTTGTCGGCGCCGAACTTTTCATGAATCAACTTGTGCAATTCCGTGTCGTACCACTTCTTGTCCTCGAGCGACACCAACTTGTCGGAAAACACACGGTTGCATTCATGTTTCCACAACATCAAGAAGCTAATGCCGTCGGGAATGACGTCGGACGGCGCATGCAACACCCCTTGAAACACACGCGACAAGTCACGCATGTTGAACACATAGTGGAACTTGGCGGGGGTGGGCAACATCTTGACCTTGATCTTGTTCCAAATGGCAATGGTGGTCACCGTCATGATTTCAATCAAATCCAAAAACTCCTTGTTGCCATTGTGTCGCCCACGCATCATGGAGCCGTAAATGTTGTCGATCGACGTGTTGGACGGCGGCGGCATGTTGAACATGAAGAAGTGACGCTTGAGACGGTTCGGGATGTCGTTGCGCCCTCCACCGGGATGAGGCATGGCCGCCACGTACTGCAAGCGTTCCAACGCCATGCGCTCACCGCGCTTGTCACGCGCCAAGAAGTACATGCCTTCCTCGGCCACCACTTGCCGCACAATCTCCAACGTGGCTTGGTCACCCCATTTGTTGACTTCCGGCATCGCCACATCGTCCAAAAACACCGTCATGAACTTGCCACCCGGTGGACCAAATGTCTTGCCTTGCTTCTTTTCAATATCCGCCTCGATCGAGGATTGAAACATCCGCGTCGTGGTGGCAGACGAGAAGTTGACTTTCTTTAACGTTTGCGTTTGCGGGTCAAACTTGTCCGTGAATTGAAAAATGGTGGCGGTTTTGGCCGTACCCGGTTCACCGACAATCAACACGGGTTTTTGGATCTTGTGCAAGCAGGCCACAATGTACTCGGCACGTGTCGAGTCCATGGTCGGCACCAAACACGCCGAGAAGCGAAAGGCACCCTCGGGGTATTTCCAGCCGGGCGCACGCCACAAGTTCCACTTCAAAGTCTCGGGATCGACATAGTATTCGAAAATAGTATGGTCGGCAGCCTCGAGCTTGGGCCACGATGCCCCCGATCCCAATTGAGTGGTCAGTTTGGAGAAGTAATCGTTGAACTTGACCCGGTTGCCGTCTTGGTACAACCCACCAATCGACCACGCAACGGCATACAAAAAGATGCGTTCGTATTCATCCGGTTTCAACACAGTTTGCTTTTCGACAAACGGTTGCAACAAACCTTCGATCAAAGCCATCAAGTTGGTGACTTGGTGCACCATCGACGCCCCACACACCTTCTTCATGGTGCGGGGCAACACTTCCCACATGCCTGACTCCTCGCAAAACTTCATGTACAAGGCCTTCAAAATGGTCGCCTCCTCCTTGGTGCGCTTTTGCATCCACGACTCGACAATGGGCATCCAACCCAAGTCCTCGGCAGACACGTACACAATACCGGCACGAGACACTGTGGCCGGCGAGGCGTTGCGCAAATCTTCTGCTTCGAACAAAATCTTGCAGTTGTCTGTCATTTTGTAGCGGTCGCCGTTGGCCAACGTCAAGAGTTTGTTGTCGTCCAACACCGTGTTGAGGTTTTCAATCCACACGGCATCGACGGGACCATCGCAAATGATCCACGAGCGGTACGGTTTGCTCAAGTCATTGCACTTTTTCCAGATTTCCGGAAAAATACCCCAAATCCACTCACCCGTCAACCGGTCGTTCTCCCCAAACATTTCCGTGGCCGTGATGGCCTTGGGGTTCATCTTGACGATCTTGTGGGGGTTGTTGATCAAGGTCAACGCCTCCAACAAGACATCAATGGCTTTGGTTTTGCCCGAGCCAGCCGGACCGATCATCATCAAACCGTGACGCACCAAGGACGTTTCAAACAATTGCACCATTTTCAACTTCCAGGACGGGAGGTATTGCAAGCCTTCTTTCTTGACAATCTTCTCCATGCCTTCTTCTTCTGCCGTGAAGAGACGGATGGGAGGGTCGGGTTGTTCGGGGAACAAGTCGCCCAACAAGGAGCGAAACAAACCGACATCGTCAGACACAAACTTGGACAAGTTGATATCACGCAAGGTACGCATCAAGAGCATTTCTTCCAATTCCTTGGACGCCTTGAGTGCCTTGTCCTCGCGCAATTGCACACGCAAGGCCGAACCGGCCGTGCGCAACACTGACAAAATGTTCCGCAGACCAAAGTCATAGTGGCGTTGTTTGGACAATTGTTCCTTGCACAAATCATACAACACTTTGAACTTTTTGGCCAACGGGTTGTACTCGAGGTAACCGCACGACGCCAATTTGACCTTGATAATGATTTCAAAATCCGGCACCATCATGGTCACACCACGAAACAACGCCTTGAGGTTTTCAGGCAACTCTTGACGACCGGCATAACCGGGGTTCATGGTGATGAAGAAGCCGACACGGCGATCGATCGTGACCAATTCGACCGAGTCGGGAAAGGAGAACACCTTGGCATTGGCCTTGAACGCATTCAACACCGACATGACTTGCTGCGCCACCACGGACAAGACTTCCAAATCGATGCGGTTGAACTCGTCAAAGCAACCCCACGACCCAGACATACACAACCCTTTGAAGATCTTGGCCGTGTCCGTGTAACGCATTTGATCGGAGCAGTTCATGACGACCACATACTTGCCCAACCCACGCCCTAAATCCTTGACGGTTTCCGTCTTGCCGGTACCGGCCGGACCGGCCGGGGCGCCACCAAAGTACATGGCCAAGGCTTGGGTCAAGGCAATGTAGCAACGATCCGTCAACGGGGTGATACACAGCCGTTCCTTGCAGCCGAGGTACTCGTAGCAGTACGGATTCATGGTGTCGGCCACACGAATTTGGCAGGCATCATCCTCAATGTTCCAGTAGAACCGGGCTTGCTTTTGCCATTCAAAGTCCGTGTGGGTGTTTTCAAACAACAACAAGTTGTACGCCCACTTGTCGATGATGACTTCCAACACGTCACGCGCGTGCACTTGAATCGTCACCAAGGTTTCAATCTTAGTGCGCTCCATGCGAGTGGGAATGTCACCGAGGGTCATGACGGCCAATTTTTCCATCATGCTGACGGTGGCATCCTTGGCAATCTTCAACGGTTGCTTCGAGTTCAACTTGTACGTTTTACCCGGCGCAGGGGGCGGTGGTGGCTTGCCGGCCGTTTTCAAGGCCGTTTCGACGGCATAGGTCCACGCGAATTGAATGCCCAACAAGGCGAATTGCCCCAACGACCGACCGGCAAACTCTTCCAGTGGAAAGTCCGCACCAACGCATTCCAAGGCACACTTTTTGCATGCGGCCTTCATGGTCACATACTGCTCCTTTTCCAGCTCACACAACCAATCCTCAATGTTGCCGGTGGCCGACACGGGCTTGATGCAATCGATTTCTTCACTGTCCATGGCATTTCCATTGCCGGATTGCAACCCCAAGTACTTGACAATCATGTTGCCCTTGAACGTCACGTTGGTGATCGAGTCAAACAAGGCTTGAAAGCATTCTTGCACGGCCACCAAGTCGGAACCACGCGACAAAATCAGCAACAAGGCCGGGTTGGAGACAAAGTAAAAACGAGGGAAACGATTACGTTTGGTTTCCAAATAACCATCCAATGCCTTTTGACACGTTTCCAATTGTTGGGCGATTTCTGGTAGCATACCCTTGATGTACTCATCCCGGCACACGGCCACCACGTTCTTCATTTCCTTGGCCTTGGGCATCAATCTCGTGGCCCACTCCTTGTCGTACTTGGAGAAGATCTTGGAAATTTGGGGCATTTGACGGGCGATGTCACCACCCGTAAACACGGGTTCCAACGCCGTCCAACTCAGCTGCGTCTTGATCCACCCTTCCAACACCTCGGACACGTCGTTCAACTTGGCAAACCAATCTTGGGCTTCCTGTTGGAACGGCTTGACGTGTTTCATCGACAAGAGCTGACCCACCGTGGTGATGGATTCTTCCAGCTTTTCAATGATCAACCCATTCTTGGCGGCCGACAACAATGTGTCTTGCCGCGCCTTCCACGGGGCGAATTCCAAAAACTGCTGGTCCCAAATCTGCTTGATTTCATTGAGCTTGTCACGAATGCCTTTTTGCTTTTCCGCCGCCACAATGACTTCTTCCACGTCTTCCTTGACGGGCAACATGCCGGCCTCTAGCACGGCACGCAATTTCATGCCGGGGTCCAACTCCTCCTCGTCGCGTCCTTGCACGAATTGAAACCAATCCGGTTTTTGCGTCAAGGCCATAATGTCATCCCAGTGACGTTTCTTCATCGACGGCTTGGCCAAGTCTTGCAACATGGGCAAAATGGTCAAGAAATCCTCCAATGACGCTTGCAAATCCAAAAACGCCGGCCAGGTTTTCAATCCTTTCGGCAACGTCTTGACCTTTTGCGCGTACTTTTCCGCCACTTCGGTCATGGTGGGAATGTGGTTGATCGTGTCCGACCACAAAATGTTCTTGTACTCGTCGATGGACGTGTTGACATCCTTCCACAAGCTGTACAATTGCACCAACAGACCGACTTCCTTGGCCGTGTCTTCCAACCCCGGATGTTTGGTCACTGGCATGCCAAACAACCGTTCACCCGCCTTGTAAATCTTGTCGTCGCGGTCCAACGCCTCGAACAACCGCGTGTACTTGTTCAACCGGGTCATGGCTTCTTCCGGCGGAATGCCGACCACCATGGGCCCATTCTCCAAGTAATCCTTGCGGAACTCGGCCGCCTCCACCAACATGACTTGCACGTCTTCAATCAACTTGCCTTTGTAGTTGTCCTTGATGGTTTGCACGCCCAACAAAATGGTTTCGCTCTCCGCCAACATGGTCTTCCAGTTGGACTTGAGCACGGCTTTGGCATCCCGTTCGTCTTGGCCAATCAACCCACCGGCCGAGCCGGGAGGAAAGAGTTTTTCCAAGGCCGAGTAAATGTCGAGGACACGGGTGAATTCGAAATCAATCCACGATTGCACCTCACGGATTTCGGCAAACACATCCATGACGCCCGACAAGGACGGCAAGTCTTTGACTTCAAACGACATGCGCGTGCGGTAGTTCTTGGTGCGTTCAATGATCGATTCCATGCCCCCCTTGGCTTCATTGTGCAACTTTTCACTGAACTGCAACTTCCACCGGTTGCATTCGGACTTGAGTTGTTCCTTCAAGTTCTCGGGCTTGACGTGCAACGCACCAATGGGCGGAATCGGCACCAACTGCGACACGGTGATTTCCACCGCACGAAACGTGTTCAACTTGTTGCGGTAGTCATCCAACGTGGGGTTGCCACCAAACGAGTCCAAAAACTTCTTGTACTCCTTCTCCAAGTCGTCCTTCCACAACCAGGCAAACTTGTTGTACACGGTCAACCGTTCCGTGACTTGTTGCTTGGTGGTGTCGACGGCGCCGGACAAGAGCAACACACTGGCCACGACGAGCTTGTCTTGCGCAATCGAGTCATACAATTCAACGCGGGGGCACGGCGACCCATCGGCGGCCACGCCCCAGTCAAAGATTTTGTGCGTTGCCGCCACAATGTCGGTAACCACCGTGTTCAAGCACGCTTGCACTTGCGTCAAGGTGGGAAAGACACGGACGTCGGGCACGACCAGCTGTAACTCGACCGAGAACAAGGCCACCTCGCCCACATTGGTGAATTGTTGGTACGGCGTGACGCGGCGCTTGATGACATCCAGGGATTTCTGCACACAGCGCAACACGGCATGTTGAAATGCCCGACTGTAGTGCAACTTGACCAAGGTCAACTCCTTGACCGACGGCCGCACAATGCTGGGATGAATGGGAAACGACATGACGATGGAAATCAACTCCTCGACCGCACGTTCGATTTCCGTGTTCTTCATGGTGATGGTGTCCAACGACTTGGCCTGCGCCTTGAGTTGCATTTGCGTGAACTCTTCAATGGTGACACTCGTGCCGTCCAAAATGTCGACAAACAAGGCGTTCTCCACCGCGTCCAAGTTGGCTTGAATACGGTTCTTGACCACATCCTTGACTTGATTCACCAACGCCTCGAACCGGTCCATGGCGGCCACCATGCCCTCCACAAACACGTCAATGTTCATGGACGTCCACGTCATGGTGGTCAACCCGGGCTTCAACACCAACTCGACGTCGAACACGTGTTGCTTCATCAAGGTGCGCAACACGGGGCTGCACCGCGCAAAACTATTGTACGTTTCCAAGGCGGCACGGATTTGCTGGTAAAAGTTTTTCAACTTGTCCTCGAGCAAAATCACCGTCTTGGCGCCTTCCGGCAAGTCGGTAAAACCCATTTGACGGAGATTGCGAGCTTCCTTCATCAACGTGAAGAGCTTGGGGTCAAAGTTGACTTCCAACTCACCATGTCGCAACACAATCAAGGGTTGCTGCAATGCGGCCTTGGTTTTCTCCACCCCTTTGCACCAATCGGCATAGTACGCCACTTCAAATTGCACCAACACTTTGGCCACTTTGTTGAATTGCTTGATGATTTTCTTGCTCTCCTTGGGCGCAAACACAATCGGGTTTTGAGTGAAGACTTGCATGGGACCATACAGCCGGTCCAACAATTGTCGCGACCACCGGATGGCGCCCGTGACCGGCGGCGTGTTGCGGGAAATTGGCGGTTTGGCACTTTCCTTGGCATACAAATCCTCGACGTGTTGCACTTCCACGCCGAATTGCTTGAAAATCAACAGAAACTTGTCATCCAAATCCTCCCGCAACGTCGACCGCAACAAGACACGACGGAATTGTGCCAAACGGGTCAAGGCCGGCATGATGTGCGTAATGTCCGCAAACGTCTTGTCAATAAACCGTTGAATGTTGGCTTCGATTTGCGAGTTGCGCATCATAAACTCGACAAAGTCACGTTCAAAGATTGTCAAGTCGTAATCCAACAAGTCATGGTTTTTCTTTTGAAACGCCGCCAACAAGTCGCCATACGCCGCAATCAGCGGCTCCATGCCGTCGATTTCTTCATACATCAATGCTTGGTGCTGATGCACGGACGTAAACATGTCAATCAGCTTCTCCAATCGGCGCGTAAAGATGTTGTACTTGTTGAACAAGGTGGCCTCATCAAACGAGAACTGCCGCCCTTTGGGGATCGCCGCCAACTTCTCCTTGGTCGCGGCATACTCGGCCTTGTATGCCTCCCCCAACGCAATACACATCTTGTAATGCCCAATCAACTCGGACGGGTTGTGGGCCCACATGCGGCCGGGGTTGGCCGCCTTGCCCCCATTGAGAAACCGTTTGCAGCAGACGATGATTTCGTTGGTCATGCGCAAAAACAATCCCGTCATGCGGGCCGGGGTGCCATAGTGACGGGACAAGGTGTAAATTTGCTTTAACGCCGCCATGAGCGTCGGTAACGCTTCTTGCACGGCCATGGGCGTGCCCCGGTATAACGGTTCCAGAAACTTGTCCATGTTGGCCAAGAACTTGACATTGTCGGCCGCCTCGTTCATGTGCTCGGTCAGCTCGATATCAATCTTGTGCCAAATCTCCTTGTTGTCCTTGGCCGTTTGATTTTGTTCATGCGCACTCATTTCCGACACGGCCTTGACCACACCCATCACCCCTTTGCCATGGCGGCAATGCAACTGGTCGAAAATACTTTGCAACGACAACAAGCGCCGGCCCCAGTATTCGATTTCGACTTTGGGCCCCAAGGCCGGTTCAATGCTGCCCAAATTATCGGGGTTGTTGGCCGTCAAAAAGGCTTTGATGGCATCGTTCCACTTTTGCATGCGTTTGACGCATTCCTTGCTCAAATCTGGGTGGTTGGCCAGCTTGTTGTAGACGGAAGGTTTGAGGTCATAGACATCAAAGGTGAACTTGGCATCAAAGGCAAAGGGAGGCACTTCGAGAACGACATCGCCCTTCATGCTTTGCAATTGTTGCTTCAAAATTGCACCAAATTCATCTGTTTGTTCCAAAAAGGTCAACTTTTGTTTTTCTTCCTTGAGCTTGCCCCATTGATCCACCTCCTTGATGAGTGGAGTGAATACCTTCTCCAAGGTACCGGTGAACAAGTTGAGCAGGCCAGGCGCCAGTTCACCATAGGACACGGTGGCATCTTGTGCGACCTTGGTGTTGACTGCCTTGTTCCCTTCTGTTTGGCGAATGAAGTAGCCAATTTTGCCTTTCATGCCATCCACAGGGACAAAACTGGTTTTGCCATGGGGATTGCCAGGGGGCTGCTTCTCTCCTTTTTCATCTGTGTCACGATCGTCCCAGAAAAAGACGACGGAACTTTTGCCGGTTTCCCCTCGGCACATAAGCCAGTCGTTGATCTGTGTCTGGAATTCATGATTCTCTGTAATCAGCTCCTCGGCATATTTGTTGGATTCGTCGATGTCAAAGGCCTCTTGCATTTTGAGCACCATCCATTTGAGACGTTGGGACAAACTCATGAGTGGCTAGTGAATCTCAATGAATTGTGCCCGAACGATGTAAATTATAAAGTGTGTGATATCTCTGCCCCGTATCACAAAGGTCCGTGTGTTATGCAACGCCAAGGGCCG
>Ga0007759_11602609_pt1 | contig 14057 bp, 26 predicted proteins | sample LauGreFaBDMM15DN_FD_61686 | JGI IMG/M metagenome (GOLD analysis project Ga0007759, IMG submission 61686) | Metatranscriptome of freshwater lake microbial communities from Lake Michigan, USA - Fa13.BD.MM15.DN (Metagenome Metatranscriptome) | ecosystem: Environmental > Aquatic > Freshwater > Lake...
CTATAATGAATGGATTATCGTTGGACATCACTCCTTGCAGCAAAGCAGTGCGACACCCTTGAGCTTCCAATTCATAACTGGGGTTACACCAACAGAAAGTTTGATCTATCCTGGAGGCGCGTCAGCTCTCAAATAAGCTCTGAAAATTAGGTACCTATCGTTACGCTTGGGGTACTTGTAGACAGGAGTCAAGTAGTGAGTCTTATCCTTTGATCCTGCGTCAGCCTTCTTTGAGGCAGCCTTGTCCATCTGTTCTTTGTTTGTTGATTCAGCTGAAACATGAATGATGGGGAAGGGGAAGAACAGGTCCTTGCTGGTCTGTTCCTCGAAACGTCTATCGACCTTGTGCCATTGTGAACCTTCTAAGTAAAGACCATGAATGAGGACACCTTCGTCGACACTCTTGATAACTTTGCCTTCAATGCGACCGTCATCACCAGGGATAATATCCTTTTGCACATCAGTCTTGTAATCGACCTCATCGAGAGACCATGATTCAGCTCTGTGGCAACGAGTAACTTCCTGCTTCATTGAGGTAAGGAAACCTTGTGGGTTGAAGAAGCCGGTAAGCCAGAAAGAAACTGGACGTTCACGGTTGGGTGAGGTAAGCCAGTTGTTTAACTGATGGTGTCTATCAATCAGACCCTTGAGCCAAGCAGCAAGGGATGGGGTCAACCATGAAATTTCAACACCAGTTGGGTCAAATTGCCACTTCTTTGGTACTCTGAAGTCTGAGATAGAGTTGATGCAATCAACAAGCTCTCCAGTCATAATAATTTGACCGTCAATAGCTAGCACCATGTCGTTCATAGTTGTTCGCACAATGTCGAGGACACGTTGTAGACGCTGGATCTCTTAGAAGAGGAACACATTTAGAGGAATGTTCTTTCCAGTGTCAGTTAGGTTCTTAGGTCCTTTAAGTGTCTTAAGCTTCTCGTCAACTTCTACTTCAACGAAGTCTGTTGGGAGCATCTTGATGAGTTCTTGTTAGAGTTTGTCCTTAACATCATCTTCACGTGAGCGACCACCAGCGCCTGCAGATTCTTTAGGCATAGTGTCAATGAGGATAGCAACCATTTCTGCTGACTCCTTTAGACGGTAAGTAAGATCGGCGTTGCCGTTGAGACCGAAGATAAGAGGGTTGTCCTTTTCTGGGAGAGTGTTGATGTGTTCAAGGTACTTGGTGTGTTCAACAAAGTCAGGAATGTGATAGTTGTAATCAGTGATTAGGGAGTTGAAACAGTATTTCTCACGGAAAACTTCTTCAGTAATCCAAAGCTGTCCGTATGCGATAAACATTTCACGATCAAGATCGTCAGTAATTCTGCCACCGTACTGTACATCACAAGTCATGTACTGCATAGCTTTGAATGAGAGTTAAGAGCCAGTTGCCATCGATGATGTCATGTGCTTTTCTACGTAGAGTAGTGAGGCTTCTAAATCAGAGTTGTTGAACTCATATGGGATACAGAATCCAAGAGGTCCGAACTTTCTGCGCTCTTGTACAATTGAATGCATAAAGCACATCATGAAGACCATAGCTCTCCACTTTTCGTAGGGCTCAACCTTTTCGAGGAAGTCTTGATTAATCATGGTTGAGAAAGTACGGGCAATACCAGCCTGAAGACCCTTTGGCGGCTCAGTTGTTACCTTGATGGCCATCTGGAGAAGACCAAGTGGGAACTCCTTGCTTTCCTAACAAGTGATCCAGAGTCTGAACTCTTCGTTGACTTCCTTTCCTTTCGGGTTAAGAATTTCTTCCATCTTTGCCATGAATTCGAGTGACAAATGGCAGTTGTTAAGTACAAGCCACTTGCCGTCACGGAAACCTGCGTTTACGATGGCATGCTCAGCAGGTCTTTCTTGCTCTTCACCCATAGAGACTTTGTTTGTTGGGAATTGCTTTTTCTTCTTAGCGAATTCGTCAATATTATTGGTGGGATCAGCACCGGCGGACAACAGATATAGAACTGGTTTGTTGGGCAATGATTCTTCCCAGATCTCAGAAATTTAATCAGTAACAGGTTAAGTGAAGTAATCTCCAAGTACCTTCTTGATGAACTGATTGCAGGCAAGCACAGTTCTGTCCTCACGAACTGAACGGATCAGGCAGAGGTGGAGGAAGTGGCCGATGTTTTGGTCAGCAGCAATCTTTTCCTCGAAATCGGGTATAATTGAGTTCTCGGGCTCGTTTTCGTCAAAGAACTTTCTCCATTCTTTTTCAAGACGTCCAATACGTTCAGGGAGCTCTTTGTAGAAGAAGCTGTGATCGTTACCGAACTTGTGCTTAGAGAGAGCGACAATGTTAAGCCAAACCTTTTGGTCCATCCAGTTGTATTTCTTGTTTCTATCATCGATACCTGCACCAGCCTTGAGGAAGACACCGACGTCTGCTCCTGTAAGAATACAGGCTTTGATCAAGATCTTGAAGGACATCATGAGCTTGAAAGTAACCTTGTCTCTTTCGAAGAGACCTCTGTTTATGTATCTGTAAACCTTCTTTGTGAGAGCTTAGATAATATTCTGGACACGATCCTTGACGAGTTGAGCCTTTTGGGACTTTTCAATTGCGTAGTAGAAAAGACCGAGGAATTGCTGAAGGGAAGTGTTGTACATCCAGTTGATTTGAATCATCTCGACGATACAGAAGTAAAGTACGGCACCACGAGCAGCGACGGGTCTGAATTACTCACGCTTTTCACCGATTTCAAGAGTCTTCTCACGAGCTTCAACAAGTTTGTCGTTAACTTCGCGGGACTTAAGTTTAATGTTGGCAAGCACATCAATAAGCTCAACATCATCAAGGAGAGAACCTTGAGCGTTAGCTAGACGTTGGAGCAAGTTCTCTTCAAGATCAGTAAGAATCTTAGTGTTACCTGTAACCTCCTCTTGGAGTTGGGTAAGAGTTTCTTCGAGGAACTTCTATTCCATTGAAATAAGACGACCAAGAAGCTATTGTTCAAGACCACCTTGTGTGACAGTGAAGTCAATAATAGTTGACTTAGCAGCGAGTTCAGGAGAGAAGTGAGGGTTAGCAAGACGAGATGTCATGTACAGTCTGAAGTTGTCATCATAGTCAAGGGGTTCACCACCTCCAAGGACGATTGTCTTTTTCTTACCGCCCTTTGAGGTATATTACTTCTCTAAAACTGGGTCGAGCAATGGATCGACTTCATTCTCAATTGACTCAATTAGAACTGGGTAACCGTTTTCAAGTGGCATCTTGAGGCAGTCTCTGAGATTCGGTACGTTCAAAGTGAAAACAGTATCGTACTGCTTCATTAGAGGCTCTCGCTCTTTGATCCAAGTGAGGGCCTGACCCTGTGGATCAATCATAAGTGGATAACGAGATGATCTGGTAACCATGATACCGTTTTAGATTGAAAGCTCATCACCTGGTAACTTTTGAAGGGCCCACTCACCGATTGTAACTTGATCAACGAGGAAATTAGTAATGCTGAAATCTTCAGATAATGGGATACCTCTTTAAGAAAGATCCTATGTGAAATAATGCTCAGCAAGTTGGGTTCTGAATTCGGCGTTGAAAGGACCGCAGTAGCTGACGAAGGCGCAGGCCTTAGCTACATTACCAACAAGGCGTTGCTTGGTTGCCTTGAATTCATTGGATGTTTGAATCCAACGAACCTTGTTATCAGCAAGAGAGTTAATAAGCTTGTTGGCTTGGTCCATCTTCCTCTTTGTCTTCATAGCTTTTTCCATAAGAGCATCTTTGGCAGCAATCTATGCATCGAACTTGGCCTTAAGCTCAGCCTTAAGTCTGTTGACCTCATTGAGTTCAGCTTCTGCAGCGGCTAATTTTTCTTCGGCCTCTTGAAGTTCAGCAGTACGGATCTAAAGAAGTCTAAGCTTGGGCTTCACGATCTTTGAAGCTTTGTGATAGTCAGACATAGCGGCAGCCCAAGTACATAGACCGGCAAGAGCGGCGGAGGCCTTTTTGGCGACTTCACCAGTGAACAAATCTTCACCCTTAGGAGTCTTCAAGGTAAGATAGGGTTCAAGCAATTCAATAGTCTCTTCGTTAATGAAATCCTTATCGTTTTCTGAGAACTCGAAAAGTTGTTTGAGGAGAGGACCCTAGAGTTTTTTGCTAGTGTGTTCATCATATGAGTCAGCGACGAATGGAGTCATCTGTTTAAGCATATTGTATTCACGTGGAGCAACAATGTTGAGCGAGTCCTGGAACAAAATGTTAACAGTGTCGAAAATGAGACGGGTTGTGTCTGTAGCGTTTCTGGTACCCTTTAGCTCAACAATATCAGCTGGCTTGATGGATGCGACGGCACTCTTAGCTTTTTCAAGAGCGGGAAGAGCTGCTGCGAGTTCTTTATCGGCTTGTTCTTTTTCCAAAGTAATAGTGTGCTTCTGAGTAAGACAAGCTTCTGTGACAGCTGCGACTTCAGATGACTTAATATCAGCTTTCTTATTCTCTACTTCAAGTTCAGCAAGAAGTAATGCAGTTTGGTCAGCTGCAATCTTAAGAGTAGCGTCCTCTTTCTTGAGAGAGATCTTAAGCTCGTCAATACCACGTGTGGCTTCGGCAAGTTTGTCAAGACCGTTGTTGATGTTTTGTTCTTCAATATCAATTCCCTTGAATTTCTTCACGTAGACGTCCTGGTACATGTTGATGAAAGAAAGATATGACTTAGGTGTAACGTAAACGTAGCGACGCATCTGCTGGAAGTAGATACCGCACACTTCAGTGACAAGGTTGTGCACCTTACCCATATGAACGATGAGGGCGTCTTTTACTGCTGATGTGTTTTCGATCTTGAAAGTCTTGAGGAACTTCTCAGACACAGAGATGAGAGCCTCTTCGGGCCAAGGCAAGAACCAGTCGATGTTGCACTGAGAGAAGAGGGATGGGAACTGTTGAGCTCTTGTTCTGAACTTGGTACCAACTGGGGAGAAGCAAAGAACAGTGTGCAAGTTGTCTTTTACACGATTGATGAAATAGTTCCAGAGAAGGAGAGTTGAAGGATCCTCACCTTTGGTGCCTGCTTCTTTCATATAAACATTCTTCTGTTGAAGAGGAATGAGGTCTCTGTCTTCCTTCAGGAAAAGGCCAGGAATTTCACCTGTTGCAAGCATAGAGTTGACAGCTTCAAGGAAAGTCTCGTATTTGATTTCAGCATCAGTGAGAATGAAAGTAACTGCACCACCAACTGGTCCTGCAATATTGTAGAGCTCCTTAATATTCTCTTTGAATGTGGCATCACCGTATTGTTTGTTAAGAATAACCTAGAAGAAGGTTTGTCTGCAAATGAAAGAGGCAAGCTTGGTAAGGGATTGTTTTCCAGAACCACCCACACCGACTAGAAGAGCGTTACCACCAGCAGTGTTGATGATACGTGAAATCTTTAGCAAGTGGAGAAGAGCATCGTCGAAAATAACAAGGGACATCTTCTTGGCTGGGAACTTCTCGTTGTAGGCCTCAAGCTTAACGTTGGCAAGCTTACGGATTGATTCAATGTCAGGGCAAGCTTCGTAGACGAATGGAGCTATTGAAACGAGCTCTCCATATTCATCAAAGATATCCTTGCGCTACCAATCAGCGAAGAGCATGGTGGTCATTAATTGGTCATCATCAAATCCGAGAGATTCTCTGAACTTTTCCTTTGTAGTCTTGTTAAGAATATCCATAAAGGTCTTCTTATCAGGGTTGTTGGTAAGCTTATCCATGAAGGTACGTTCACATTCATGGCGCCACAAGCCAATCAAAAAGAGTTAAGGTGAGATCTTTTCCTTGAGAGCGGAGACGTTTTGGATGACCTTGAATTCGTGTTGTTGGGCGACCTTGCAAATACCACCGAAGACACGTGCAAGTTCACGAATGTTGAACAAGTAGTGGAACTTAGCTGGTGTTGGGAGCAGACGCTTTCCAACAGTTTCCCAAACAGCAATAGTAGCATCGATAAGGAGGGTCTTCATATTGATAACGTCTTGAGTGTATCTCTTAGGAGTGAAGAGAGCACCGAGTACGCTGCCATAAATGTCTCCGACTGACTTGTTGCTTGGTGGGGTCATGTTGATTGAGAAGAATTAACGCTTGAGGCGGTTAGGAATGTCGTTACGACCACCGCCAGGATGGTTCATAGCTCCCAAGAACTGGAGGTTATCAATTTGTTTGAATACACCACGAGTATCTTTTTCAAGGAAGTAGAAACCCTTGTGGTCAATCAGTTGACGTGCTATTTCAAGAGTGATCTGGTCACCCCAAGCATTAACGAAGGGCATAGAGAGATCATCAAGGAAAACAGTCATTAACTTGTTGTTTGGTGGAACGAAAATACGGGCTTGTTTACGTTCAATTTCTGACTCAATTGAGTCCTGGAAGTTTTTGGGTTCAGTGGCACTTGAGAAGTTGATACGCTTGAAGAGCATGACGTTGGAGTCGAATCTTGAAGAGAAAATCATGCAGACTGATGTCTTAGCGGTACCAGAACCACCGACAAGAAGAGTGTTCTTAAGACCGTTTTCATGACGACCCTTGTGTTTGACAACTGGAAGATTTGAAATTCTTTCCATGATGAAATCAGCACGGATTGAATCACTGGTTGGGATCAGAAGTTGGGAGAAGATAAGTCTTCTTGGGGGTTGCCATTCTGGAACCTCCCAGGGTTTCCAGCTCTTGGAATCGTAGTGGACACAGTAATCAAATATGGTTTCTTTGTCTGTCTGGGCACGAGCAGCTGAGATTGCTGGAAGAGGAGCACCGGTTTTTTCTAGGATCTCACGGTGGAATCTCTGACGATCGTCAGTTTCGAAGAGACCAGCGAAAGACCAAGCGAGGCTGTAAACGAAGTAGAGTTCGAAGATCTTCTTGTCAACAGGTTCGCCTCTAGTAGCATGTGGTAAGAGAACAGCCTGAAGCAAGCTCAAGAACTGAGTAACTCTAATAATCATTGGGCAGGGCATCATATAGATGTAGCCCTTTTATAGTGCGGTAACAAGGTTGGGCTTTTCAATGTACTTCTGTACGAATTGGTTAATCCAGTCAGTTTCATCAGAAGAAACGTAGGTCTTGGTCTCAACTCTATCCTTGCACCAAGTGTCAAAGAGAGGTTCCCATCCAAGATCTGGTGGTGAGACGTAAATGATACCACAACGAGACACAGTAGCGGGTGAGGCATTATCAAGATTCTCGACTTCAAAAGTCATTTTACAGTTGTCAGACATAGGAATACGTTCGGCATTAGCAAGAGTAAGAATCTTGTTGTCATCCAGTACAGTATTTAGATTTTCAATCCAAATAGCGTCGACTGGACCATCGCAGCAAATCCAGGAGTTGTGCTTATTCTTTCTGTCGTTTGAACGCTTCCAAATTTCTGAATAGATACCGGGGATCCACTCTTGGGAAATATTGTTCATCACACCGTACATTTCTTGACCCTTAATAGCCTTAGGGTTCATTCTGGTGATTCTGATTTGATTTTCACCGGGAATGCTGGACCAGGCCTCTGTAAGAGTGTTCATAATAGTTGTCTTACCGCAACCAGCAGCGCCGACAAGCATGAAACCGTGACGTACTTGAGCAGTTTCGTACAACTGAATAATCTTAATGAACCATTAGGGTTTGTTAACCAAGTTCATCTTTGAAATGTGTAATTTAACAGCATCTTCAACAGTCCTGTAAGTCTTAGTTGGGATGTTAGTCTGTTTAGGGAAAATATCCTTGATAAGAGAGGCGAACAGGGGTTAGTCCTGAGCAACGAACTTAGAGAGATTCATATCACGAAGAGTACGGGCCATAATCATTTCCTCATCAGCACCAACAGCTTCAGCTCTCTTCGAGTTACCGGCAGTACGGAGCACAGAAAGAATGTTTCTTAGACCGAAGTCATAATGACGTTGTTTGGAAAGTTGTTCCTCGCAAAGCTTGTAGAGCACATTGAACTTCTTTGATAGAGGTAAATACTTATCATAACCGACAGAGGCAAGCTTGACCATCATAATGACTTATCTGTTAGGAAGCATCATCGTTACACCACGGAAGAGTACCTTCAAGTTTTCAGGAAGTTCTTGACGACCGGCGTAACCTGGATTCATAGTAATGAAGTAAGCGCAGGCATGAATAAGTCTAATCTTAGAGGGCTCGTTGGGGAACAAGAACATGGTGAGTTTTTACTTCTTCGCTTGGGTAATTGACTCGACTTGAGCAGCAACGACAGAAAGAGTAGCGAGAGAAATACGGTTGAACTCATCGAAACAGCCCCAAAGACCAGATTGGCATACACCCTTGAATATCTTAGCCATATCTCTGAACTTGTGCTCATCAGAGCAGTTAGTGACGACGACGAAAATACCAAGAGTACGACCAAGATCCTTTACAGTCTCAGTCTTACCAGTTCCGGCAGGTCCAGCGGGAGCACCACCGTACATCATACCAAGAGCCTGGGAAAGAGTAACGTAACATCTATCAGTAAGAGGGGTGATACAGAGACGTTCCTTAGCACCGAGGAACTCATACTAATAGATGAATTCGACATCAGTAACTGCAACTGCAACTGTAGCTTCTTCGACTTTCCAGTAGCAGCGAGTATTCTTGAGCCAATCAAAGTCGTTTTCGTCCTTAATCTTGTCAGTCTTTACGAGAGTAATAATTTCTTCGAACTTGTCACGTTGGTAGACCTGAATTGTCACAAGAGTTTCGATCTTGGTACGAATCAGCTTTGACTTTATGCTTTCATCAAGACACATAAGTGTAAGATCCTTCATGATATTGTCATTGTCTTTTCTCTTCTTTTCAAGGTCTGATTGCTTGTCAGCCTTCTTGCCCTTCATTAGAGCCTCCTGGAGTCTGTTAGTCCAAAGCATCTGAATACCGAGGAGAGCAACCGCAGATGGGTAGCTATCAATAAATTCTCTAAGTGGCATGCTCTGGCAGTCTTGAGCACCACTCTGGCAAATCTTTTTCATTGACTTTTACATCTCCTTTTCGAGCTTTGCAAGCCAGTCTTCAATGTTACCTTCAGCCTTGACTCCCTCGTCAAGAGTGATGTCTTCTTCATCACCTGCAAAGATCTGATGGATTTGCACAATTAGTTTACGGTCTTGTTCATCGAAAGTAACTCTGTTGATTGCGTCGAAAAGTTTTTCAAAGTCATCTTAGACAGCGTTAGGGTCAGAGCCCTGGGAAAGAATCTTAAGCAAGTCAGCATTGGAACAGAAGTAGAAACGAGGGAAGATGCTTCTTTTTTGTTCAAGATAAGAGTCGAGCTGCTTTTAGCACTTTTCGAGGTCCATCTGCATTTGACCGAGAGATGACTTGAGAAGTTCGTTTTGGCAGCACTGAATCACATTCTTGGTCTCAAATGCACGCTCCATATTCTTGAGCCAGATCTTGTCAATTGTCTTGAAAAGTTTAGCTTCAGTTGGAAGATTCTTTGCAATATCACCAGATGTGAAGACAGACACAAGATTAGTCCAAAGAGTCTAGACCTTAAGCCATTTTTCAATAACGTCAGCAACGTCAGAGAGAAGAGCAATTCTGTCAGTGACTTCAGTCTTGAAGGGGGTAACATACTTCATGGCATTCATCTGATTGAGTTGATTCAAGTGCTCTTCAAGCTTCTCTTGAATGTCAAGAATGTTACCACCGAGTGTACATGGTTGGTCAACACCTTTCCATGTCTTGATTTGTAGCTCTGCGTCTTCCCAATAGGAAATAATTTCCTCCTTAAGAGTCTTCTCGAGCTTTAATTATTTGTCAGCAGACTCAGTGATTTCTTCGATTTCCTCACGGAACTGAAGGAGAGGACATTTGAAGAGCTGCTGGAGGGTAAATGTTTCACTCTGGTAAGGAATTTCTTGCTTAACAAGTTCAATCACATCGTCCCAATGGCGATTACGGATTGAAGGTTTACCGAGTGATGCAACCAATGGAAGGATTTCAGTCATGTCATCAATCTCTTGCTTGAGCTCTTTGTAGGCTTCCCAAGACTTGAGTACGCCTGGAAGTTTGGTGCAGTCACGACCGAATTAGTCAATTGTCTCAACCATCTTATCGATTTCGTTTACAATTTCTGACCATGGGATTTCACGCCATTTGGCAATGGTGTCTTTGACTTTGCTGTATAGTGAGTAAAGCTTATCAAGGAGCTCGATTTCGCTTGCAGTCTTGACGAGCAATGGGTACTGAGTGTGTGGAAGACCGAAAAGAGTTTCACCTGAGAAGTAAGAGTCAAACTTTCGCTTGCGAATGGAGTATTCATCAGAGAACATGCGAAGTCTATTAAGAGCTTCACGGGGTTCCAAGCCGGCAACTGTTGGACCTTTAGTTTCAAAGTTGTGTCTGAATTCCTTGACATCGATAACAAGTGCTTTGATACCCTTGATCAGGTTCATCTTAAAGTCAGCTTGTTGACCTTGGAGTTCATTGCGAGTGCCTTCAGCTTTTGCAACAAGGAAGTCCCAGTTATTTTACATTGCAGTCTTTTGGTCGATCTCATCCTTGTCCATAATGTTGGAGAAGTAAGTATCGATGAGAGAGTACATATCATTGATAGGTTTGAATTGAAGTGCAATGTCTGATTGCTTGCTGCGGATTTCTTCCAGAGCTTGCATAACACCACCAAGTGAATCAATATCCTTAACTGGTTTCTCAATCTTGAGCTTGATCTGCTTAATTTCATCAGTCAAATTTTCAAGTAGTGTCTTCGCTTTTTTGTGCAAGTCACGAGAGAATGCATCTTTCCATGAGTCGATCCATGCTTTGAGACCAGCCTTAACGTTTTCAGTCTTAAGGGAAAGAGCGCCAATCTGGTTGGATGCCTCAATAGCGAGGATGTTGTTCAAGATTCCGTCGAACTCCTTTAATTTTTCCTCGAAGTCCTCAAGTTGAGGGTTGTTCTTATTGAACAATTTAAGTGCCTCGTCTGAACGTCTGCTCCATAGCCAGCTGTACTGTTCGAATGAAGCAAGGAACTCGTTGACTTTGTTCTTGGTGCCTTGAATGGAACCAGTCAGCAAAAGAATTACCTTAACGATTTCCTTGTCCTTAGCAATCCAATCGTAGAAAGGCTCACGTTCCTCCTCGGGTTAATCCTTCTGGTTCCAGTTTTGAACTCTCTTGGTGCTCTTTAAAACGTGGGAGGCTGCTCTGTTGATTGCAGACTGAACCTCTTCCAGAGATGGCTTTAAGATGGATTGGTTGTTTTCGAGGTGGACATTCACTTCGAAGAAGGGCTTTAGGATTTGCTTGGGTGCATTTCTACGGCCACAAATTCTTTCCTTCATTTGGTTAAGTGAGTACTTGGTTGCGTGGAGCAAAGCCTAGTACATTGACCAGTTGTAATACTTGGAAAGCTTTTGGATTTCCTCAGCGGAGATTGGTTCAACGTGTTGGTCAAGTTAGTAAGAGCAGATGGTCTAAATAAGGTCTTCAACAGCACCTTCGACTTCGTAATTCTTGCTTCTGAGCTTCTTGCTTTCAACTGCAATCCACTCTTCTTGCATTTCGACAAATTCATCAAGAGTGTAAGTTTGAGCATCTTGAGGAAGGTTAACGAGCACAGTCTTGGAGAGGGTCTTAAGATTGTTTTCAATACGGTTCTCCATAATATCGTTGATGTTTATAATAAGTTACTCGAGCTTGGCAAGACCCATGTGTACGTGGTTAAGGTAACCATCGATGTTCATTGAGGTCCAGGTCAAAGTAACCATACCAGGGCGCAACTTGTACTCAAGATCTTCCAAGTGGGGAACAAGTAGTGATTTCGTGTTTGGTCTGATCTTGTTGACAATGCGGTCATACTCACGCAAAACGAACTGAAGCTCGTTGTTGTAGTGCTTGAACTTCTCTTCCTAGAGCAGAACAATCTTTGCTGACTCAGGAATGTCAATTCCGATACGGGACAGGCATTTTGCCTCACGGATCAGAGTGAGAATTTCAGAGTCGAAGTTCACATACAACTTGTTGTTATCAGGATGGCGGATAATCAGGGTTGCCTGAAGACCAGCCTTCGCCTTCTCAACTTCAAAGATCCACTTCTAGCGCCAGAGGTACTCATAAGAAAATAGAGTGTAGCCGATCTTGTTGTATTGCTTGACTGGGCGTTTATAGTCACGCTGCTTAGGGAACTCTGGTGGGAATTGTTCCATTGGCACTGAGATGCGATGGAACAAGTGACGTGACCAAGTGATGGAGCCAGAAACAGTTGGCAGGTTTCTCACGATAGGAGGTCCACTCTTGAACTTCTGGTACTACTCTTCAATAGCTTGAATCTAGATCTGGTAGTTGGTGAAAAGAATGGCGTACTTTTAGTTGAGGTTGTTCTTAAGATTCTCACGGTGGAGGATGGCCTTAAACTTGCGGAGGAGTTTTAATGAGTCTTCGATGTTTGTGATGACTTCAAAGTTCTTGTCAATGTACTTTTGGAGAGAAGTCTCAACACTTGAGACATCAACGTTGAACTCAACAAAGTCACGGTCGAAGGTGTTGTTGTTGAAGTCAAGAAGTTTGTGGTTCTTCTTTTTGAACACAGTGACGTAATTCTAGAAGGCAGTCACAATTGGTTGAATGTTCTCAAGATTGTGCTTTTCAAGAGTCTTGAATTATTTGATGGTTGAGAAAAGTTCCTTTAGCTTGGTGATGCGACGGCAGAACAAATCGAATCTTCCAAAAATTTGTGTTGGGTTAAAGTCGAATTGCTTGGCCTTTGGTACATTTTGAAGACGCTCTTTGGTGAACTCATACTGCTTCAAGTAAGCCTCGTGAAGATCAAGGCAGGATTGAAGGGACTCAATTAGCTCATCTGGAGGGTACTGCTCGTGATCCCACAAAACGGTGTCGTCAATGATTGCAGCTTTTTTTCCTTAGGCTTAAGCAGCAGCGCCAAGGGCGCCAATTGGAGCCAAACCGAGTTTAATGCGGCGGAAGTTGATGATGTTGAACTTACAGTTAGAGATCATTTGATTTGTAATCTTAATGAAGAGACCAGTCATACGTTCGTTTGTGTTATAATAACGAGCGATGGTGTGGATCATCTTGATTGAGTTCATGAGGGCTGGAAGGGTATCCTTGATACCATCAGGGGTTCCCTCGTAAAGTGGTTCGATGAACTTTTCAAGAGTCTAAAGGTACTTAACGTTGTCCTTGGCTTCGTTTAAAGCCTCGGTGACTCTGAGTTCGATTGATCTCCACTTGCTGGTGGCAAGATAGATCTTATCACGAGGACGATTGGCAGAGTCAGAGGTAAGTTGGGAAGCATAGACAAGAACGTCGTAGACAGTGCGGCAGTTCTTTGAGCGGAGTTGCTCTGAAACGCAAGTCAGTTTTCGCATTCTTTGTTTCCAGTATTCAAGCTCTTGGCGGGGGCCGGCTTCTTTGTCTTCTTTCTTCTCCTGATCGGCTTCCTCAAGGGTTTATTCGATTTTCTCGGACCACTCGTTGAAGATCTTCTCAAAGTCAGTGATCATCTCACCGTTGGGGCTCTTAGCGGTGTTAATGTTCTCGGCGTCTTTCTTCCAAGTTGAATTGTAGGGTTCAAGGACAATATTGGCAGCAAGTGAGAGGATAGCCTCACGTACTTCCTTAGCGAAGCGTTCAAAGGTCTGACTAAACTCTTTCTTTTAATCGGTCTCACAGAAACCCCAGTCAGCCGCGTCAAGTTTGTCGACAAGAGGCTTGTAAACATTGTTGACAATTGTGTTCAGGGTGAATACCGTGTGCTCGCTGATCTCACCAAACAGTACCTCGTTGTCATTGGTACCATTCGGAGTAATGGGCTTGCCAGGGGGATTACACCTCATGAAATAAACACCTTTGCCTTTAAGCTTAAGCTTCTCGCCGTCGTGCAAAAAGAACTCTTCACGTGCGCCTTGGATCTCAATAGTCTCGCCTGAATCGGTCTGGCGGTACTGTTTTTGATAGTAGACGAAGAGATGGGCCGTACCTTGACCCTTGAACCATGTCTCGAGAATAGCCTTGTGAGCTTACTCAGAGAAAATTTAAGATGCTTCATATTCTTGTACATTGAAGGCTTCAGCAACGAGCTGGGCCATGTACTTGGTTCTAGCATTAATCATTTCTATTTTGA
>Ga0007759_11582452_pt1 | contig 13865 bp, 25 predicted proteins | sample LauGreFaBDMM15DN_FD_61686 | JGI IMG/M metagenome (GOLD analysis project Ga0007759, IMG submission 61686) | Metatranscriptome of freshwater lake microbial communities from Lake Michigan, USA - Fa13.BD.MM15.DN (Metagenome Metatranscriptome) | ecosystem: Environmental > Aquatic > Freshwater > Lake...
CTTCTGGTAAGATTTATAAAATTAGTGTTGGAGTATTCAGCATGCGTTTACCTGTAGTTTAGGCTCACTGTTAGCTCCTCAGAGTGGTGGCTCTTTACCAAGTGCGAACTGGTCGCCTGCGCCTGGTATGTCCAAAATCATAGCCACACCAGCCAGGATCCACTTAGCTGGTGGATACTTAGTCTTAAGCTGTGCGGGGAAGACGTAGGTCATCATGCGATCGACCGTCTTGTAGACGGGGCACTCGTAAATAGTCTTGTCCTCTTTATCAGAGAGCATGACTGTCTTACAGTTGACGACTGGCACGATTGAGAAACTAGTCTTGGGTTTGGCCTCCTCGAGCCCAGAGTTGATGTCCCAACAGGCACCTTCAACCTGGAAACCGAAGACGTAGGCTCCCTCGCGACACTCGGGTAAATCAGCTTCGTAGAACATTTTTTTGAGAATGTCGGTTTGAATGGCAGTCTTGTTAAGCTCTTGTTTATTGGCACGACAGTAGACCTATTTGATGGCGGTCAGGAAAGACTGAGGATTGATCAGTCTGTTGATGAAGGTGACCTTGGGTAGCACCGCTGGGTTCTCCTTCCAGTTGTTCATCTAGTCAAGACGAGCCTTGATGTTCTCAGTCCAAGAGATAAGCGCACGCTCCGACGGATACGCAATCTTCTTCCATTGGGGAGGTACTCTGTCGAACTTGATGCAAATTTCGAGATCTTCCATCTGTTCGTTCATAGTGAGCTCACCCTTGTAGGCCAAGTCAAGGTCGCCGAGCGATCTCATAATACCGCCGATAAGAATATTTAGTTTTTCACATTCTTGCTTGAATGCATCCTAGTAAGGACGCATGGGATTAATTTCAGCGGAGTTGTCTGACAGCTTGTTGTTAAGATCATCCATGTTAATCTTGCTTGCATCGAGAGCAAGACCGTTGTTTACCAAATCGAAGAAATCCTTAATCTTGGTGTCCTCGGTAGCTGCACCACCACCATCAGTGCTCTTTGGCTGAAGATCGACTAGTTGCATAAACAGATTATTGCACTGGTTAGTTCTGAAGTCGATTTCGGCATTTGGATGCATACCGTAGGCAATCGGAGTTTCGGGTGGCAGCTCCGTCACGATGTATTCGATGTACTTCTCGTAGGTCAGAGGGGTTGGCGCCTTGAAAGTAATATTCTTGCCCTCAATGAAAGGGAACATTTCAGCCTCGTCGAGCAAGGCGTCGTTCATCAAGTTATTTAAGTAGGCAGCGCAGAACCTTCTGTCCCAGTCGTCGACGATATGACCACCGTACATGATTTCACCAAAGATGTACTTAAGATCATCCCAAGGAATCTTGCCGCTTCCCTAGTTAGTTTCCATATAATTCTGAAGAACGATGGATGAGTCGCGAAGATCTCCCATAGAGAAGGGATACACTCTGTTCCAACCTTTGGATCCGAACTTTCTACGCTCGCACATTACTGAGTGGAAGTAGCAAAGAGCGAAGATAATTGTCTTGATCTTGGGGTCCTTGTCCTCGATTTCTTCTTTCTTGAAGAAGGCGAAAGATCTCTTCATGTTGTCTTTGAGACCCTGGGGAGGTTCGTTGGTTAGTTTGATAGATTTTTCAAGGAGACCAATTGGAATTTCTTTGCTGGGGTCTGAAGTGAGGAAAAGTCTGAAGTTGGGGTTGGAGCCCTCAGTTGCGAAGTGATTTAGTTTCTTTTCGAGTTCGTAAAGATACTTTGGCATAAGATGCACGTTCTGGAGCATGACCCAGAAACCTTCCTTGTGGCCAGTATCGAGTTTGTCATTCGCAAACTTGTCTTGACCTTGACCAAGCGCAATAGTGTGAAGCATCTTCTTGGTGTCGAAGCCCATTTTCCTTGCAAGGTACTCCACGTCTTCGACTGGATTGACTCCAGGTGAAAGAATAAAGTATATTGGTGTGGTAGTGGTTGAATCTCTGTAAGCACTCTCAAGAATCTGCTTGGAGTTGCTAGTCGAGTCGCAGTCAACAAATTCGTCACCTTTGGGTAAAACGCGTCTGATGTAGTTATCAAGCGCAGTTGTAATTCTATCTGGGCGGAGGCAGCGGACGACCAACAATTTCTCGAAAGGCATTTGCTCAAGCTTTTTCCAATCGAGTGGAAGTTTCTCAACTTCGGGGGTAAGTTCTTTGTACCAATCCTCGAAACGCTTGGGAGCACCATTTTCGAGATGGTTGGCGAAAGGTTCAAAGATTTCAATCTCGATAAGCTTTTGAACTGCGAACCAGTTTTGGTCTGGCAGCCACTTAAGAACAGCTGGTAGTGGCACGTCACTCCTTCTTGGGCAGAAGAGCAGGAAGTTTACCATTTGTGCGTTGTACTCAACACCCTCAATGATGTTAAGTTGCATTAGTCTCAGGGTGAGCAGAGTAAGGAAGATCTGCTTGTGGCGCACGAATAAACCACGGGAAACCCATTGGTAAATTGTCATTCTAATCATTTGTCTAAGAGCAAGCACACGAGGTTCTTCATCGTCGAAAGCTTCGGTCTTGTCGATAGCTTTGAAGAAGAAAGTTTGGAATGACTCTAGTGAGTACTAATACATGTGATCGACAACATTCAAAGTCAAAAGCAAGAAGTAAAGAGTGGCACCCTCAGCAGCGACTCGTCTGTATGTCTCACGAAGGAAGTTAATTGTTTCTTCAGTTTTCTTAGCTTCCATTTGCTGACGCTGAATTTCAGTTGAAGTAGCTTTTGTTACTTCGAGTGATTCAATCAGGGAAATGTTAGTCAGAATAGTGTTAGGGTCGGCATCTGACAAGTTCTTGAGCAGATCGGACTCGAGCTGGGCAAGAGTTGTAATGAATTAGTTTTGCTTGTTAACTAGTTCTTCCTTTTGTTGTTCAAGATCGGGTTTTTCAACACGCACGACTGAAGCGAGCAGTTAGTCCTCGAGACCCTGCTCAGTGACGATAAAGTTAATAATTGTGCACTGTGCGGCAGTCTCTGGCTTATAATGGGGGTTGATAAGTTTGGTCTGTAGGTAGAGTTTAAAGCTGGGCATCATATCAATGTCCTCACTTCCAATCTTAACGGTACAGCCCTTGCCCTTCTTAACGAACTGGCGGGATAGCAGTGGGTCAAGTAGGGGGTCGATGTCTTCACCTACAGACTCAATCATCAAAACGAGACCGTTGGAAAGAGCGTGTTCGACTCTTCTTTGCCATTTGTCTTGTTATAATGTAATAACAGACATTTCTGATCCTTCCTTTCCTTTGATCCACTTGATACCTTGAAGTTGGGGATCAATGATGAGTGGGTATCTCTTGCAAGAAACAACGATAGCGGCGTTTTCAAGAGACTTTCGATCATCGGGGAGACCCTGTTGTTTCCAGCCGGCTTGCTGGGAGTCATTAGAGAGAATACCTAGAGGATCAACGCCTTCGGTGAAGGGAATCTTCTTCTCAATTAGATCACCAATCCACTGTTGACTCCAGAGACTCTGTCTGTCAGCTGAGTGGAATGGTCCGATGTAGGAGACGAAGGCAGCAGCGATCAAGGCATTACCAATCATGGTAATCTTGTCCTTCTCGAGAGTCTTAACATTTTTGGTCCAACGAATGTTTTCGTCGGCTAGACCGGTAACAAGACGGTTGGCAAGAGAAAGATTCAATTAGAGAGCGTTAGCATCATCCTCAACAGCTTACTTCTTAGCGACGGCTTCAGCAAGAGTCCTCTTGAGTGCATCGACTTTTTCAACAATAACTCGGACCTTTTCAAGTACAACTGCGAGTTCTGACAACTTTTCGTTGGCAAGTTTATCGGCAGCTTCAGCAGACTCCATGAGTGGCTTAACTTTCTTGTAAATTGAGTTGAATTCAACAATGTTGATAACCCAATTACAGAGGAAGGAAGCGGCTTGAGATTTCTTTTACATATTTTCGTAGGTAAAGCCCTCAAGATCGAGAATTGGCTGGACATCTTTAAGTTTCCATTCGTCAATATTTTCACCTTGGAATGACTTAACTTGATCGACGAAGACTTTGGGGTTAGCCATCATTTTCTGGGCTGTAGGCCAGGCGTGGTTCTTCTTTTCACCTTTAAGTAAAATAAGCACAGCCTTTGTCACAAGCAGACAATCAGATGGTGGGTTAGGAAGTCCTTTAAGCTCTTGGATAGCTGGTAGTGTCAAACAATTAACCGCCTCTTTAGCTCTTTCCATGGCTGGGATAGCAGCTTTAAGTTCGATTTCAGCGGCGTTCTTAATTGCTTAAGCTTCATTGGCGAGTTTGTTAGTTGACTCGGCCTATATATTGGCTGCATCTTGTTCCTTTTGGGCATCGGCTGATTGAATCTCGACTTCAGCGATAAGTTTACCGGTTGCTGCCTTTTCAATATCGACTTCCACCATCTTAACCACAAGAAGTTGCTGCAGGGCAGAGACCTTTTCAGTGGTAGCATTCATAATGTTGAGACCATTGGAGAGTCTTTCAATTTATAGTGAGATCTTGCTTGTCTTATCTTCAAGTAGAGCGGTGTAGAACTTGATCAATTCAAGGAAAGAAGTGGGAGTGGTGTAGTTGTTTCTACGTTGTTGAAGTCTCATTCTGATATTTGCCTGACCAATTGAACCATGAACGAAAGCCATGTGTCTAGCAAGTTGATCACGCAATTCTTCGCTTGGCAAAATTTAAACTTCGTTGAGGAAACGTTGGGCGACTCCGATGAGAGCGTCCTCGGGCCACTCGTGGAACCAATCAATTGAAGTGCAGTTGATCAGAGCGGAGAACATACGGGCTCTGAAACGGAAGGCCTCGCCGACAGGGGAGAAGCAAAGGGCCATGTGCAGGTTCTTGCGGATCTTCTCAATGAAGAAAGCAAAGAGGTCGTTGGGAGTGTCCTGGACTCCGTTTTGTTTGGCCTCTGATCTGATCTTTCCGAAAATACCGTCTAGCTCATCCTTAGCAAAGAGTTCAGGAATGTAACCAGCAGACAAGATATCATTGAAGTAAACAAGGAATTCATCCTTAGGAATTTGAGAGTCAGTCAGGATGAAAAGAGTTGGTTGACCAACGACTCCAGCCTTCATGAATGCTGTCTAAATATCAATCTTAAGATCATTCTTGCTGTAGTTTGATGTAACTACAATTCTGAATACGTCTTATTGCAAGATAAAAGCAGAAAGTTTACCAAGAGATTGCTTTCCAGAACCACCGACTCCAACTAGAAGAGCATTTCCGAAAGGTGACTCAATAATTCTGCAAATTCTTGTGATGTGTTCACAAGCAATTGAGAAAAGAACTAAGTCCATAGTGGCGACGTTTTCGTTATATTCAGCCAGCTTATTCTCAAGAACAGATTTAAGATCATCCATATCTTTCACATTAAGATAGGCCGCTTCGTGACCTTTAGAGACTGATATAAAGTTTGTGAAAATGAGTGGCTCTGCGAAGATCGCCTCGGGTTTAAAGTCTGGGAACTCTTTGCATGCATTAGTCATGAATTCCATATACTTTGAACAGTCCTCAGGTGTAATCAGACGATCGAGGTAAGTTCTGTGGCACTCGTGAGCCCACATTCTTGCGAAACCTATAGTATTTCCTCTGTAAACGCTAGCCTCAGCTTGCATCACCTTGGAGATAATCTTGCTGAAATCTCTCATGTTGAACTGGTAATGGAATTTCCTTGCAGTTGGCATGAACTGAGCTGACATAGCAATACCGTTGAAAACGACCGTAGTTGCATCGACAACTCGCTTCGCAAAAGATTAGAAAGAGTTGTCAAAAGATTTCAAGTGATTTCCAAGTACTTAAAGATAGATAGTGTTAAGAATTTCTTTCTCAGGTACTCCCAACGCAATCATAGTGAAGTGACGAGAAAGTCTAAGATCAATAACGAAGGAACCAGACTTAGGATTCATGCATCCGAGGAACATAATATCCTGAAGAGTTTTCTTTTCCTCGAGATGATCTCTATCGAAAACGAGTTGATAATCGATAATTTGTCTGATCAAACAGATGGGGCTCTGAGTACCATACTTATCAAGTTTGGGCATATTCATGTCGTCCATGAAGAACATGAGAATTTTACCCGAAGGTGGTCCGAAAATTCTACCCATACGCTTATCAACATTACCTTCAATGACAACTTGTAAGGCTCTGGAATCAGTGTAAGAGTTAAGATTGATTTCCGCACAAACGGTGGTCTCAAGATCAGCGGCTGCGTAGTAGTCCTTAATAATTGTGGTTTTGCCTGTTCCAGCGAAACCGACATACAAAAGACCCTTTCTTGTCTTGCGGTGAACATCGATCAGGAACTTTTATCTTGTAGTCTCAGCTGTTGGCACGACTAAATTATTAAAGAGACCATCATAGCCCGGATTGTATGGAGTGACCTTTTCGCTCCAAAGTGACCAAGTTCCCTTTAGTACATCGAAGTAGTAGTCGTAAATCTGTCCTGCTTCTGGGAACTTGACACGATTAGCCAAACCTCTCAATATGCCATTGTAACTGATCTTAGAGTCTGTAAGGGGACCACCGAATGACCAAATCATAGCAAATACGAAGAAACCCTCATAAATGACTTTGATTGCATCTTCAAAACCGCCTTCCTCTTTAACTCTCTTCAAGTACTCAACTTGTTCTTTTTCAGTTGATAGTTAGTCGTAAAGATAGTCAATAATTGTGGTAAGAGTTGAAATAGCTCCCATTTCACAAACTGGGGCAGCAACTTCCTTCTGTTTCATATCAAAGAGGAAGGAGTCGCTTAGGTATTGAGAAAGGGCGAGAGTGAAAGTTGTCATGGCATTGTCATCATTTCGTTGCTTGAAACGAGATAGCCATGTGTCAACAAACGGTTTCCAACCGATATCGTTATCATTGATGTAGAGAACACCACCACGGGATACTGTAGCGGGAGTGGCATTTCTTAAGTTAGAAACTTCAAGCAGAAGTCTCATTTCTGGGGTAAGAGGAATACGTTCTTGAGACACAAGAGTAAGCACTTTGTTGTCGTCCATGACTGTGTTGAGGGATTCAATCCACTCTGGGTCGACATCACCGTCAAGAATAACCCACTTGTACTTTTGGGTTGTTTTGTATTTACCCTAACTCTTGTTCATGTCTCTCATGATAACAGAAAGTACTCCGTCTTTCCATTCCTTAGTCTTAGTGTTCATGCAACCAAACAATTCATCGGATGTAACAGCTTTAGGATCTACAATATCCCAGCAAGTAGTCCACTTTCTGTAAGTGAGTGTATCCGACAAATTCTTCCAGACAGCTGACTTAGCAGTACCTGGGACTCCAATCAAGAAACAAGAGTGACGAACTTCAAGAATTTCAGCTAGTTACACACACTTAAGCACGAAACCTTCTTCAGATTGTAGATTCTTGCTTCTAGCAACAGTGGAGCAATCTTCCTTCATCTGTTCATCAGTCTTAGCATCGGCTTGGATACCTGGGAACAAATCATTGATCAAACCCAAGAAGATGAGTCTGTCCTCGACTTTAATCTTTGGCCAGTTGAAGTCTCTTAGAGCTCTCATGAGAAGTTCCTCTTCTGAGACATTAGGATCGGCACGCTTGAGTTTACCGGCTTGTCTAAGTACAGACTTAACGGCACGAAGACCCCAATCGTAATGGACTTGTGGGGAAAGTAGTGAACTGGCTAGATTGTACAAACACATGAACTTTTTGGACAGGTCTCTTGCTGTGGCGAAACCTTCAGACATAAGCATGTTTTCGCAAATAAGAACGATGTTGGGAACAACCATAGCACAAGATCTAAAAAGAGCTTTCAAGTTCTCTGGAAGTTCTGTACGACCAGCGTAACCGGGATTCATGGTAATCCAGAAACCAACGGTAATCTTAAGTTATATTTCACCTGAATCTTCAAACGTGAACATGTTCTTGGCAGGATTTATTTTCATATCTCTAATAGCATCAAGACAAGTCTTAACCTGAGTAGAGACGACAGAAAGCACTTCAACAGAAATACGATTGAACTCATCGAAGCAGCCCCATGCGCCTGATTGTGCAAGTCCCATGAAAATCTGGCCCATAGACTGATAGTTCATTTGATCAGAGCAGTTGAAGACGACGACTTGGAGTCCGAGCGCACGGCCGAGATCCTTGGTGGTTTCGGTCTTGCCGGTACCAGCAGGACCTGCAGGGGCACCACCCATACTGAGGTTGAGTGCCTAAGTGAGTGTGATGTAACATCTGTCGGTGAGGGGAGTGATAACGAGACGACCGCAGTTACCAACATACTCATAATTATACCAGGTGGACCAATCACAAATTCTGGGCATACAAACCTTCTTTGGCTCCTTTACTTTTGTTTCCATATAGAATCTGAGCTGTGATTGCCATTAGAATGCACCAGAGTCAATAATCTTTCTAGCAACAAACATTTCAACGACATCACGCTCATGCACATCAATAGTGATGATTGTGATGATCTTGATGCGGAGTTCGCCACTGAGATCTTGTCTAACACGCTCGATAAGTGCGAGAATACGGGAGTTTGTCACAGTTAAGTAGTCTTTCATTGCTGACTCTGAGCCACCCTCGAGTTCATCGAATGCACGCTGCGTTTCTTCAGTCCAAAGAATCTGAGTAGCGAGAAGAGAAATCTGGGCATTGTAATCTTCAAGCCAGAATTCACGTTTCTTTGAGACTTCCCATTCGTCGGCAGTCTCCTTCGCCAAATCAAGGATGTCTTTCAGAGTAGTCATCATCTTTGCTTCGAGGTCGCAGAGATAGTTTTCGACCGCACCATTGGCAATGAAGGGAGTTAAGAAATCAACGTATTCATCACCATCTTTTGAGTACATGCCGAGTGCAGTCTTGAAAGGCTCTGGTCCCTCTTTAAGGAATTTAAGGCATTTTAGACCATCGAAACAATTTCCGAGATACTCATCTACCTTAACGGGGTTATTACCGTTTGAAAGAATATCGAGCAATGATTAGTTGGATACGAAGTAGAATCGGGGGAATACCTTCTTTTTTTCTTCAAGATAAGCATTAAGGGCCTTCTCACAAGTCTCAATATCAGAGTTGAAGCCATTCAGGATCTCCTCTCTGCCTTCAGCTGTGCATGCTTCTACGACACCTGGGTTTTCAACGGCGTCTCTCATAAGTTCTTTCCAGTCGATATCGACTTTTTCGAATCGCTTGGTGTCTTCAGGTAATTGGCCACGGATATCTTCGGAGGCAAGGAAAATCGGGTAAAGTCTTTGGTGATTCTTTTGGACTTTAACCCAGATTTGAATGACACTGTCGACAGTCTTTAGAGTCTTTTGCCATTTGCTGACGTTTTCTTTAAATTCTTCGACTTCTTTTTGAGCGAGCATAGTCATCAAGTCCAAAGACTGAGTTTCTACTTGTTCAACAATTATGTCAAGTGCTCCAAGAAGCTAGTTCTCTCCCCTTTCTTCGAAAGTGAACTTGCAGTCATCCCAAGTACGAGCGATAAGATTTACCTTCTTTTCAATCTTGTCTTCCTTTTAAGCACCATCAACGATTTCAGATACTTCGTCAGAGTATTTGTAAAGGTGAAGTTTAATTAAGTCTTCAAGACAGAATTTAGGTGATGCGTGGTCAATTGGTTGGTGAGTAGTCTTCACAAGTTTTTACCAATGACGATCTTGCATAAAGGGTGAGTGAAGTTGAGAAATCAAGGGCAAGATGGTGTTCATGTTTTTGACTCTTTCATTAAGCGCCACAAAAGTGCGCCATTTGGCAATTACTTTGTTTTATGGTGCCATTGGATTCATTTGCTTAGTTTGCATATCTTTGATCAAGGATGTCAGATTGTCGGTGTCAATCTAATCCCAGAGAGTTTTCTTCCACGACTCGAACTGCATGTCGATAATTGCGACTAAATCCCACATCTCCTTGAGTGAAACGAGCTCTGACTTACAATCTTTAAGCTGTTTGTAGCCGCTCTTTTGTAAGTCGAAGAGTGTCTCGAGGTTATTTAAGTCAGCAGCTTCTTTTTCTAACGTTAAGGTCTCGTTATAGAACTCAGAGATCTGCGCGTAAGCACTGTCTATGATAGTCTGGGAAGTTTCGGCGACATGGTAGGGAAGCGTGTTCTGGAACTTGATTCTGAATTCTTGCACCATCACACCGAATCTGGCGAGACGGCCTTTGATGTTTTGGGCTTCCTGATTTTGAAGGGGCAAAATGCTTTCCTTCACTGGACCGAGTGCCTTTTCTGAGATCTCTTTCAATTAACTCTTTCCTGTTTCTAAAGTAACTAGGAAATCATCATCCATCTTAACCTGATGTTTCTTCATAAGCAAAATAGCTTACTTCATTGGGTCAATTTGTTGAATCGTCAAGTCCTTGATCATCTTGACGTCACGCAAGTGAGTCATAACTTGTCTGAGGATAGCTTTCTCAGAGGCAGTTTCTGAACTCTTGGGAACAACTTTAATACCTTCTGTGACTTCGTGAATGAAGGCATTGATATTAGAGATCTGTTGCATAGTATTGATAAGAATGAAACTTGTGTAAGCTTGAATCCATGCTTCAATGGTCTTTTCGAGCTCTGTGATCAGGGGTTTAGAGTTGACACGAAGCCAGCCAATATCAACGGATTGCTTCATCTCTGCGATTTGGCGCTTAACTGTTGTCAAGTACGCAATTTTTTCATCAAAAATTTCTAAAGAGGGGTAACGAGTAACGACTTTATTTAAGATCTTTACGGTCATCCTCTTATAAGCATCCTTTTCGTCATCGAGTTTTTGGTCTTCATCATCGACACCTGTGCGCATTGCGTCGATCTTTTTAATAAACACCTCCTCTAGGGATGGGCCAGAGTTCAAAAATTCTTAGAATGAGACTTCTAACTTTTCTTCCCAAAGGAACTTTTTGTCATCGTATTAGTGGATGAAGTCATTGGTGGCGGCCTCAATCTCATTGAGCCCATTTGTAATTTACTACTGACTAAGGAACAGAATAAACTAGTCTTTTATTTCAACTAGATAGTCTCCATTGTTGGCAGCGGCAGCGGGATTAGAACTTGCATCAAGACGGCCAGGCATCTGAATCGAAAGCGAAATAAAGTCAGCTACGATCTTGTTGACGATGTCTCTAATTCCGTTCTGACGATAGTTGGAGCCAATTGATGGGTCAAACATTACTTTGCGATCTTAAAGGTTAACTTTGATATCAAAAATTGGCTACAGGCTGTTGTGTTTGTTGTATGCGATGCTAATCTAGTCTTTCATAAACAGCATTGAACCATTAATACCGTTTGTGATTCCCTCAATAATAAGGCCATTGACGTAGTCTTAGTAAGCCATCCATTATGGAGACTTCTTGTCTGGTTTTATGTTGTCTTGGGTGTCTTTCATCATCTTATGGATTTCTTTGCCGTTGGTGCGGATATCTTCGAGGCGAGGACCTACAAGAGCCTGGTGAGTCTACTCGACATCTTCAGCGAGCATGGCCTTGTTCTTTCTCTCATACAACGGTTTGACCCACGTATCCATTATCTTAACAATCTTATTTACGTTTTCTTTCATCTTCTTCACTAGTTCGTCGACTTCAGTCACGATTTTCATAGCTTTTGAAATGAAAGGGTTAATATTGTCACTGTTCCAGCAAAGAGTTGTGATGCCAGGAGCAAGGTAATCGCACATCATTTGAATGCGGTCAGCAAGCAGTGGCTTCTCGACGGGAAGAAGAGTTGCGAGAATCTCGTTAAACATGTTAACAGTGAGCTCAAGGTTACCAGTTTAGGTGCGGTAGACGTTGACTTTAGAGTAAAGATGGCTTGCGCGTTCTGGAACTTCAATATCGAGCAGCTGCAAGTACTTTACTTCTCTCAGAAGACGCACGAGCACTGGGTCGAAATTCACTCTTATAAAACCCTCAGCGGCAAGTTCGGATTCTTCCTTTACGAGCAAGAACTTGTTTAGTTGTTCTTCGGTGTTGTTTTCGACTCCTACGATCCACTCAGCGATTTTAGCTTGCTCAAACTCAATGAGATTCTTGTTGAGCGAGTTATACAACTTTTGCACATCTTTGAATTCTTCGCGTTCAGCCAAAGTAGTGCTCAGTGTGAGTAGGCGCTCCATCGGCTCCTTAACTCTATCGAGAAGGCCACGTGACCAGTACAAGGCACCCGCAATTGGTGGCATGTTTGAGCTTATGGGTGATCTTTCGTCGACACGCTCGACTAAAACTTTGCCCTCTTGAAAGATTTGTTAAGTAATCTTGAGATCAGTCTTGTAGAGGTCAAGGAGCGTTATCTGTTTGCGTTCAAGCTCATCCTATATGATTGGACGAGTCAAAAGACCCTCAAAGGACTCGAGCAGTTTGAACTTTCCGATAATGGTATCACAATCGTCAAAGGACTGAGTCAAAACGGAGGCGAGGCGACGTTCTAGCTCCTTTATGCGTTTACGGAAGTTAAAGAAGTCGTCATCGAATTCTCTCTTTTCGATGTCCATGATGTCGTAGTTGACTGTCATGAAGTCCTCAACAGCTTTTTGGAACTCTGTGAAGATTTGCATAATCGAGGCAGTCATGTTCTTGCCCTTCGTGTTACCGATTTCGATCTTCTGCAGCTTATTAAACTGCTAGATAGTGCCGGTAAGGTGCATGATATCGTGGCAGCGCTCGCTGTAAGCATCAAGACGCACGAAAAGAGCATTTGTAGAAATTTTCCACTGGTTCTTGGAGCGACCCTTGTACTCGAAGTATGCGTCTTTGAACTTTGAGCAGATATCAAGGGCAAGAGTCAACTTGTTGTGAGCATCCATTGAATCTTCATCTTTGATGGCTTGGAAGACCTTTGGACCGTCAATCGTACTGCGACACTGTTTAATTATGGCGTTGCAGATTTGGCGGATCAAGACTACAAGGCGTGCTGGGGTATTGTAGTACTGGGAGTGGTTCCAAATGAGCAGGATAGTGTGCATGATTGGCACGAAGGAGTCTGCAATGTCGCCGAGTTCCTTAGTGCTGTCAGTGACATCCAGGAAGAGGCCCTTAAGAGTTGAAAGGTACTTGAAGTTCTCGTTGGCTTCTTTTTGAGCGATTTAAACCTCCTTTTACAACTTGCTGAAGGGAGTCGTGTAGGTGCTCTTGTTTTGCTCTAAGAATTTGAGAACCTTCTTGATGCGCTCAGAGTTGAGCTGGAGACAGATACTGTTGAGGTTCTCAGACTTGTTTTACCAGAAGTCAAGTTCGGTCATGGGCTCGGGGTGCTTGCCATCCTTCAAGGAGTTTTCTGGGTCCTGCTTGAGGACGTTTTTTATTAATTTTTACCAGTGGATTATGGCGGTTTCAAGGACATGGGCCTTGTCTTTGCTGGAGGTGCGCTCGCTGTTGGCGGAGTCAGAAGGGGGAAGGGGCAACAGAGTCCTGCCCTTAACCTGGCCGATGGTTACGTAGGTGTAAGCGAGGAAAGTGTGGAACTTTTCCATGAGGTCTTTGCTGACCAAGTCCGAAAGGTTTACCTGATTGAGGGGGTTGCTCAGCACGGGCAAAAAAACCTCCTGACAAGTGTTGTGAAGCGACTCAAGGATTGGCTTGTTCATCTCCATGAATACGACTTCATTGGCGATGCCAGTTGGGAATCCTGGTTCCTTGGTCTCGGGACGCGACTTGATGACCAACAAGTACTTCTTCTTGATGGCGGCTATTGCTGGTGGCTCGATTGAGAAGTTTAACATCTCACCGCTCGGCTGCAGCACAAACAGGTAGTTTGAGCGGCCGCTGAACTCGGAGAGAGCAGACTTGTTCTCTTCACTCTTGAAGATTTTGTCGACTGAATCGTCTTTGATCTTCCTCATGCCGAGATAGATGAGGGCGTTCTTGACTATGAACTCCTCAGGCGTAATATTGGGTTCCTTCTTATTGAAAATTGACATTTGAA
>Ga0007759_10003851_pt1 | contig 13860 bp, 22 predicted proteins | sample LauGreFaBDMM15DN_FD_61686 | JGI IMG/M metagenome (GOLD analysis project Ga0007759, IMG submission 61686) | Metatranscriptome of freshwater lake microbial communities from Lake Michigan, USA - Fa13.BD.MM15.DN (Metagenome Metatranscriptome) | ecosystem: Environmental > Aquatic > Freshwater > Lake...
ATTTAAGTTATACAAAATGGAAGAAGACGGAGAAAAACCAAAATAAGTCGCCAAAGATAACAAAAGAGAAGATCTATTGGAGTGGACTATAACCAAGATAGCTAACGGCATCAACATAAGAGGGAAAATTGGTGTTGACGCCTTTTCTAAGAGATTATTAGCTAAAGATGAAAATAAGGATGCCGTAGAATCATTCCTCAGACCAGAAAATCCTTGCGAAGTTCTATATGTGATACCACAAGGGCAAGACATGGCAGACGTCCTACAAACTTTCCCAGTTTTAGACAAATTCAAAAAAAAAGCCTTCATTTTGATGAATATCTCAACCCAGGGGCTGAAAGTCGACAAAGAATTCTTCAAAAAGAACCTGATGGTAGTAGAGCTGACCAGAAACATCTTTGAACATCTTTACCAGACTTTCAACGAGATTATGAGTCCTGTGATGTAGAATGTAGAAAACTAAGTCGGTTGGACAGACCTTGTTGCTAAAGATTTAATGGAGAAATTCAACGGATACGTAGCCCAGGTCTATGTCATGATGGGTCTAATCAAAGGAAGAACCATGCTTCCCTTACCATCCAACAAATTAACCAGCTCAGACATTACTCCTGACAAAGATAAAGCCCATATTTTCGAAGGTTCCATCATTACATGGACTAAATAAATTAAGAACGTCCTCAAGTAAGAGCCTGAACAAGTATTGAAGTACGGAAACGACCCCGGACCATTGATAGAGCTAGAATTCTGGCAGAACAAAGCTGACAACCTAAACTCAATCCACGAACAACTTCAGTCAGTCGAAGTGAAGAACATTCTCAGGTTCTTAGAAGGTAACAAAAGTACCTACACCAATCCTTTCTCGAAACTCAAGAGTGATGTCTAGAAATCAAGAATTGAAGCTAACGACAACAACAGATTTTTGAAGACACTTCAAGATCTCTTTGAGAAACTCAGTGACACAGGGACTGATTTCAACACTCTTTATGAACTTTTCATCCCAATGATGCACACTATATTATTGATATGGTAGAAATCTAGATACTATAATACACCCCCAAGATTAGTCGTCCTTATACGAGAGATGTGTAATGCCATTATAGCCAAAGCTCAAAACTTTGTTGATGGTCCCCTCATCTTTAGTTTAATCTCTGATAAAGAAACTACATCTGAGGCCTGTGATAAGCTTTAAACCACCATAGACATATGTTCTAAATTTAAGGACGCCTATTTTGAGTACAAAGCTAATGCATAACAACAATGGAAACTCACCACTAATGCATTATTTGTAAGACTTGACAGTTTCCTGGAGAGATGTCATGATATCTTGCATCTCTGCAACACCATAAAATAGTTCAATAAGTTGGAGAAGATAGAGTTAGGAGGAACTAAAGGAAAGAGCTTAACCGAATCAATTCAATAAATCTCTAAAGAATTCGAGTAGGCTGTTGAAGGTTTCACTTAAGTCAAGTACGACATCATGAACATCTCTTAAAAAGAATTTGACGAAGACTTTTATCAATTTAGATCAAAGATCAAAGAATTAGAGAGAAGATTAGCCTCAGTTATAACCCAAGGTTTTGATGATTACGACACTATCTATGGTAGATTCAAACTTCTAGATAATTTTGAAGGCCTATTAAACCGTCCAATTATCTAAGATGAGCTCGAAAAGAAACACATAGTTCTTTTAGATATGTATAAATAAGATCTTAAACAAGTTCAATCCATATTTTTGGAAGGAAAAATTCATGTTGACAAAGAACATGAGAACGCACCTGTATTCCTTAACATGCCGCCCATCTCTGGAGCACTCACCTGGTGTAAATCTCTAAGAGACAGAATTCAAGAACCAATCGAAAAGTTAACAAGTCTTGGTCAAGGAATAACAGAAAGAGAGGAGTACAAAGATGTACAAAAATTATATGCCAGCATAACTCGTTCCATCAAAGATTACGAAGAGAGTAAAATTCTTAATTGGTAAAAGGAGGTTGAGGAAAACTCCGAAGAAAAACTTAAACAAAGTTTACTTACTAAGGATGAAAACGGAATCGTGAAGGTCAATTTCGACCCCTCATTGATCCGACTACTCCGTGAAGTCAAATATTTCAAATAATTGGAATTATAAGTCCCAGAGACAGCTGAGGCCATATTCTCTAAGGGTGAGACATATCGACAATAAATCGTATCACTAGACATGATAATATAGAACTACAATTACATAACTACATCTATGCACCCAGTAGAAGAACCACTAGTTAAGAAAAGAATATAGGAGATGGAGTAGGAGATCCATCCAGGAATAGACGATCACAAGTGGAAATCAACCAACATTGATGGATTCATCTCAAAATCCAAGAATATAGTTGATTCTTTGTTTGAAACTGTCAACAAAATGAAAGACTCCTTAAAGAAAATACAATAAAATCTTTCTAATTTCAACAATAAAATCATAGAGAGAAAGAATAAGCCTATGACACCTGAAGACTATGATCAATATCTCAAGGCTATCTTCGCAAACAAGATCTCGTTAGTCAAGGACTCCGGAGCAGGTATCCACAAGCTTGTTAAAGAGGTGCTAGATGCAGTTAAGGCAGACAAAAAAGGAAATCAATGGAAAAATTACAATGATTACATAAATTGTATAGTCATTGACGGTATTGCAGAGGCCATTCAGACCGCATTACAACATCTTAACGACTAAATTGATCCTGAATATCTTAAGAAAAATGAAAACATCGGCCCATTATTTGATATTAAATTGGAACTCAACATTACCAGAATTTCATACGAACCCCCCATCGAAGAAGATGATGCTTTCCCAACAAGTGTTAGGAATATAGTCAAAGGATGGATCAACGATTTCTTCTTAATTGCAGGAACTATCTCTAGACTAGATAATTCACAACCAGGTGATTATTTATAAGAAATTAGAGCTTACTTCGAAGTCAAGTAAAGTATCTCTCAAATTAACAAGAATTTGGACGACACTGAGCTCGAATGCACAGAATTTAGAGGCAGGTTCAACAAATATTCGATTTATTGGGAGAAAGATCCTTAAAATGAATTCGAGAGATTTTTGATTGATAACGTATAGAAGGAAGTCGTCCGAGAAGGTTAAGAAGATGAAGAAGAAGAAATAGGGAAAGTCAATCCTCTACTTAAAGGATGCAGGGCAAAAATACCCCCTCTCGATATGTTTGATGACAACATTACTCAATTGAAATTAGTGTAATAAGAGATCGAGAAAATACCTAAAGATCAGATAATTAATTGGTTAAGAGTAGACCTAAAGCCACTTAAGTCAAGTTTGAATGCTAAAGTACAACAATGGATAAGAATTTATACAGATTTCTTGCTTACTTAATTCAGAACAACTCTTAAAAATCTTCAAGTATTCATCAAGAAGACTGATGAAGGTATAGCTAAAAATCCAGCTGAACCTGAAAATCAAGGAGATAACGAATTATTGATGAAAGTCATGAAGGTTATTTCAGATGTAAAGGATGTGGAACCAACCAAGAAGGATATCGTACAAAGACTCAAGGATATGTTTGCTAAGCTCAAGAAGCACGGTGTACTAGTGTAGGAGAAAGGACAAGAAGACCCTCTATAGGTTATAGATAACGCTAATTCTGAATTCTCTGAGATGGCTAACATGGTTCTAACTAAAGTAAAGTCCGATATTATCCCAATGATCAACCAAGAAACTATCCAAATAAAAAAAAGATTAGAATTATTTAGTGAGAAAGTCAAGAATTTCAGAGATAATTTCCTTAAAACTCTGCCCTTCCACTACGATGAGAAGTGTTCTATGGAAGAAATCCAAGCCAACTACAAGATAATAGACTCCTACTACCTTAAGACTTGTGAGATTGAGACTGAAGCCACCGAATACAACAAACTTGAGAAATTATTCGAATTATAAAGATCTCAGTACAAACAACTCAAGGAGTGCCTTAATGATTTAAAGAATCTTAAAGTCATGTGGGACACCATCTCCATGGTAAACTATCAGTATAATGACTGGAAAACTAAACCCTGGAGACAAATAAAAGCCGAAACAATGCTCGAAATCAACAAAGCATTATAGAACTAACTTAAAACTTTGCCTAAGGAAATCAGAAATTATAGAGGTTATAACATCATAGTTGACAAAGTTAAGAATATGGGTACTGTTCTTCCATTAGTTTCAGCTCTTCACAGCGAGTTCATGGAGGATCGTCATTGGGATGAGCTTAAGAAATTGACAGCTAGATAATTTGACCATAAATCTATGAACTTTACTTTCGAAGACATCCTAGGTCTAAACCTTTACAAATACGAAGTAAATGTTAATGAAATCGTTGATGTTGCATAAAAAGAGGCCAAAATTGAGAAAAAATTAAAGAAAATTGAAGCCGATTGGAACAAACAAATCTTTGAGTTCGGAGAATATAAGGAAACCAAAATTTTCCTGCCTTTAGACATGATGATGGAGCTTTTAGACTAGAACTCAATGGACTTGATGGGAATGAAATCATAAGGAAAGTTCGTTGAATACTTCATTAACATTGTTGAGACTTGGAGAGAAAAACTTGGAAGAGTCGACGTCGTTGTAAATTAATGGTTGAAGGTCTAAAAGGACTGGAGAATGTTGGTAAACATTTTTTTAGCTTCTGAGGATATTAGAATGTAGCTACCTGAAGATACAAAAAGATTCGAGGACGTAGATAAAGAGTTTAGAGAGCTTATGAACGAAGTTTAGGTCAACCCTTAAGTAGTGGAGGCATGTACCCTCGAAAGAAAAGAACTTCTTGACACATGGGCTATGAAGATCAAAACATGCGAGAAGTCATTATAAGACTACTTAGAATAAAAGAAAAAAGCCTTCCCAAGATTTTACTTCTTATCCAATCAATCATTGTTAACTATTCTTTCTAATGGACAGAACGCTCCTAAAGTTTGCGAGTTTTTAGGTGATTGTTTTGATGGGCTATAAGGATTGAAGTTTTTACCTGCTAAGGCTGGAGAATAGTTTGCTAGGTTAGGTGAAGGTATGATTTCCAAAGATAGAGAATTCATATTATTCCCTACCCATTTTATTTGCGAAGGTGCTGTTGAAAATTGGCTACTTTCTTTAGAATTCAGAATGAGAGAAGTACTATAAGAGATTTTAGAAACCGCTAAATCCGCATCAGAGTTATGGGAGGTTGAAAAAGCTAGAGAAGATTGGGTTGAAGGTTACCCAGCTTAAATAGCGCTACTTGCTACCTAGATAGTATGGACAGAAGATGTCTACAAATCATTCGAGGATCTATCTGGAGGTTCAGATAGTGCTATGAGAGATTGCCTAAAGTTGATTCAATCTCGTATCGAAGCCTTAATTAATAAAGTCAGAGGACCTCTCGCAAGACTAGAGAGAATGAAGATTATTAACATCATTACTATTGACGTCCATGGAAGAGATATTGTTGAAAAGTATGTGTTAGAAAAAATCTAAGATCCTGATTCCTTTAAATGGCTCTCATAACTTAAGTTTGTGTATGAAAATAAACAAGATTCTGACATGCATTAAAGATAAAATTTAAGATATCCTTGGGAGAAGGACAAAGTTAGAAAGAAGTGCATCATTAGGATTGTAGATTGGTTTAGATTCTACACATATGAATATGTAGGTAATGCTATGAGATTAGTCGTTACACCACTTACTGATAGATGCTATATTACTCTTACTTAAGCTCTCAATCTTACTTTAGGAGGAGCTCCTGCAGGACCAGCTGGAACAGGAAAGACAGAAACTACTAAGGATCTAGGAAGAGGTGTTGGTATTTTCGTGGTCGTCTTCAATTGTTCTGATTAAATGACAAAAGATTCAATGTCATAAATTTTTATGGGTCTATCACAAGCCGGTTCTTGGGGATGCTTTGATGAGTTTAATAGAATCTCTATAGAAGTACTTTCAGTCGTAGCTACTCAAGTTAAATGTGTTCTTGACGCTCTAAAAGATAAGCAACTTAAATTCAACTTCGTGGAAGAAGGAGAAGTCAACCTTCAAGATACTACAGGATTCTTCATTACAATGAACCCCGGTTACGCAGGAAGAACAGAATTACCAGAAAATCTTAAAGCTCTTTTCAGATCTTGCGCCATGGTTGTACCAGATCTAGTACTTATTTGTGAAAATATGCTTATGTCTGAAGGTTTTACATCAGCTAAAAATTTATCCAAAAAGTTCGTTTCTCTTTACATGTTATCAAGAGAACTATTATCCAAATAAAAACATTATGATTGGGGACTAAGAGCAGTTAAATCAGTGCTAAGACAAGCAGGAGGACTTAAAAGAGCAGATCCCGATCTCTCAGAAGATCCACTTCTTATGAGAGCCTTGAGAGACTTCAATACACCTAAAATAGTAGCCGATGATAAACCAATTTTCTTGAGATTAATTAGTGATTTATTCCCTAAAATTGTAGCAGATTTGAAATTAGACGCAGATTTCTAAAAAGTAGCTAAAGAAGTTTCTAAAAGAGACTTAGGATTGATCAATGAAGAAGGATTTGTTTTAAAGATTATTCAATTAAAGGAAATCTTTGAAGTAAGACATTGTTGCTTCATTATTGGTCCGCCAGGATGTGGTAAAACAATGGTCTGGAAATCATTAGGAAAATGTTATGATTTTTTGTAGGAATGGTGGGAATACGACACATTGAGTCCAAAGGCTGTTAGTTCTGATGAACTGTTTGGTGCTTATAGCAAAACCAAAGAATGGAAAAACGGAGTTTTAGCCGTTATCATGAAAAATTAGGTCAAAAACGAGGACAAATACAAAGAAAGTTAAAAATATAAGTGGAGTGTTCTTGATGGTGATATTGATCCAGAATGGATTGAATCATTAAACACCGTTATGGATGACAACAAAGTTCTAACACTGGTCTCTAACGATAGAATTCCATTATCCCCTGAAATGAGATTGTTATTCGAAATTGCAAATCTTAAAAATGCTACACCAGCTACCGCCTCCAGAGCAGGAGTGTTGTATATCAATGAAACTGATATAGGTTGGATGCCATACATGAATCAATGGTTGGATAGATCCGTTGAGAAATTATTTAAGGGAACTAAAGAAGGTCAAGGAATAATCGAATCTCCTGAAATCGATTCGATCGGATAATTTGTTTTCTTTAGATGCTTCTAATAATACATTGAAGGAAACGCAGAAATACATGATAAGGATAAAGTCAGATATATTGCCCCTATGACTGATATTGGAAAGGTCTAGTCAATTTGTTGTATTCTCGATGCCATGTTAGAAGATAATAAAGCAAAAATAGAAGCAATCAAAGCTAGGTCAGAAGATGATTTGAAGCAAGCTTATGAGGCTATGTTCATTTTTGCCGGTGTATGGAGTGTTGGAGGTGCCGTTGGAGGAGGATAAGACGATGAAAAAGATATGAGAGACTTCAGTTCTGTCTGGAAATCAGCTGCTAAAGTTAAATTCCCTGAAAATGGTACTTGCTACGACTTCTACTGGAACTTTGAGGACGCTTAATGGAACAGATGGTAGGATAAGGTAGAGCACTACGTGAACATGGATGATGGAAGCAATGTTTGGAACATATTCAGCAAGATTTATGTTGCTACTGTTCATACTACTCGTCTTAAATATATGATCTAGGTACATCTTAAAAGAAGGAAACCAATTCTTTTCATTGGTGGTGCTGGTACTGGTAAAACCGCCGTTATTAAACAATTCTTGCTCTCAACTGACTCAGCTAAGGTAGCCTCAAAAACAATCAACTTCTCGTCTTTCACAGACTCCGCAGCATTGTAGAAGAACATTGAAAGCATAGTTGAAAAGAAAAGTGGAAGAACTTTCGGTTCAGCTACAAACAAGACTTTGATCTGCTTCATTGATGATCTCAACATGCCATTTGTAGACAAATATACTACATAATCTCCTATTTAACTATTAAGATAAATTATTGACTACGGATCTGTATTCAACAGAGAACAATTAGAAGAAAGAAAATTCTTGTAAGATCTTCTATTCTTCGCCTGTATGAATCAAAAAGCTGGATCCTTCATTATTGATTTAAGACTACAAAGATAATTCACAACCTTCTCTATGTACACCCCTCAAGCTGAAATTATTGAAACCATCTTTGGATAGATCACAAACTCCCACTTTGCCTCCATCAGTGATAAGGTCTAAAAAATGAGTGATCCATTAATGAAAACCACAATATATCTTTTCTAAAAGATACTTAAGGATACCAAATTCTCCCCTAGTGCTAAAAGATTTCATTATTAATTCAATTTCCGAGAAATTGCTAAGATAACTGAAGGATTATTAAGATCTAATTAAAAAGATTTCAAGGACAACATCATTATGATGTAAAGACTCTGGGCTCATGAATGCAAGAGAACTTTCGAAGACAGATTTATTGATGAGGAGGATGTTATTTTATTTAGAAAATATCTTGCTGAAAGTTTGTCTAAAAATTTCGGAGATCCAGATGAAAAGAATAACCCATTGGATGAACCTGTTGTTTTTACTTCTTTCGTATCCGAGGCTATGGGAATGGATGCCGTCTACATTGAGGCAACAGTCCTACAATTAAAGAAAATTTTGGATGATAAAATGGATGAATATAACGAGATCAAGCCTAGAATGCAACTGGTTCTTTTCAAACAAGCTATGGAACATATCAGTAAAATTGTAAGAATTCTTAACATGAGTGGTAACAATGCTTTGTTAGTCGGTGTCGGTGGTTCTGGTAAATAATCCTTAACTAAATTGGCTACATTCATTGCTGGATTAGAGGTAGACTAAATGGTTGTTACTTCATCTTTCGGTATGACAGATTTCAAAAACTATATATCAGAAATATATAAGAAAATAGCTAAACCATCAGCAGCGCCAAGAGTTTTCATGATTACAGATCAATAGATAAAGGATGAAACTTTCTTGATTCCTGTCAACGATATGTTGAACTCTGGTTGGATTTTCGATCTCTTCCCTAAAGAAGACACAGACGGACTGATTGGAAATGTTAGAGGAGAAGCCAAAGGTTTCGGTATCCCAGATAATATTGACGCAATTACTAATTTCTTCTTAGACAAGATGAGAAGAAATATGAAGGTCGTACTATGTCACTCACCAGTCGGAGACCAAATGAGAGTTAGAGCTAGAAAATTCCCAGGTATCATTGGTTCTACTTCAATTGATTGGTTCCACCCATGGCCTAGAGATGCCTTGATTGATGTATCTTCCCGATTCCTTGCTGATGTCGAATTCCCACATGATGATATAAGAACCGCAGTATCTAATAATATGTCAGAGGTTCATTTATCTATTGACGTTGCCAACAAAAAATATTTACAATTAGAAAGAAGATTCAATTATACCACACCTAAATCATTCTTAGAACTTATAGAGTTTTATAAAAAAATATTAGGAGAAAAGAGAAACTTTATTGACAAATAGATTCAGAGATATCAAATGGGTCTTAATATATTGGCTGAGACATAAGGTAAAGTCTAAGGATTGTAGGAAGAATTGAAAATCAAGATGGTTAAAGTTAACCAATAGAAGGCATAAACCGATGAACTTATTGAAAAAGTCGTTAGAGAGAGTGAAATTGCCAATACAGAGCAAATTATGGCTAACGAAGAAGAGAACAAAACTAATGCTGCAGCTGCTGAAGCCAATGCCATGAAGGAAGAAGCTGATATTGCTTTGTAAGAAGCTGTTCCAGCCTTGTAAAGAGCTTAGATGGCTATCGATTAAGTCAACAAGGGACACATCACAGAAATGAAGAATTTAGGTTCTCCACCTCCAGGTGTCGTCTTAACCGGAAGAGTTATCTTGATGTTGATGGGAGAAAGAGTTTCTCTTAACGATGCTGATGATAAAGTTTGGAAAAAAGCTTAATAAATCATGAATAACCCTTCCTAATTCTTGGATAAAGTCAAACATTTTGATGGTGATAACATAGAAGACAACATCAAAGAGCCGTGTGATAAAATAGCTAAAGATCCTGCTAAAAAATTCAACGAAAAGGATATGTTAGGTCAAAATTTCGCCGCTTCCAAATTGTGCGCTTGGGTCGTCAATATTCTTGATTACAATAGAATCTTTAAAATGGTTAAGCCATTGAGAGAAAAAGTCGCAAAAGCCTCTGAAGAACTAGATACTAAGAAAAAAGAATTGGCAATTGTTAAGGAGAGAGTCAGAATTCTTACCGAAAAGGTAAACCTCCTGTAAAAGTAATTGGATGAAGCTTTAATTCAAAAAGCCGCAGTAGAAGCAGATGCCAACGCTTGTATGGCTAAATTAAATGCCGCTGAAAAGCTGGTCAACGGACTTGCCGGAGAGAACAAAAGATGGAAATAAAATGTTAAGGACTTGCAATTCAATATTAGATCAGTTATTGGAGATGCTATGTTAGCGTCTGCTTTCGTGTCTTACATTGGAGCGTTCTCAGCCCGTCTTAGAAAAGAACTTTGGAAAGTTAAATGGTTACCATCTATTAGCGAGATGAAAATTCCTATCACTGAAGGAATTGAGCCTCTCAAAGTCTTAACGACTGAGGCTATTATGGCTCAGTGGAAGAATGAGAACTTACCTGCTGATCCTATGTCCCTTGAGAATGCCGCTGTCATTATATCTTGTTCTAGATGGCCTCTTATGATTGATCCTTAACTCCAAGGATAAAATTGGATAAGAGGAAGATAGGGAGAGAATCTAATAATTATACCTATGTCTGCCAACAAATGGCTATAGATGTTAGTTAGTGCTATATAAATGGGTAAGGCTGTCATGATTGACGGATTAACTGAAGATATCGACGCTACTTTAGATCCACTACTATCCAGATAGATCAAAGTTAAAGGTAACTCATGTACTTTGGAGCTCGGAGGTGATAACATTGATTATGATCCGAATTTCAAATTATTCTTGGTCACTAAATTGTGTAACCCACATTTCAGACCTGAAATAGCTGCCTAATGTACAATCATTAACTTCATCGTTACTGAATCTGGTCTAGAAGAATAATTATTAGCCCTTGTCGTGAACATAGAAAAGAATGAATTGGAGATGTAAAAACAAGAATTAGTGAAGAAGTAAAACGAATTCTCAGTTACTTTAGACAGACTAGAGTCATCACTCTTAGAGTCACTTGCATCAGCTGATCCTTCCACCATCTTAGACAACCAGGAATTAATAGAAAACTTAGACAAGACTAAAAAAACAACCACCGAAATCCAAGAGTAATCTGCATAAGCAAAAATAACTGAAGAGGAGATCAACGTCTAAAGAGAATTTTACAGACCTGTGTCTGCTGAAGGAGCTATGCTTTACTTCTTGGTTATCTCATTATCAGTAATGGATCATATGTATTAATACTCTTTGGAAGCCTTCATTACCTTCTTTTTTAAAGCTATAAATAAAACAACTGAGAAGGGAGAGGAAAGAATTGGCCGACTTATCTTGAACATCCGATATATCATCTATCAGTGGATTAGTAGAGGTTTATTTGAAAAACATAAATTGACTTTCTTGACACTTATTACATTCAGATTAATGTAAAAGAAATAAATTGAAGTCTAATATGAAATGGCAGAAATGGATTTCTTAGTTAAAGCCACACCAAGGATCGGAATTGAGAATACCCTTGAGTGGTTACCTACAGTTGCTTGGGATGCCGTCAACGGAATGGTCAATTTAGAAGAATTCAGATCATTTGCCTAAAACTTAGAGAAAGATGCTCCTAATAGATTTAAAGACTGGTACAATACCTTAAATCCTGAAAAAGAAAAATTACCTTTGGATTGGAAAAAATTAGATTAACTTCCATTCAAGAAATTATTAGTTTTGAGATGCTTGAGACCTGATAGAATCACTATTGCATTAGCTAATTTCATTAGACAGGTATTACCTGAAGGAGATGGATTCTTGGATATGGACTCTAAATTATCATTCACAGAAATCTTAGATTCAGCCATCAATGATGCCGAGTCTGCTAACCCTATATTCTTCATCTTATCACCAGGTGCTGACCCAGTCAAAGAAGTAGAAAAGATTGGTAAGAAAACAGGAAAGGAAAGAGGAAAAACATTGTTTATTATCTCTTTGGGTCAGGGTTAGGACGAAATCGCCAGAAGAAAAATAGATGAAGGTAACAGAGAAGGACATTGGGTCATGCTTCAAAATATTCATTTAATGCCTAATTGGTTACTTGAATTAGAAAAGATTCTGGATGGATTTGGAGGAGAAGCCGGAGGTGGAAATGCATAATTTAGATTATTCCTCTCAGCTGAACCATCTAAAGGAGTTCCTATAGGTATCTTGGATAGATCTATCAAACTTACAAATGAGCCTCCCTCTGGACTTAAAGCTAACATGAAAAGAGCTTGGACTTTCTTCTCTAAAGATGAGATAGAAGACAAGGATATGAGAATTAAATCAATTCTATTCGCTCTTTGCTTCTTCCATAGTACACTCTTAGAAAGAAAGAGATTCGGAGCTAAAGGTTGGAATATGTCTTATCCTTTCAATATGGGTGATTTACGAGACTCTTACTTAGTCATGAACAGATACATGGAGTAAAATCAAAGTGGTAAAGTACCCTTAGCTGATCTAGTATATATATTCGGTGATATTATGTATGGAGGACACATTGTTGATGATTGGGACAGAAAACTCTGCACAAATTATCTACTGAACATCATGACTGAATAGCTATTTGATGAAATAGAGTTATTCCCTTACGTTGAGGGTAAAGGTATTTCTTTCAAAGTTCCAGGATAGAATCCTTATGAAAAGTACTTAGAACACATTGAAACTACATTACCCCCAGAAACACCTCTTGCTTACGGTTTACATCCTAATGCAGAAATCGGATTCAGAACAGCTTAATGCTCCAATCTTTTCAATTTATTAATTGAATTACAACCTAAAGAAGCTGGAGGAGATTCTGAGAAAGCTGAGATTAAATCACCTAATGACTTAGCTGCAGACATGATTAAATATTTGTTTGAAGACCTTGACTTCAGGAACAAGATATTCAATCTAGACTAAATCAAAGGTTCCATCGATCAAGATCTTAAAGGTCCATATTAAAACGTCTTTTTATAAGAAATCGAGTATATGAACTATCTTCTACTCGAGATGTTGAAGAGTTTGGATGATATAGATCAAGGATTCAAAGGTATCTTAACAATTTCTGAGAAAATGGAGACAATTATAGATGCTATTTCCTTCAACAGAATTCCCACTGCCTGGTAGAATCTCGCATATCCCTCTAAGAGAGGATTGGCATCTTGGCTATCAAATTTATTCTAGAGAATCGAATAATTAGTTATCTTCAAGGATGATCCTTATGTTATCTCTAAAGTAGTTATGATATCAAGATTCTTCAATCCATAATCATTCTTGACAGCTATTATGCAAGTCATTGGTAGATTTTAATCTAAAGAACTGAATAAATTATATATTTAGACCGAAATAATGAAGAAAACTATTGAAGAAGTTGATTAAGTCAGTAAAGAAGGAGCATATGTTTATGGATTCATCTTAGAAGGAGCTAGATGGGATCAATAGTCTATGAACCTTGATGAATGTAAACCTAAAGAGATGTTTAGTGTTCTACCAGTTGTCCTTTGTAAAGCCTCTCAGATCTAACCTGAAGGAAAAGAAGAAAAAGGAATTTATAAATGTCCAGCTTATAAAACCGAAGATAGAGGAAACACTTATGTGTTTGAAGCTTAATTGAAGACAAGAGCTCCTGCAAGAAAATGGATTCTTGCTGGTGTGGCAATTATCATGGATGTTGAAGGAGTGTCAGATGAAAATGTAACCAAAAAAGAAAAGAAATG
>Ga0007759_10110663_pt1 | contig 13494 bp, 9 predicted proteins | sample LauGreFaBDMM15DN_FD_61686 | JGI IMG/M metagenome (GOLD analysis project Ga0007759, IMG submission 61686) | Metatranscriptome of freshwater lake microbial communities from Lake Michigan, USA - Fa13.BD.MM15.DN (Metagenome Metatranscriptome) | ecosystem: Environmental > Aquatic > Freshwater > Lake ...
TGAAGACTAGGCCTTTTACTTGGGATAATTAGGCGTTTAAAATTCTGAAATGTAGTCGTGAGCGAAACTTTGTGAATTCGGAAATAATCTTTGACATGAAGGTCGAACCACCTAGCTTCGCATCCACTTTTTCGAGAATTGGCCGGGGTGTACTCTTCCGTGATGCTTGTCATCACGTGTTGTTTGTGCCTCGGTCTTCTTTTCGAAAGAGGAGGAGATTCCTTTGTGAATCACCGCCGGTTAAAGCTGTTGTAGCTCAGTGGTAGAGCACGTCCTTGGTAAGGACGAGGTCGAGGGTTCAATCCCCTTCAACAGCTCCAGCGATGATTTGCCATGGTTTTCTCCGTTACACGACAAACGAACAAGACAGTCCCAAGCGCAATAAAATCATCCCAACATGGCTAAAGAAGCATTCCAACGCAACAAGCCGCACGTCAACATCGGCACTATCGGTCACGTTGACCACGGCAAAACTACGCTCACCGCTGCAATCACGAGTACGCTCGCGACAAAGGGTTTTGCGGAAGCAAAGAAGTATGATGAAATCGATGCCGCCCCTGAAGAGAAGGCGCGCGGTATCACCATCAACACTGCTCACGTCGAGTACCAAACCGACAATCGTCACTACGCACATGTGGACTGCCCAGGACACGCTGACTATGTGAAAAACATGATCACCGGTGCTGCCCAGATGGACGGCGCTATTTTGGTTTGTTCAGCCGCTGATGGACCAATGCCCCAGACTCGTGAGCACATCCTGCTTGCTCGTCAGGTAGGTGTGCCGGCCGTCGTGGTCTTCCTGAATAAGGTGGACATGGTGGACGATCCAGAACTCCTCGACCTAGTCGAAATGGAAGTCCGTGACCTCCTCTCCAAGTATGAATTCCCAGGTGATGACATCCCAATCGTCAAGGGTTCAGCCCTCAAGGCTCTCGAAGGCGATGTTGAACAGCGCGCCAATATTTTCAAACTCATGGACGCTGTGGATGCCTACATCCCGCTGCCTGAGCGTCCGATCGATCAGGACTTCCTGATGCCAGTGGAAGACGTGTTCGCTATTGAAGGTCGCGGTACCGTCTGCACAGGCCGTATCGAGCGTGGTATCTGCAAGAAGATGTCAGAAGTCGAGATCATCGGCATTCGTGACACCGTCAAGACAACCGTCACTGACATCGAAATGTTCCGCAAACTGCTCGACGAAGGTCGTGCTGGCGACAACGTGGGACTCCTCCTTCGTGGCGTGAAGAAGACTGACATTGAGCGCGGTCAGGTCATTGCAAAGCCAGGCTCCGTGAAGCCGCACAAGAAGTTCAAGGCTGAGATCTATGTTCTCTCCAAGGATGAAGGCGGTCGTCACACACCCTTCTTCAACAACTATCGCCCGCAGTTCTATTTCCGCACAACGGACGTGACCGGAAGCGTGACTCTGCCTGAAGGCGTGGAAATGGTGATGCCTGGTGATAACGTCTCGATTACCGTCGAGCTAATCACCCCGATCGCTATGGAAAAGACCATCCGTTTCGCCATCCGTGAGGGTGGTAAGACCGTGGGTGCCGGCCGTGTCGCCGAAATCCTCGACTAATTGCGCTGATTTGAAGTTCGCTTGTCCTAGGCCGTCGTGAAATCTGGCGCACAGATTTCACGGCGGTTTCTTCGCCGAAAGGTGTGGTAAACTTTACAAGCAGTTTGGAAGCAGTCACAACGTCAGAAAGAATCAACAAACAGGTCAGTAGCTCAATTGGTAGAGTAGCGGTCTCCAAAACCGTTGGTTGTGGGTTCGAGTCCCTCCTGGCCTGCCATTCTTTTTCAGCGTATAGTTCGATTAATACCCCCGTCAAAAGCACATGAGCCGCATTTTTGCCTACTGGAACGAGGTTGTCCTCGAGATGAAAAAAGCCAACTGGCCTTGGGACCCGAAAGAAAAGGGTTTCGCCAAGTACAAGGAATTGAATGACTCCACCATCGTGGTGTTTATCGCCATGCTCCTTCTCGGCGGCTTTGTGGCTTTCTTTGACACAGCTTTTCGCTGGGCCTTCGATGGTCTCACTCGCTTGATGGCAGGCTCCTAGTCGCCCCCTATTCCCTTTTTCAACACCCTTTCCGTCACTCATTCAAATTATGGGAGCCATCCCTGCCCCTCGCGATCAATGGTACGTCATTCACGTACGCTCCGGCTTCGAACAGAAGGTCCGTGACTCCATGCAGCGTCGCATCCAGACCGAGGAGATGAGTGACTACATTTTCGAAGTGCTCGTGCCCACTGAGCGAGTCGCCGAAGTAAAAAAAGGCAAACGTTCGGAAACAAATCGCAAATTTTTCCCTGGATACGTCATCGCTAATTGCCATTTACTCGACGAGCATAATCGCCTCGTGGACCGAACTTGGTATTTCGTCAAAGAAACAGACGGAGTACTCAATTTTGCTGGCACCAAAGATCACCCAATCGCAATGCGTCAGCGCGAAGTGGATGCCATGCTGGCCCAAGTCCGCGATAAGGACGACGGAGCAGTGCCAAAAATCGCGTTCAATGTCGGGGACAGTGTTCGTGTGGCCGATGGTCCGTTTGAAAGTCAGACTGGAATCATTGAGGAAATTGATCCTGAACGCGGCGTGCTTCGGGTGTCAGTGAACATCTTCGGACGCTCAACTCCGGTGGACCTGGAATATTGGCAGGTGGAAAAAGCATAACCAGTAGTTTGGCTCCCACTCACCAAGATTGGTGGCCTTCTCGAATCTCAAGCAAGCAAAAACAACATGGCCAAAGAAATCGTCAAACTTATCAAACTCCAGATCAAAGCTGGAGCTGCCAATCCCGCCCCACCAATCGGTCCTGCTCTCGGTCAGGCCGGCGTAAACATCATGGCCTTCTGCAAGGAGTTCAATGCTGCCACCCAGAAGGCTGGCGGCGATGTCCTGCCAACGGTGATCACAGTTTACAAGGATAAAAGCTTCACCTTCATTACCAAGCAGCCTCCGGCTTCCAACCTTCTTAAGAAGGTTGCGAACATTGCCTCCGGTTCAGGCGAAGCCGCCAAAAAGAAAGTCGCCAAAATCACCAAGGCTCAGCTTCTCGAAGCGACCAAGATGAAAATTGTCGATCTTAACACCACCGATCTTGAACGTGCCTCCCGCATCATGGCTGGCACCGCCCGTCAGATGGGCATCGAAATCATCGACTAAACCCTAAAGCAGGAGAACGGTTTCCGTTCGAAAGCACTGCAAACCACCATGCAAACACGAAGCAAACGCTACAAGAAAGCCGCCGAGATGATTCCGGCGGGAAAATCCTTCACACTTGAAGAGGCCGCTGAACTGGTCCGCAAGTTGCCAGGAACCAAGTTTAACCAGACAGTGACCCTTTCCTTCCACATGGGAGTGGACCCGAAAAAGGGTGACCAAATGGTTCGCGGCACCTGCCCACTTCCTCACGGTTCAGGTAAGACTGTGCGTGTGGCCGTCTTCGCCGTTGGATCCGCTGCAGAAGCTGCTAAGGCCGCTGGCGCAGAGTTCGTCGGTTACGAAGATCTGATCGCTAAGGTCAAAGAAGGTATGATGGACTTCGATGTAGCTATTGCCACACCGGCGGCGATGAATGAAGTGCGTAAACTCGGCAAGCAACTCGGGCCTCGCGGTTTGATGCCCAACCCGAGAACTGGTACCGTGACTGATGACACTGCTGGGGCCGTCAAAGCGGTGAAAGCAGGACGCGTTGATTTCAAGCTCGACAAGAATGGCAACATCGCCACGACCATTGGCAAGGTCCAATTTGAATCCAGTGCGATTGCTGAAAATGGCAGTGCCTTGATCGAATCAATCGTTCGCGCCAAGCCAGCCTCCGCTCGCGGTAAATATGTCCACAGCATCACGCTCGCCGCGACCATGTCGCCTGCATTGCGGATCGATGTTTCGAAGTACGTGAAAATGTAATCCTGAAGAATCTGAATCATGAAAGCTGAAAAATCATTGGTCATTGAAGACCTACTCAAGCGGGTTAACGCCTCCCCTTTCTTGTTCGTTGTGGATTACACCGGACTTAAAGTGGACAAATTTGCGGAACTTCGTAAGCGCCTCAGCGCCTCTGGAGCCGAAATCCATGTCTACAAGAACAACTTGGTCAAGAAAGCTGCTGAAAAAGCAAACTATCCTGGTGAACTTGGACCCCACCTCACAGGCCAAAGCGCATATGTGACTGGCGCAAAAGACGTTTATGCAACTGCGAAGATACTCAAGAACTTCGCCGCAGAATTCGCCAAGCCAGTCATGAAGGTCGGCGTGCTCGACGGCAATCTGCTTGATGCCGTAACCATCAAGATTCTTGCTGATCTGCCTTCCCGTGAGGTGCTCCTTTCGCAACTTCTTGGTGTTCTCCAGGCTCCTGCATCATCCCTTGCTCGCGTGCTCAAAGCCAAGTCCGAACTCGGTGCTGTCACAGAATCTCCAGTATCGCCAGTCGCAGAACCTGACGCTGCACCTGACGCTGCACCAGACGCCGTTGAATCTGCGCCTGCTGTCGTTGAAGCAACTCTTGCTCCTACGGAGCCTGCAACTTCACCAGTGGAATCCGAATCCGCTACTGCTTAAACCAACCCTTTGAATAGATGGCCTGTCAAACGGCCTGAACATAAACACCCAATGGTTCCTCGCCGGAGTGAATGCTTTCGCTCTTAAACCAACCGAAGCTTCGGCAATCGGCGACACCGACAAAATAATATGGCTGACCTAAATAAAATCGTTGAAGAACTGAGTGGCTTGACTGTCATGGAAGTTGCAGATCTCGTTAAATCCCTTGAAACCAAGTGGGGTGTGAGTGCTGCTGCACCTGCAGCTGCTGCTGGCGCCGGTGGTGCCGTCGCTGCCGTGGTTGAAGAAAAGACCGAATTTGACGTCGTTCTCACTGATGCCGGCACGAACAAAATTGCCGTCATTAAGGAAGTCCGTGGCGTAGTTCCAGGCCTAGGCTTGGCTGAAGCGAAGAAGCTCGTCGAGAGCGCTCCGCAGAAGCTCAAGGAAGGCTGCAAGAAGGAGGAAGCGGAAGAAATCAAGAAGAAGCTTGAAGCCGCAGGCGCCAAAGTTGAGATCAAATAATCTCAAAACATCTTTACCGTGTGCCGTCCTCATGGCGGCACACGGCTTAAAGATTCTCGTAGATATCCCGTTCCCGAAAGTCCCACACACGACATGCCCGCAATTCAACCTGTCATCACCTGTAATCTCGAAGCTTTGCTTTCGATGGATGAGGTGTCTCACGGGACTGGGCAGTCGTTTCATTTTTTTCATCGCCTGAGCACGGATTCACGTCCGCGCGAAGGCTTCGCATTTTTCACACTGAAGACTCTGATCCTCGGGCTGGCTGCCTGATTTTCGGATCTTCTTTGTTCCGTGGAGTCACCCTCCACACCCTCACCGCCACCGCCATCCAGTAGCCTCCCCACCTTGCTTATGTCCCAGCGCACCAACTTTGGCAAGATTCACGAAGTCTCCGAGCCACCGAATCTGATCGAGATCCAGCTTCGGTCCTATGAGGAGTTTCTCCAAAAAAATACCCTTCCATCGAAGCGGAAACAAGTCGGGCTGCAAGCGGTCTTCAAAGAAGTCTTTCCGATCGAGAGCTACGATCAAAAGATGACGCTGGATTTCGTGCTTTACGAGATCGGTGATCCAAAACTCAATTCCTTGGAAGCCATTCGCGAGGCGGAAACTTACAGCGCTCCTCTCTACGTTACCTTCGAACTGAAGGATGAGGCAGGTGCCAAGCAAGAGCGCGTTTACATGGGTGAAATACCCCTCATGACTGATCGAGGAACCTTTGTCATCAATGGGGCTGAGCGTGTCGTTGTTAGCCAGCTTCACCGTTCCCCTGGTATCTGCTTTGAAAGCAGCCAGCATTTGAATGGTCGCTGGCTCTACGGTTTCCGCATTATTCCTGACCGCGGAACTTGGTTGGAAGTTCAATTCGACACGAACGATCTTCTTTACGTTTACCTCGACCGTCGTCGTCGTCGTCGTAAGTTCTTGGCCACCACTCTGCTCCGCGTTATTGGTTACTCCAAGGACGAGGATATCCTCAAACTGTTCTATAACATTGAGGACATGAAACTCAAAGAAGGTCTGAGTGAAGAAGAGATCTCTTCCAAGCTTCTCTTCCGCGACATTCTCGACGGTGAACTCATCGTAGCACGTGCCTATGAGCCTCTAACCGCTGGTGTCGTGCGTCAGCTAATCCAACTCGGCCACAAGACCATCAAGGTCGTGACGGCATCCCAAGATGACCTGATTGTTACTTCTCTGCGCAAAGATCCCGCCAAGGACGAGGAAGAAGCGCTGAAGGAAATCTATCGTCGACTCCGCCCAGGCGATCCTCCGACCGTGCCAAATGCACGTGCCTTGGTGAAGCGCCTCTTCTTTGATCCAAAACGTTATGACCTAACTCGCGTGGGTCGCTACAAGATCAATCAGAAGCTCACACTCAAGACCGACAGCGACATGCGCATTCTTGATTCCAATGACGTCGTCACCGCCATGAGTTACCTTTTCAAGCTGCGTGCTGGTGAAGGTCTTCTTGATGATATTGATCACCTTGGCAGCCGCCGTGTGCGCGCCGTTGGCGAACTTCTGGCTAATCAGTGCCGTGTGGGTCTTGCCCGCACCGAGCGTCTGGTGAAGGAGCGCATGACCCTGTTCGACGTGAACATGGACACAATGACACCTGCTAAGCTGGTGAATCCAAAGGCTCTATCTGCTGTCGTGCGTGACTTCTTTGGTCGCAGCCAACTCAGCCAGTTCATGGATCAGATCAATCCTCTGGCCGAATTGACTCACAAACGTCGTCTGTCCGCACTTGGACCTGGTGGTCTGAATCGTGACCGCGCTGGCTTCGAAGTTCGCGACGTTCATCCTTCTCATTACGGCCGTATTTGCCCGATTGAGACTCCGGAAGGTCCGAACATTGGTCTCATCAATTCTCTGGGAACTTATGCCCGCATCAATGAATTCGGTTTCATCGAAACGCCTTATCGTCCCGTCAAGGATGGTGTCGCTACCGATAAAATCGAGTATCTTACGGCTGACCAAGAAGAGAACCACTACATCGCCCAGGCCAACAATCGCCTGGATGACAAAGGCCGCTTCACGGCTGAAAAAGTGACCGTGCGTTATCGCGGCGACTTCCTCGAAGTCGAACCCGAAAAGCCTACACTCATGGACGTGTCGCCAAAGCAGCTTGTCTCTATTGCTGCAAACTTGATTCCTTTCCTTGAACATGATGATGCTAACCGCGCCCTGATGGGTTCGAACATGCAACGTCAGGGTGTGCCACTTTTGGAAGCTGAAGCTCCGCTCGTCGGGACTGGCATGGAAGGCAAAACCGCTCGTGACTCACGCGCCGTCGTCGTTGCCGATGCTCCAGGTACTGTGGCCACCGCCACTGCCGATGTCATCATCGTGACCAAGGACGGTAATTTGCCAGTCACTGATAAAGTGTTCTTGGCCGATCCTCACAAGTCCGTCGTGACCGATGCTGAAAAGGGCACTTATGTGTACCTGCTCCGCAAGTTTGGCCGCTCGAACGCTGGCACATGCATCAATCAGCGTCCTCTGGTCAAGCGCGGTCAGAAGATCAAAAAAGGTGAAGTGATTGCTGACGGTCCTTGTACTGATCAGGGTGAGCTTGCCATCGGTAAGAACATGCTCGTCGCTTTCATGCCTTGGAATGGATACAACTTCGAAGATGCCATCGTCATCAGCCGTCGTGTTTCCAAAGAGGACATCTACACTTCCATCCACATCGAAGACTTTGATGTTATCGCTCGTGATACGAAACTTGGGCCTGAAGAAATCACCCGTGACATTCCGAATGTTGGTGATGAGGCACTCAAGAACCTCGATCAGGATGGTGTCGTCCGTGTCGGTGCTGAAGTGAAACCTGGCGACATTCTTGTCGGCAAGATCACTCCAAAATCCGAAACTGAACTCGCCCCAGAAGAGCGCCTTTTACGCGCCATCTTTGGTGAGAAAGCTGCTGACGTGAAAGATACCTCCCTGCGTGTTCCTTCCGGTTGCACCGGCATCGTTATGGATGTGAAACTTGCTCAGCGCGGCGGCATCAATGCTGGCGACAAAGAGAAGCTTTCCCCAGCTGAAGCCAAGAAACAGATCAAGCAGATCGAAGAAGACTACCGCACGAAGAAGGAAGACCTCACCGAGCAACTCACTGAGAAGCTCAGCGACATCCTACTCAATGAGAAGATCCCGCTCGACGTGGTGAATGGTCAGACCGGTGAAATCATCATCGGCTCGAACAAGAAGATCACCAAGACTCTGCTGCGCAAGCTCGCTGAGACTTATGACTCTGTCGAAATCGACCCGAGTCCGATTCGCAACAAGATCTTCGATATCATTCAGGGCTTTGAACAGAAGTTCTCTGATGCGGACCATGAGCGTGAGCGGAATCTCGACCGCATCGAAACCAGTGAAGACGGCGTCGCTGATGGCGTTGTGAAGCAGGTTCGCGTGTTCGTCGCCAGCAAGCGTAAGCTCAGCGTCGGTGATAAGATGGCGGGTCGTCACGGAAACAAAGGCGTTGTCGCCACGATTGTTCCTGAAGAAGACATGCCGTTCCTCGAAAACGGAACTCCGGTTGATATCGTTCTTAACCCACTCGGCGTGCCATCTCGTATGAACGTCGGACAGGTTCTTGAAACCCACCTTGGTCTTGCTTGCAAGGCCCTGGGGATGAAGATCGCGACGCCCGTGTTTGATGGTATCCCTGAAACGAAAATCATGGAATACATCAAGGACGCCAAGAAGACCCCAGGATACGAATGGATGGGTCTCAATGGTAAATCCAAGCTCTATGACGGTCGCACTGGTGAGTCTTTCAACCTCGATGTCGTTGTCGGTTACATCTACATGCTGAAGCTCGGACATCTTGTCGCTGATAAGATCCATGCTCGTGCGGTCGGACCTTATTCTCTCGTCACGCAGCAGCCTCTGGGTGGTAAAGCTCAGTATGGTGGTCAGCGTTTCGGGGAAATGGAAGTCTGGGCACTTGAAGCCTACGGTGCCGCTTATACCTTGCAGGAACTCCTGACGGTGAAGTCGGATGACGTGCAGGGCCGAACACGAATCTATGAGCAGATTGTCAAAGGCGACAATTCGCTGGAAGCTGGCACGCCTGAATCCTTCAACGTGCTTATCAAAGAAATGCAGTCTCTCGGCCTCGATGTGAAGGTTCACAAACGCGCCACCCAGAATGTGGACGTCGAAATCATCGAACGCTTCTCCGCTGGAATCTGATCAACCCTGAAATACAAGCCAACAAACCTTAACGCATCAATCTATGTCTATGAATGCTGACGCGAGCTTGAAAGAAATCTTCGGGGAAAAGCCCACTGGTGAGGAGTTCGACTCTGTGTCGATCTGTATCGCCTCGGCCGATCGTATCCGCTCTTGGAGTTCTGGTGAAGTCAAGAACCCAGAGACCATCAACTACCGTACGTTCAAACCAGAAAAGGGTGGCCTTTTCTGCGAGCGTATCTTTGGACCCACCCGTGACTGGGAGTGTGCCTGCGGCAAATACAAGCGCATCAAGCACAAGGGCGTCATCTGCGACCGCTGCGGCGTCGAAGTGACACTCTCCCGCGTGCGCCGTGAGCGCATGGGCCATATCGAACTTGCAGTGCCTGTGACCCACATTTGGTTCTACAAATGCATGCCTTCACGCATCGGTCTCATGCTCGACATGACCGCCCGCAGCCTGGAGCGCGTTATCTATTACGAGGACTACATGGTCATCGAACCCGGTAGCACACCGCTCCAGCGCGGCCAACTTCTGACCGAAGTTGAGTTGCGTGAGGCTGAAGAACAGTACGGTGCAGACGCTTTCCGCGTGGGCATGGGTGCTGAGGCTATCCGTGATATTTTCAGCCAGATCAATCTGACTGATGCGATCAAGGAATTGGAAGAGGCGATGACCAAGACCAAGTCCAAGCAGATCCGCAAGAAACTGGCTAAGCGTCTCAAGCTTTGCCAAGGCTTTGCAGAATCCCACAGCCGTCCAGAAGCGATGATCATGGAAGTTCTTCCAGTCATCCCTCCGGACCTTCGTCCGCTGGTGCCGCTGGAAGGTGGCCGCTTTGCGACCTCCGACCTGAACGATCTCTATCGTCGCGTCATTAATCGTAACAACCGTCTCAAGAACCTACTCCAACTTCGCACACCGGATGTCATCATCCGTAACGAAAAGCGCATGTTGCAGGAAGCCGTGGATGCCTTGTTTGACAACGGTCGCCATGGTCGTCCGGTGACTGGTGCAGGTAATCGTCCCCTGAAGTCTCTCTCCGACATGCTCAAAGGCAAGTCCGGTCGTTTCCGTCAAAACTTGCTCGGCAAGCGCGTCGATTACTCCGGTCGTTCCGTCATCGTCATCGGTCCTGACCTCACGCTCAATCAGTGCGGTCTGCCGAAGAAAATGGCACTCGTCTTGTTCGAGCCATTCATCATCCGTCGCTTGAAGGAAATGGGTCTGGTTCACACCGTCCGCTCTGCCAAGAAGATGATTGAACGCCGCACGCCTGAGGTGTGGGACATTCTTGATGAAGTGACCAAGGGACATCCAGTTCTCCTGAATCGTGCTCCGACATTGCATCGTCTCTCCATCCAGGGCTTCGAGCCAAAACTCATCGAAGGTGAGGCCATCCGTGTGCATCCGCTCGTTTGCGGTGCTTACAATGCCGACTTCGATGGTGACCAGATGGCTGTTCACGTTCCGCTTTCAGTCGAAGCTCAGTTGGAAGCCCGTCTGCTCATGCTCGCGCCGAACAACTTGTTCAGCCCAGCCAGCGGTAAGCCGATTTTGACCCCTTCCCAGGACATTCCTTTGGGCTGCTACTTCCTCACCTACCTGCGTGAAATGGGCGGTGCTGACAAGAAGAAGTCCGATGTCTTCGAGCGCCTACCGATCTTCAATGATCCATCCGAAGTCGAGTTTGCTCTGACTGAGCACGCCGTCGGTGTGAATGACAAGATTCGTTATCGCAATCCCGACTACCAGCAAGAGAAGCGCGCATTCGGTGATCCGACCAAAACCTTCATCGAGACCACCGTCGGTCGTGTCCGCTTCAATGAAATCTGGCCTGCAAAGCTCGGTTTCGTGAACAACACCGTCGGTAAGAAACAGATCTCCGACATCATCTGGCGCTGTTTCCAGGCTGTAGGCCAAAAGGAAACCGTCGCGTGCCTAGACCGTTTGAAGACACTCGGTTTCCGCGAAGCCACGAACTCCGGCTGTTCCATCGGTATCACCGACATGGTGATCCCTGATGCTAAGAAAGTCGGTCTTGAGAAGGCTTATAAGGAAGTCGATGCCGTGGAAAAACTCTACCGTCGTGGTCTCATCACTCATGGTGAGCGCTACCAGAAGATTGTGGACGTTTGGACCCAGGTGGGTGACCAGATTTCTGACGAAGTGTTCCGCACGCTGGAATACAACGAAGGCAAGAAGCATCACAACCCGCTTTACGTCATGGTCACTTCCGGTGCCCGTGGTAACCGCACTCAGATCAAGCAGCTCGCAGGGATGCGTGGTCTTATGGCCAAGCCGTCCGGCGAAATTATTGAGCGCCCGATCACCTCGAACTTCCGTGAGGGTCTTACTGTGCTTGAGTATTTCATCTCCACTCACGGTGCTCGTAAAGGCTTGGCCGATACAGCTCTGAAGACCGCTGACTCCGGATACATGACCCGCAAGCTGGTCGATGTGTCTCAGGACGTCATCGTCACCGAAGAAGATTGCGGCACCGTTAATGGCATCACCCTCGCTTCTATTTATCAAGGTGATGAAGAAGTGGTCGATCTCAAGACACGCATCTATGGCCGCACAAGCTGTGAGACCATTCACGATCCAGTCACTAAAGGTGTCGTCATCGCTGCCAACCAGCTCGCATTGGAAAATGAAGCCGCGCATCTTTCAAAGATCGGTGTCGAAAAACTTAAGATCCGCTCTGTCCTCACTTGCGAAAGCAAGCGTGGTTGCTGCGCCATGTGCTACGGCCTCAGCCTCGCTACTAGCCGTCTCGTGAAGATCGGTGAAGCCGTCGGCATCGTCGCCGCCCAATCCATCGGCGAGCCTGGAACCCAGCTCACGATGCGAACCTTCCACGTCGGTGGTGCCGCCATGAGCAGCTTCAAGCAGCCCTTCATCAACGTGAAGAACACAGGTATCCTCAGGATCGCCGAAATGCGCACCGTGCAGACCACGGAAGGCCAGTGGATCGCCCTCACCAAGAACGGCGTCATCTCCATCGTCGATGACAACGGTAAGGAACTCGAAAGCCACAAGCTAGTGATCGGTGCCCTCATCGCCAAACCTGAAGGTGCCATCATCAAGAAAGGCGAGCAACTCGTCACTTGGGACCCTTACAACATGCCTATCATCACTGAGAAGGCAGGCAAGATCGAGTTCCGCGACATGATCGCGGGCATCACCTTCACCAAGGAAAAGAACGAGTCCACCGGCAACGAAGAGACCGTCGTCATCGAGCACAAAGAAGACTTGCATCCGCAGATCGTCGTCACCAATGCCAAGACGCATGAAGTCCTCGCCAGCTACACCATTCCAGCGGGCGCTCACTTGAGCGTTAAAAACAACGAGAAGGTCGAAGCCGGCACCACGCTCGCCAAGACGCCTCGTAAGGCCAGCAAGACCAAGGACATCACCGGTGGTCTGCCGCGTGTCGCCGAACTCTTCGAAGCCCGCAAGCCCAAGGACGCTTGCGAAATCGCCCGAATCGACGGCACCGTCGAAATCGGTGGCCTCGTTCGCGGCAAGCGTCGCGTTATTGTCACCGATCAGAAGAGCGGCCAGCAGGAAGAGCATCTCATTCCTCGCAGCAAGCACATCCTCGTCTTCAATGGTGACCATATCGGCAAAGGCGACCAGATCACCGACGGCCCGGTCGTCCCGCATGATCTTCTTGAGATCCTCGGACCTCAGGCCCTTCGCGAGCATCTCGTCAACGAAGTGCAGGAAGTGTACCGTGCCCAGGGCGTGGAAATCAATGACAAGCACGTCGAGATCATCATCCGTCAGATGCTCCGCAAGGTGAAGGTCACCGACACGGGTGATACTGAATTCCTTTGGGGCGATCAGATCGACCGCACCGAGTTCGAGAAAGAAAACGACCGCGTCATCGAAGAGGGCGGCAAGCCCGCTGAGGCCGAGCCCGTGCTCCTTGGTATTACCAAGGCCTCTCTCGAAACCGAGTCCTTCATCTCCGCCGCATCCTTCCAGGACACCACCCGAGTTCTCACCGAAGCCGCGACCCTCGCAAAGTCGGATTACCTCCGTGGCTTCAAGGAAAACGTCATCATGGGTCATCTCATCCCTGCCGGCACCGGCTTCATCACCCACCGTAACTTCGAGCTCATTGAGACCGAGAAGCCAATCGGACGTGGTTCAGTGGACGAAGACGAAGAACTCCTCCAAGCCTGATCCTG
>Ga0007759_10042047_pt1 | contig 13450 bp, 26 predicted proteins | sample LauGreFaBDMM15DN_FD_61686 | JGI IMG/M metagenome (GOLD analysis project Ga0007759, IMG submission 61686) | Metatranscriptome of freshwater lake microbial communities from Lake Michigan, USA - Fa13.BD.MM15.DN (Metagenome Metatranscriptome) | ecosystem: Environmental > Aquatic > Freshwater > Lake...
AATTTTTTCTTCAACCATTTTTAATTTTTTATTTTGTTTCTAAAATTTTTAACGAACATGATACACCAGCTGGTAATTCTGTTTTTAATAATAAATCTAAAATTGTAGGTGATGTAATTGTTAAATCAATAAATCGTTTATAGAGTCGAATTTCAAAATGTTCTCGTGAATCTTTATCAATATGTGGTGAACGTAAGACACAAAAACGTTTAATTTTAGTTGGTAAAGAAACAATACCTGCTAGATTACACTCTTGGCTGAATAAAATTCCTTTTAACTCTTTACATGCAGTTTCAATTAAATCATTATTAAATGATCTTAAAAGTATACGAAATTTCATATTATTTTTTATAAATTATTTAACAATTTTTGTTACTAAGCCAGACCCTACTGTTCGTCCTCCTTCTCGAATCGCTAATCGCATCCCATTTTCTATAGCAATAGGAGAAATTAATTCTATTTTCATTGTAACATTATCACCAGGCATTACCATTTCAACTTCTTCTCCTTCTGAAGAAAAATCTGTTATCTGTCCAGTAACATCTGTTGTTCGTACGTAAAACTGTGGACGATAACCTTTAAAAATTGCCGTATGTCTTCCACCTTCTTCTTTTGTTAAAATATAAACTTCAGCTTCAAACGCTGTATGAGGATTAATAGAACCTGGTTTTGATAGTACCATTCCACGTAAAACATCAGTTTTTTGAACACCACGTAATAAAATACCAATATTATCACCAGCCATTCCTTTATCTAAAGTTTTTTGGAACATTTCCATTCCTGTTACAGTTGTTGTTTTTGTTTCAGCTAAACCAACAAGTTCAACAGTATCTCCTATACTAACCATTCCCCTTTCAATTCTTCCTGTTGATACTGTTCCTCGTCCTGTAATTGAAAAAACATCTTCAATTGCCATTAAAAATGGTTTATCAATTTCACGAGCAGGAGTTGGAATATATTCATCTACAGATTTCATTAAAGCAAAAATTTTATCAACCCATGGATCTTCACCAGCTTTAACTTTAGGATTTGCTGAAACTGCTTCAAAAGCTAATAATGCAGAACCTGAAATAAAAGGAATTTCATCACCTGGATAATCATACATTTGTAATAATTCGCGTAATTCTAATTCAACTAACTCTAATAATTCAGCATCATCAACCATATCTGCTTTATTTAAAAAGACAACTAATTTTTGAACACCTACTTGACGAGCTAATAAAATATGTTCACGCGTTTGTGGCATAGCACCATCAGCAGCTGAAACAACTAAAATAGCACCATCCATTTGAGCAGCTCCTGTAATCATATTTTTTACATAATCTGCATGTCCTGGGCAATCTACATGAGCGTAATGACGAAAATCTGTTTCATACTCTACATGAGCTGTATTAATAGTAATTCCACGTGCTCTTTCTTCAGGAGCAGCATCAATATCTTCATATCTTTTTAAAACTGCACCACCTAATGTAGAAAGAGTAGCAGTAATTGCAGCTGTTAATGTTGTTTTACCATGATCAACATGCCCAATTGTTCCAATATTAATGTGTGGTTTATTTCGTTTAAATGTATCTCTTGCCATTAACTTTAATAACTTTTTCCTTTAGATTTACCGAATGTTTACGTTTGACGTTAATAGTTATTTATCTAAATTGTGCAAAAGCTTTATTAGCTTCCGCCATTTTATGTGTTTCTTCTTTTTTTTTTATAGAATTTCCTAGACCTTTTGCTGCTTCTAATAATTCATTTGCCAATTTTAAAGACATTCCTTTTCCTGAACGTTTTCTTGAAAATTCTACAACCCAACGGACAGCAATATTTGTTGAACGAAATTTATTTAATAAAGTGGGTACTTGATATGTAGCACCACCAACTCTTTTTGCTTTTAATTGAACTCTTGGACTTATATTACGAATTGCTTTTTCAAGAATTAAAATTGGATTTTGATTTGTTCTATATTCAATAAATTCAAAAGCTTTATAAACAATACGTTTTGCAAGTCTTTTTTTACCACTTTTAAGAATTCTATTAACTAATAAACTAACTAAAAGGTTATCAAATTTAGAATCTCGTTCTGGAAAGCGTTTCTTAGTAGATATTCGACGTGACATAATTTTAATTTTTAGATTATTTAATTCTTTATTTTTTTGTTTTAACCGTTCCAGGAACAGCTTTTCTTGCCCCATATTTTGAACGACTTTGACGACGGTCTTTAACACCTGTACAATCTAAAGCCCCACGAATGATTTTATAACGAACACCTGGTAAGTCTTTTACACGTCCTCCACGAACTAAAACAATTGAGTGCTCTTGTAAAGTATGACCTTCACCAGGAATATAAGCGGTAATTTCAAACCCACTTGTTAATTTTACACGTGCAACTTTTCGAATTGCAGAATTAGGCTTTTTTGGTGTAGTTGTATATACACGAGTACAAATTCCACGACGTTGCGGACACGATTTTAATGCTGGTGTTTTTGTTGCATTTGAAACTTTTGCTCTATTTAAGCGAACTAATTGTTGTATTGTAGGCATAGATTTTTAAAAATTATTTAATGTATTATTTCAGATTTTTAGTTTCTTGTTCTTTTAGGTTATACTTACGTTCGAATTTATCAACTCGACCTTCAGCATCAATTATTTTTTGTGAACCTGTATAGAAAGGATGGTTACCTGACCAAATATCAACAAACATTTCTTCTTTTGTTGTTCCTACTTCTAAAACGAGTTTACCATCACAAAAAATTTTAGTATTATACCATTTTGGATGTAAGTCTTTTTTTGCCATAATATTTTTACTTTATTAGATTATCGTTTTGAATATTGAGAAGCTTTACGTGCTTTTTTTAAACCGTATTTACGTCTTTCTTTAATTCTTGAATCACGTCGTAAGAGTAAATGTTGATTAAAAGTTTTTCTATAATCTACATTAATGGCACAAATAGCTTTTACAATCGCTAATTGAATAGCATCTAGTTGAGCAGAAATTCCTCCACCGTGTACTTTTACGGTTACATTATATTTATTATTTAAATCTACTAATATAAAAGGATTTTTAAGTAACTCACGTTCTTCACCTAATGCCATAAAAAAATCATCAAGACTTTTATTATTTATATCAATTTTACCATCCCCTTCTGTTAAAAATACTTTTGCCACAGAAGTTTTTCGTTTACCAATTCCGGTATATAAAGTTGTAATATTTGTCATTTTTTATAATTTTTATTTTCAATAAAATCTTTAGATTAAATTTCAACTTTTATCCAATTATTGGATGAAGTTAATTCAAGTGGTATTTCACGATTTTCACCATTCGATGTTTTAACATAATTGATTTTATTATCAGAATAAATAAATAATCGTTTATAGTACTCACGGCCTAAAACACCTTTTGGTAACATCCCCCAAATAGATTTTTCTAAAATTCTTGAAGGGATTCTGTTTTTTAATTGTTTGAAAGTTTCTATTTTTAAACTTCCAGGTCTTTGTGAATTACGATAGTATAATTTTTGATCTTCTTTTTTTCCAGAAACTTGTATCTTATCTGCATTTAAAATTACAAGGTAATTCCCTTGGTTAATACCAGGTGTAAAAAAGCTTGTTTCTTTTCCACGTAAAATTTTACTAGCTTCTGTTGATAAACGACCTAAAGTTTTTCCATTTGCATCAATAACAAACCATTTAGGGACATGACATTCTTGTTTTGGAAATATTGTTTTCATATTAATAATAACCTGGATAGTCCGTTTTTAAATATTCTTTTTAAAATGTTTTTTTGAATTAAAGGATAACATTGAAAAACTCTCTGTTAAAAATAAAGGGTAAAATAAATTCATTAAAATTTTTAATGATTCATGAATACTTCGACGTGGAGTTATAGTTCCATTTGTCCAAATTTCAAGACTTAACGATTCTTTTATATTACCTTGTGTATCATTAATCATTTTAACTTTATAATTAACTCTTTTAACAGGCATAAAAATTGCGTCAATAAATAATGTCGAAGGTTTTGTCATTGAAATTTTTCTTTCTGGTGGTGTCTTTCTAAGAACATTTGTTAATTTATACCCTTTACCGTTTTCAATATCAATTTCAATGTATAATTCAGAATCATCAACAATTGTACAAATGTATTGATTAGGATTTAAAATTTTAAAATGATCTTTTGGTAAATTAAACATACCAGCTGTAACAATTAAAGGACCTTTTACCTGCAAAAATCCTTTTGTTTTTAAAAAAGGTTTTGCTGTGTCGTCATAACGTGCTTTAACTATAAAAGAGCTTTTAAAAATTACTTCTTTTAAATTTAATAGTACTTCTAAAAGATCTTCTCTCAATGCTTCCACAACAACAAATTCATGCTTTAAATCATTAATACGAACTCCTGTAATAGTAAATCCAGTTATATCAGATAATAAAGTTCTTCGTAATGCATTTCCTAAAGTAATTCCTTGACCTGTTTCTAAGGGTTCGATTAAAAAACATCCATAATGATTATTGTCACCATCAATATATGTTTCAATACATGTTAATGTACTCATAATAAATTTTTTGTTTATAGTCTTCGTTTTTTTGGAGGACGACATCCATTATGAGCAACAGCTGTTTTATCTTCAATGGATAAAATATTTAATCCTGTTGATCTTAATGCTCGGACAGATGTTTCACGTCCATTTCCTCTTCCTTTAATAATAACTTCTATTTTTTCCATTCCAAGTTCAAGTGCTTTACCCGCGGCATTACGAGCAGCACTTTGTGCGGCAAAAGGAGTATTTTTTCGAGCCCCTTTAAATCCAGAACTTCCAGAAGAAGCCCAGCAAACCGTATTACCTAAAATGTCACTAATGGTTACAATTGTATTGTTAAATGTTGTTTTAATATTAGCTATTCCAACACTAACTGATTTTTTTTGCTTTTTTTTTAATTTTGACATAATTTATATTTTATTTCATTTTTCTTGTAAATAAACCTACCTTACGTGATGTTCTATTATTTGTACGTGTTCTCTGACCTCTAACAGGCAAACCTTTTAAATGTCTTCGGCCTCGAAAACTATTAATATCAATTAAACGTTTTATGTTAAGACTAATCAAACGTTTTAAGTCTCCTTCTAGTTTATATTCTTCTGTTTCTAAAATATCACGTAAAGCAGAAATATTTGATTCATTTAAGTCTGAAACTTTAATATCTTCACTAATGTCTAATTGTTTTAAAAGTTTTTTTGACGTTGGAATTCCTATTCCATAAATACAAGTTAAAGCTATATAAATTTTCTTCTTATTTGATAAATTATTACCGAGGATTCTAACCATATTAATTTTTCTTTTTTTTAACCTTGTCTTTGTTTATGTTTTGGGTTTGAACAAATGACCATAATTCTACCATGTCGTTTAATAATACGACAATTTTCACACATTGTTTTTACTGATGGACGTACTTTCATAAGAATTATTATGCGATAAATTTTATTTTAAAAGTTATGCAAAAACAAGATTTTTGTATAAACTGTTGATTGTTCTTTGAACCTCATATATTACGCCAAATAAAATAATTAGAGAAGTAACATTGAGTTGATTTAATAAAGCTCCATTTAATATTTGCTTAACGCTCTCATAGAGTAATAAGATAAAACATAAATAAAGACCACCTAATAAAGATGTAGAACGTACTTTTTTTTCTAATTGTTCTGCTGTTTTTTTACCAGGTGTTATACCAACTAAAGAAACTGATGCTTTTCGTAACTGTTCTGAAATTTTATCAGGATCCCAAAAAACGATTGTATAAAAATAATTGAATCCAATTATTAACACGTAATAAAGAATATTATTAAAGAAAGGTAAATAATTTGCTATTACTTGTGTAAAATATGATAAAAAACCAAGTAAATTTGAAGCAATAATAACTGGAAAAATACCTGCTTGATTTAATTTTAGAACTAAACCATTTTTAAATTCCTCAAAAGTTTGTTCAGAACCTAATTTTTGTTCATTTTTTTGCAAATAATTTAATTGACGAGCAGAAACTAATTCAATATTCATCCTCGATGTTTGTGTTGATACGATCAGTGCACATATTAAAAATAAGAATCCTATTTCTAAAACTAACGTTGGACTAAAGTTAGAAAATTTTATGTTTCCTAAACCGAACATAATATTTGTAAAAATAAGAAGAGATGTTCCACTTCCTACTCCTTTATTATCTATCAGATTACTTAACCAAACGATTATTAGCGATCCTGTTGTTAATTGAAACCCTGTAACAAAAATGGAAGAGAAAGAGCTATTGTAAAAATATGGCTGTAAATAAAAAATTACAACTCCACTTTGTCCAATTGCAAATAATGCCGTTAAAATTTTTTTATAGTAGGCTAATTGTCTACGCCCATATTCTCCTTCTTCACTTTGTAATTTTTCTAAAGCAGGAATTAAAGTTGTTAAAATATCTATCAAAATTGATGCATTAATAAAAGGAATAATACCTAATGAAAAAGCATTTAGCACTGAAGATGAACTAGTTCCAGAATACATATTAACGATTTGCATTATTGCTGAGCGACTTTCTAATTGAGAAAATGATCTTTTTAATGCATCTTGATCAAGTCCAGAAAGAGGAATAGTATTTCCGAATCGAAAAACGAATAAGGCTGCTAATGTTATGGCTACTTTTCTATTGGGACTAAGTCGGTTCTTTTTTGAAAAAATTCTATTTATACGTTTGAACATTTTTATATTTTCTCATTATTTTATCGTAAAAAGATTGTCTACGAAGAGATTGATATTTTCCTAATTCAATTTTATCATTAAGATTAGTCAAAGCTACTATAGTTGCTTTAGCATTATTAAGAATATTATTCGAACCAAATTGTTTTGCTACAACATTTTTAATACCTGCTAATTCTAATACTGTACGTACAGAACCTCCAGCAATAACGCCCGTTCCTAATTTTGCAGGCCTAACCATAATACTACATGCTCCATAAACAGCTTTAATAACATGGGGTATTGAATAAGTTAAAGTTAACGGCACAGTAATTAAATTCTTTTTACCATTTAAAATTGCTTTATCCATGGCTAAATTAACATCATCGGCTCTACCAACGCCAACACCAACTTTACGTTTTGTATCACCAATAATAACAACTGCTCTAAATGTTAATTTTTTTCCACCTTTAACAACTTTCGTAACTCGCGTTACTTGAATAATTTTTTCTTCGTATTTTATTTTTGATAATCGTGTTATTAATTTCTTTTTTGAGATTCTATTTAAGTTACCTTCTTTTTTTGAAGGTTTACTGCTACTTGTTGACGTTTTTTCCATAATTAATAATTTAAAAATTTTAAGGGAAATTTTTTATATAACAAAATGAAGTATTCTTATTAAAAAATAAGACCATCATTTCTAGCCCCTTCAGCTAAACTTTTTATTCGTCCATGATAGGGTTTAGTACCACGATCAAAAATAACTTTTTTTATTTCTTTTTGTATTGCTTTTTTTGCTAAATCTTGTCCAACTAAAAAAGCAGCTTTTTGAGTTGAACTATTATCTATTTCTAACGTTTTACTTAACGTTGAACTAAAAGCTAAAGTTTTCCCATTTTCGTCATCGATTAATTGTGCATAAATATGTTTATGAGAACGAAAAACAGCCAATCTTGGTTTTTCTAAACTACCAACAATTTTTTTTAAGTAACGTTTTTTTTGTTGTATGAATAATTTTTTTGTTCGTTTTTTCATATATCGGTATTTTTAAATTTTATTTACCAGTTTTACCAGCTTTACGTATTATTTTTTCCCCTTCATATAAAATACCTTTACCTTTATAGGGTTCCGGAGGGCGCATATCTCTAATTTTAGCGGCTAAAAATCCAACTTTTTCTTTATCAATACCACTAATTTGAATTTTAGTAGCTGATTCTACTTTTATATTTAAATCACTGGGGACAATAAATTCTATTGGATGTGTATACCCTACATTTAAGATTAATTTTGCTTTATCTAGTTGAAATTTATAACCTACACCCTCGGCAATTAAAACTTTTGCGAATTTTTCATTAACTCCTGTAATCATATTTTGAATCAAGGAGCGGATTAAGCCATGATACTCTCTAGTTTTTTTCTCATCATCAATTCTAGTAACAACAAGTTTTGTATCTATAATTGTTAAATTTACTAGACCTACTAATTCTCTTTCTAATGTTCCAAACTTACCTTTTACATTTATAGTTTTATCTGTAATTGTAATTGTTACTTCTTTTGGAATATCAATTGCTTTTTTTCCAATACGTGACATAAAATGTGCCTCTTTTAATTTCAATAATACTTAATACGTTTATCCAATATAACAAAGGATTTCACCACCTTTTTTTAATTTTGTTGCTTTTAAATGACTCATTACTCCATTGGAAGTTGAAACTATAGCAGTTCCTTGTTCATAACGTAAGGTATCAATAATTTTTGGAAAATTTTTATACCCTGCAAAAACACGTTGACCTGGTTTACTTATTCGTTTTAAAGTTGAAAATAAAGGTTTTTTAATCCACCAACCTTTGTATTTTAAGAAAATTTTTATATCTTGATGTGGATTATTTTCGTTTTCTATTAAATAATTTTCAATATACGATTCAGTTTCTAACACTTTTAAAATTGCTAAATTTAATTTACTGTAACGAACACGTACAAAAGTATGTCTAGCCATACTTGAATTACGTATACGGGTTAACATATCTGATACAAGATCATTTGTCATTTTAAGCCTCTTTATATATATATATATTCGAATTTAATTTAATTTTTTTCATTTTTAGCAAATGGTACGCCTAATTGTTGCAATAAATAAAAAGATTCTTTAGAATTTTTTGCTGTTGTAACAATTGTAATATTAAATCCACGTCGCTGTTCAACACTATCATAGTCAATTTCTGGAAAAACTAGTTGTTCGGAAATACCTAAATTATAATTTCCAAATCTATCAAAATTATTAGGATTTAAACCACGAAAATCTCGAATACGTGGTAAAACTAATTTAATAAATTTTTCTAAAAATGCATACATCTTTTCACGTCTTAATGTTACCGTTAAACCTAATGGCATTCCTTCACGAATTTTAAAACCTGCGATTGAAGTTTTTGCAATTGTTAAGATAGGATGTTGACCTGTAATTAAACGAACTTCTTCTGTAGCTTTTTGTAAAATAGTTCGATTCTGAGCATTAAGTCCTAAACCGCAGCTAACCTGTATTTTTACAATTTTTGGTATTTCATGAACGTTTGAATATTTAAATTCTTCCTTTAATTTTGGAATAACCTTAGTTATATATTCTGATTTTAAATTACTCATCTTTAAGTTGATTAAATAAACTTTAGTTATAAAATATTAGCTGATTTTTTAAAATAACGTTTTTTAATATTTTCAATTAATTTATAACCAATTCTACTTGCCTTATTATTTTTTTCATCCCAAAGCATTAAATTAGATGTATGAATTGGTAATTGAATTTCTATTTTTTGTGCTTCTGAATTTGGATTTTGTTTTTTATATTTCGTTCTAGGTAAAATACCGTCAATTATTGCAACGGATTTTTTAGTAATTAAAGAACTAATTGTTCCTACTAGACCTTTTTGATTTCCAGCGATAATTTTAATTTTATCACCAATTTTTACATGAAATTTAAGTTTTTTACTCATATTACTTCATTTGCTAAGGAGATTATTTTTGTAAAACTTTTTTCACGAATTTCTTTTGCGACAGGACCAAAAACACGTGTTCCACGTGGATTATTTTCAGCATTGATAATTACAGCTGCATTATCATCAAAACGAACTGCCATTCCATCAGTTCGTTTAATGGTTTTGCGTGTTCTTACGATTACGGCACGTACTATACTCGAACGTTTTACAGCCATATTTGGAATTGCATCTTTTACAACTCCAATAATAATATCCCCAACATTTGCATATTTGCGATTATTACCTAAAACACGAATACACATTAAATTTTTTGCTCCTGTATTATCAGCAACAGTTAAATATGTTTGTGGTTGTATCATAATTTTTTATTTTATATTAAAGAATTTAGTTTGCGTACAATTTTATAATTTTTTTTAAATTCCATTTTTTATGACGACTATAAGGTGCACTTTCTTCTAGTAAAACGATATCACCGGAATTAGATTCATTATTTTCATCATGTGCCATGTAGCGTTTTGTTTTTATTAATATTTTTCCATATTTTGGATGTTGGTAACGAGTTTGAATTGCTACAATAATTGTTTTTTGTGCCTTACTACTAACAACAACTCCAATTCTTTCTTTTTTAACCATAAAATGTTAAGTTTTTAATTTCAATAACAAAGATTTTTTAAATTTTAAATGTACTAATCTTCTTTTTGCATGTGCAAAAAGATGTGGCTTAATTGCTTGGCTTGTAGATTTTTTTATTTTTAAATCAAATAAATTTTTCTGTAACATGAAAATTTCTTTTTCTAAATCTTCAACAGAAGTCAAATTATCTAGATCTTTATATTTTGGTAGACTCATTCAATTTTTTCCTCACGAATTAAAATTTTAGTTTTAATTGGTAATTTATAACATGCTATTTTTAAAGCTTCCATAGCTACATCTCGAGGGACACCCGTAATTTCAAATAATATATTTCCAGGTTTTATTACAACTACCCAATATTCAACTGCACCTTTACCAGAGCCCATTCTCGATTCTTCTGCACGAGCAGTTACGGATTTGTCTGGGAATACTTTAATCCATAATTTTCCTGTTCTTTTTGTGTAGCGAGAAATAGTTCTTCTAACGGCTTCAATTTGCCTTGACGTTAACCAAACGGGTTCTAAAGCTTGTATTCCGTAATCACCATGATCTAATTTATTGTTACGACATGCTTTTCCTTTTAGTCGCCCACGTTGCATTTTTCTATATTTTGTTCGTTTAGGACTTAACATATTTTTGCTTAATAAATTGTTATTTTTATTTTAAATTTCACCAGAAAAAAGCCAAACTTTTATTCCAATTACACCATAAATTGTTTCTGCACGTTGATGTGTATAATCAATTTTCGCTTTTAAAGTATGTAAAGGAACTCTTCCATCTCTTTTCCATTCACTACGAGCAATTTCGATACCATTTAAACGGCCAGAAACTTGGACTTTAATCCCTTTCATTTCCGTTCGTTGAACTTTTTTTATCGTTTGTTTTACTGCACGTCTAAAAGGTGTTCTACGTTCTAATTGTTCAGCAATATATTTAGCAATTAGAGTAGCATCTTCAAAAGGATTTTTTATAAAATTCAATGAAATATGATAATTTTTATGTGTCTTTAATTGTAAAAAACGTATAATATTTCTTATATTTCTTTTTAATAATAAACTTGTAAAACGTTTTAATGTCCCTTTATTATTATTTAAAATAGACAAAGTTTTTGCATTTGAATTTTCAACATTGTCGGTAAAATATTTCGCGACTTTGCGATACATTTCTTTAGCTCTTGGAAATAAAGCATGAATTGTTATATTCACGTATTCTTTATTCTCTAAATTTTGATTGATTCTATTAATCTCAATTTTTGAAACTGATAGGAATTCAGAAAATGTTGTATTTATTTTTTCACGAATAAAAAAATCTTCTTCAATAAGAGATGGATAAATTAATTTATTACTATACCACTCTGAAAGATGTTTTTGAGTTGTAATTAGTCGAAATCCCTTTGGATGTGTTTTTTGACCCATAATGTTTCTAGTTGTACTTTTTTAATTAGTTTATAATTCCGTTACACGTATTGTAATATGACACATTTTTTTTTGAATTGCGAATGCTCTACCTTGTGCACGTGGACGCATTCTTTTTAAAATGGGTCCCTGATTAACAAAAGCTTCACAAATAATTAAATTTTCTTTTTCTAAATCAAAATTATTAGTCGCATTTGAAACTGCAGAATATAAAGTTTGCCACACAATAGCACCCGATTTTTGAGGTAAATATTTTAAAATTTGTAAAGCTTGTTTGTAACTTTTTCCACGAATTTGTTTAATGATTAAATCAACTTTCGTTGGTGAGATTCTAATATATTTAGATGTTGCTGAAATAGCTTCTCTTGTAATGTTATTCATTTTATTATTTTTTAACTTTTCGTTCAGTTTTTTTATGAGAACGGAATGTACGAGTAGGTACAAATTCTCCTAATTTATGACCAACTAATTGATCTGTAATAAAAATTGGTACATGTTTTTGTCCATTATATACACTAATGGTATGACCAATCATTAAAGGTAAAATCGTTGAAGCACGTGACCATGTTTTAACTGTTTCTTTTTTACCTTTTTCATTTAAATTTTTTAATTTATTTAATAAATGATATGCTATATAAGGTCCTTTTGCTATTGAGCGTCCCATATGTTAAGTAATTAATTTTAAAATTTTTAGCATTTTAACGTGAACGAATAATAAATATATCGCTTTTATTTTTTCTTTTACGTGTTTTAACTCATAGAGCCGGTTTTCCCCAAGGTGTCAGTGGTCTTGGTTTACCAATAGGACAACGTCCTTCTCCACCACCGTGTGGATGATCTACTGGATTCATTACAGCTCCACGAACTGTAGGACGAACACCTAACCAACGTTTTCTTCCAGCTTTCCCTAAAACAACATTATAAAAGTCCGAATTACTAATACGTCCAATCGTCGCAAAACATTCTTTTTTAAATAATCTAATTTCTTTTGAAGAAAGACGTAAAATTACGAAATTATTTTCTTTTGCTAAAATTTTTGCCGACGTTCCAGCAGAACGAACTAGTTGACCTCCTTTACCAGGAAAAATTTCGATGTTGTGAACATCAGTACCTAAAGGAATATTAGATAGAGGTAAAGAATTTCCAATTTTTATTTCACTATTACTTCCGGAACTTATAAATTCTCCAATTTTTAACGTTTCTGGATGAAGAATATATCTTTTTTCTCCGTCTTCATAGTTAATTAAAGCAATGTTAGCATTTCTATTTGGATCGTATTCAATAGAAGCAACTTTTCCTCTTATATCTAATTTATTACGTTTAAAATCAATTAAACGATAACGACGTTTATGCCCACCACCTTTGTGGCGAATTGTTATTCTTCCTTGATTATTGCGTCCTTTTGATCGATGATTAGAAACAAGTAACGATTTTTCTGGTTTTATTTTTGATAATGTTGAAAAATCCAAACTACTTTTTTCACGAGTTGAAGGTGTATAGGGTTTATATATTTTAATTCCCATATTTAAAATTTAAATTTTTATTTTCTATAAATATTTAATTGAAGAGATCAACAATTTTATCACCTTCTTTTAATTTTACATAAGCTTTTTTATAAACCGAGCGGTTTCCAATAGATTTACCAACTCGTCTCTTTTTTTTCTGGTAAAATAGCCGTATTTACTTTGATAATATTTACATTAAAAATATTTTCAAG
>Ga0007759_10107845_pt1 | contig 12786 bp, 16 predicted proteins | sample LauGreFaBDMM15DN_FD_61686 | JGI IMG/M metagenome (GOLD analysis project Ga0007759, IMG submission 61686) | Metatranscriptome of freshwater lake microbial communities from Lake Michigan, USA - Fa13.BD.MM15.DN (Metagenome Metatranscriptome) | ecosystem: Environmental > Aquatic > Freshwater > Lake...
AAAATTGTAGAGTTCACTCTGGACTTGTTGGGTTCATAAATTTCACCTAGACTTATTTTGAATAATTCTTTCTTTTCATTTTCTGTCTCTTTCTGGTCATTCATCTACTAGTTCACCTATTGATCGGGATAAGTACCTGGTTCTTTGATGAAAACAATACAATTATTGTCATAGGTTTTCATGGCTTTCCCCACGTCGGGCATACCCTCTGGTATGAATTCATCACTTAGATTAAACCTAATGAACTCAATTGCGAATTCCATGAACTTGTCTGGTCTCAAAATCTTGCAGATAAGCAATTTACACAAACTATCAGGCTGTGTCTTGCTCCACACACCTGGCAGCCGCTGGAAATCTGGTTTATTCTACCACGACAACCACTCTTCTGTTGATAACCTAAACCCAGAAATCAGTCCTTTGAGCTTAGGGTGCTTATTTTCAATCACTATCATTTGTTCCCACTGTTCTTGACTCACGAATGAGCAGTTAGTTGGTTTAATTTCAGTAGATGAAGGTTTAGATGTTTTCTTTTCCTACACCAAAGTCTCTTATATATAAGTCCAATGTGTCTCATCTATTTTTATCTTGTTGCTTTCCGCTTCATCATCTTCAAACAAAAGCATGTTTGTACGGATTGTCAGTATGATACTTAGGAGTATTTTATGTTTAGATTTAAGAGCCATTTCAGCTTACTTGAATATATTAAGTCTCAATTTCTTATTTATGTCATCAATTTTCTTGTCAGGTTGTTCGTAAGTTTTGTTCTGGTTCTTGTACTATGATTCTAGTATGGACTTGAATATTTCTCTGAAATTCATAATGCTAAATTGCTACATTGGACTGATTTTGGAGAGGTCTTACAAAATGAATTAAAGTTTGGTCCCCATCTTAGCAATTCTGTCGTTCATCGCCTTTGACTCTACAAATTGTTTATTATCGATGTCAAATTGCTGGATTTCAGCTAGAATAAGGTCATTCATGGTCTTGCAACTGTCGAGTTGGTGACTGAAGTCTTTGTCCCTTAGGAAATCTATTTCGGAAATAAGCATCTTCAAAATCAATGCTTCTTAGTCCTTTAGTTCTGTTTTGTTGTCTTTTATTCTACGGAAACGTTTAGCATGAGCCTCAAATTTATCTTTTTGTTCTGTTTTGTAAACCAGATCTAAAAGCTGTTTTTCAAGAGATTCTTGTTTCAAAGAGAAGTTGACTATGTTATATCTAGTTATAACTTCTTGATTCAGTTCGATTTTGCTAGAGTGATTTAGAACAAAGAGTTTGAAATTAGGATTGAACAACAATTCTGCATCGTTGAAGAATATATGAGTAGTTTCTTTCTCATCCTACTTCTTATACAATTTCTTTTCTATAATATTGTCAAGAACAGGGTCAATGTTACAGTTTTAATCATTGACAATAACTGTCTCGCCATTGATGATTGCTTGTTCTATTTTGCCTAACCATTTGTCCCCACTTGGTTTGTCGAAAATAAACTCTGGCTTAATATTCATTTGGTTCGTGAGCCAGTCTGCGGCTTGATACTGGGGATCAATAATCTAACAAGTTCGTTTACTCGAAAGTGTGATTATTGCATTTTCTTGACTGAATTCATCAGAAGGAAGACCCTTTTCATGCCATTCGAATTTTTCATTTTCATTTGAGTTCATAGAGACCATCGAGACTAAAGAATAATTTTTGTTGAATTTAATGTTTAGTTGAGTGAGTTGGTTCTGGAATATTTTAAGTAATTCTAATCTTTGCTGTTCAAAACATGATCCAGCGTAAACTATCATACTTGCTGTGAGAATACTGTTGCCGTCAATGTATAGTTTTGCATCTCCAAGTTTTTCGCTCATTTCACCCCACCTGTACTTTTCTTCCTTGAGTTTAGAAAGCATAGCATTGCTATTCGTTGCATCTGTCTCCAAATTGTCCAATTCGTGTTCTAAATCTATCCGTTCTCGTTCCATTTCTTTGATATCAGTTTCAAGTTTCTTTTAAGTGTTGTGCAATTCGTCCAACTGTGAGTCAAGCAGATTTAAACGTTCTGTTGATTCATTTAACTTCTTAAGCTGTTCTTTTTCCTTGTCTATTTTGGGACCAAATGCTTGTGATTGTAGGCCTTAAAATTCATATTTTTGTATCCAAGAAGTGAATGAAGCAAGAGGGACACATTTTTTTGTTTAGTATGCCACGTTAAAGTCTCGTTTCTTTGTTATTTTCTCTAGCTTTCGAAGTGCTTGTGTGCTCGGCGGTTCTTTTATTCCATTAGTCCTTATTTTCTTGATAGCATCCTGGAGAAGTTTAGGATCTTTGATATCAGTAATGATTTTAATGCAGACAATTACATCCTTCATATCTGCAGGGAGGTTTTCATTTACTGCCATTTTGACAACTTCTCCGATTTCATTATCGGTGATCTTCTTTAGTTCTTCGTTAGCTTTTAACATATGCGGCTCAATTTCTTTATAGTTGCTTTGTAAATCTGATTTTTTGGCTTCCCATAAAGTTCGTAGAGATGATTGTTTTGTTCGCTCATCTTGTTGCTCTTTTTGTTTTGCTTCATAATCAACCTGTTGATTTTTAAGGTCTGTTTTCCTTTGTTCAATTTCGTCTTGTTTTTCCTTTATTTTTTCTTTCTGTTGAGTACTTTTTTTAGTAGTTTCATCAATTAATTTTTTGGCTTTATTGAGTTGGTTCATGCCTTCATTTTACTTCTCCAGTTCAGATTCGACTTAGATTAGTTCCCTATTTCTTTAGTCAAATACTTAATTTACAATATCGTTTAGGTGGCGGGAAGTTACAAAGTTAACTTTTAGATTATTCATGATTTTGTTGGTGTCAAAGAAGGTTTCACACTCCTTGTAAGACTCACAGATTTACTGTTTAAGGAGTTCTGCGAATTGTTCATCTGATTCATTGAACTTGTGAATGAATGAAGCCGTTACTTCGGGTAGAGCTTACTTTGGCAATGCATAGAATACCATAATTGTTGCATCCAAAAATATTGAAGGCCATTTTTGCATAATTTATTTGTTTTTGGTCGAACTATGACTGAATTTAAGGACTACTTTTAGGTTCTTTTTCAAGTTTGAATGTTAGATTTTATATTTTGCGTTGAAATCTAAGCTTGCGATTTCAGGGTTCTCAATTTCGAGTGCTTTCACGATATGTTGCTTTTCTTCTTTAGTTTATTACAAGGGAAGGTCGCCATGGTTGAACAGTTAGTTTACGTCATCGCCCACACGGTCATCATCTAAGTCGTCATCTTTAAGCATGATACATTTTTTAGCGATGGTGTCAGTGTTGTCTCTTTTATTGCTATCAATCGCAACTTCATGGGTGTTGTTTATCTTTTGTGTGCCACATGTTACTATGACTTGTTTTATTTTATCCTAAAATTTGATTTACTTTTTGCTCGACTCGAGTTTTATTAACTCAATATTTCCAATCATAAAACATGCAAGATTTGTTGTAAGTGTCCGTCCTAATCCTTTATATCCAATCAGAATGCAGTAACCTTTGTCCTAAAACAGAGCTCGCATTACTGAACACATCTGGCGAAGTGCTTCGTCAAACAAAATGTAATCGATTTTGGCCCCCTTGGACTCTAAGTTGTATTTCTTAATTTTATCGTTAAGAGTTTCTTTAACTTCCAAATACTTTTCTGTCAAGTCGTCCTACTCCCATTGTTCTCCTATCTACTTGGCAAACATAAAGAATGGTTGTGCCTGCAACAAAGACTCTCGACCTTCGTTTTTAAATTCATTCACGTGAGAACCTTGGAACTGGGTTAAATCCTTCTTGTCCAGCATGCTCACTACAATCTCTTGCATGTTAGTGAATTAGTTGGCGATGTCTTCAGGGTTGTTGAGACGGTCTAGGAACTGGCGATTTAGTTCATTGTAAAGGACCTTTGCCAATTGGTCATTACCAACAGCAATCTTTGTATTAATCATAAATACACCTTTAAACACTTTGACTAAGTCTTTAACTGTAAATATGTATTACTCCTTGCCCTTTTAGGGTTTAAAATAGGTCTCCATCATACGAAGAGATGCTACTGCAGCTTTAGCTACGGATTCTACATACTTTGTATCTTCTATTTTCTTAATCTTTTCGATGATAGTTTGGTTGAAGGCCTGGTGCTACTGTTAATCTTCTACTGGGTGCATCTAAAACTTTAAGAATTTGTTAGATAATCTGCCATCCATTTTCTCTTTTCCAAAGTACTGGTTGCTAGATATGCAAATTAGAGGGTTTTTCTCAACGTTATTCCATTTAAGAGTGTTTTTGTCATACCACCCACTATGTTCTATTTACCACCGGAAGAATTCATCAGTGCCGCGAACGTTAAACTCATCCTTCTTGGGCATATTGATATCATCTATAATAAAGGCCATTTTATTGTTGGCATCAAAGTTAACTATTTTCTTACCCATCTTTGCGTACATAGAGTTAATGTAAGTGTGGAGTTTATTACATGTGAATGTGTACTGCAATTTGAGATAATTGTTTTGGTAAGTTTCATTCAACAACTCCAGACTCTTATTGACAGTCAAAGTTTTGGCATTGTTGTGAGGTCCAACTACCAGGAGGTTATTCTATTACATACACTATTTATTAACCTAATTGTCGATCAATGGATTAGGAGTCTTGCTTTTGTTTAGAGCTAAGTTCACAAAGTGAATTAATTACTAAGTATTCATTGTTGGTAACAAAACCTCACTTAAATTTGTGAAATTATGAATAAACGCTTCAGTTGTAATGTTATCAATTTTTCTAAATTCATTTACTTTTTCAAAAATCATCCAGTCAAAAATACTAGCATTTCCAGATGTACCTGCGGGAAAAATATCTTTAAAACCTCTTAATTACATTTCGAATTTTTTTCTGTCAGTTAACACAAGTCCAAGTGATTTAACAAGGCTCAGATATAGGTGTTTCTCCAAATTATTGTTGAATTTATGTTGATCTTCTTGTAGCATATCATCTACATTAGCTTCAAAGTCAATATTATTTCGTGTAGAGTCCATGAAGAACTAAATTAAGTTGTGCAAGAATTCAGATTTGTTAATAGTAATACCAAATTTGAAGACTTCTTCTTTGACATCCCAATCTTCAAGGATTTTTAAGATACAATTTTTTTTAAAATTCTGTAGTTGTTCCTCTATCTACAAATTGTTAAAGACTTTGGTGAAATTATTCTAGATATTTATTATTTAATCATTATTGAGCGAGAAGTTCACAATACCTAAACGACTAACTGTGCTAGCTGTTACATTAGTGAGATCACTAGTTTCAAACAACAATCTCATATTGCTATTGATTTTGATTCTATCACTGTTAGCTAACGTCAAAGTCTGAGTATCATCTAAAACAGTGTTTAAACTCTCAAACCACTAAGGGTCAATAGGCCCATCAAACATGATCCACTTGAACAATTTTTGTTCCAAATCTTACAGGTTTTTATTGAGTTCTGCGTCACCAAAACTTATTTTTTTTCCAAATTTCCTAAATATATGTCCGAATATTCCTTCTTGCCAGCTATCACGCACTTACGAACCCTAAATTTCTTCTACAGTTTAAATCTTTGGATTAATTGTGTTTAAGTCTACCACTCCATCCCTGGAAACTTTCTGATAAAGTGTATTCAAAATTTGTCTAAATAAATTGGAATTGTCATTTTTAAGCAAAGATTTGCGTTCATCTTCTCGCACGTTCTTCTCATCGTTGAAATTGTTATAAATTTTATTGAATTCCAAAACATTTTTGTTGTTGATAACATTTTTAACTACTTTTAGTGTTTTAGATTTGCCAGTGAATGTCTCTCCCACAAGAACTACACCTGTTCTTAGTTCAAGCTAATTCATGAGTTCCACAGCCTTGTTTTCTAGCTAAGGACTATTCTTAATCCCAAACTTATCAAATTCCTCCCTAATTACATCCTTGTGTGCCATCTTAGATTCGATTTCTGACTGTTCTTAACGTTGGTGTATGTCTAAAGAAAATGTTGATTGGACTACTTTGTTTTATATTTCAATGTCCGCACTCCTTAAAGTAGGTTTGATGATTTGGTTGACTGCCTTTAAGATTATGAATTGAGAGTCTTTTTTCAAAGCATCTTTCTCTTCCAACTTAGGGTCATTTCTCTGTTTATTGAGAAGATCTCTCATTTTTAGTGATGAATAGTTCAACACTTGTTTGATACTACGAAGAGTCCAGTCATAATTGCCTTTATCGAGTGTACATGCAAGGGTCTGGTAGAAGATTATAAGTTTTTTGGAAATGTCCTTTGGTTTGTCAAATTGTCCTAATTCTAGTACAGTTTCAGCTATTTTCAAAACATCAGGAGTTACTACCTTTACGTGTCTGAACAAACTCTTAATATTGTCAGGCAATTCCTATTTACCAAGGCCAGTAGTGGAAGGAACCATTGTTACAAATTATGCATGGTTCACTTTAGGGTTGCTTCCTGGTGCTAGATTCTTTACGTCTGATAGTAATTTTCTCTTCTTCTCTTCAAACTCTACAAAGCAGGTTGATATGATGGAGAGATCCTTCGTACTGATGCGGTTGAATTCGTCGAGTATACCCTACACCTGTGATTCCTAAATGCCTAAAATAAATGCTTATATGAACTTCAAAGTTGCGTCTTCAGAACAGTTAAATACAACTGGCATCCTACCTACAAGTCGAGAGAACTCCTTGATTGTTTCAGATTTGCCTGAACCTGAATCTCCTTAGAGTCCAACTCCTTTAAATAATTTCAGAGCCATACAAATATTTAACCAACATTTTTCAGTGAGTGGAGTAATAATGAGACGTTGGTAAATTCCTGTCTATTCGAAGCCGTATTTGATAGTTTAGTTTTCATCTAGAACATTCAACCTAATGTCGTTGTTGTTGTCCGAATCCTTCTTGAATTTAAACACTACCTGTTACTCTTATGACTTGTTACTAGTAAAATTAGCTTCACTTAGATCTTGGACCCAGAGGAGCATGGTTAGGATTTGAGTTGCTCGTTATTTAAATTCAGGATCGTTTTTAACAATGTTTTTGAATTCTTTGATTGAATTTATGATCAACATAATTTTCTTACTTTTAGTTGTTTTCTTTTTCGAGTCTTGTACTCGTGTGTCTAATTCTTCTCTAAAGGTTATCATTATGCCAAGCAAAATAACTTGCACAGGATAATGTCGCATCCATTCTTTAAACGTTTCGTTTAGGTTGCTGCCTTTGTTACCACCTTCTATTTTATTCTCAATGTTAGCCTTTTGTTCCCCTTATTTGCTTATGAAAGTAGCCAATTTGCCTTGTATATTACGTTTGATAGTGTCCTCAAGTTTCTTTAACCAAATTTCCACGTTTTGTTCTCTTCTTAGCTCGACAATATCTTTTTCGAAGTGAAGTTCCTCTATTTCGTTCCCGATTTGAGAATTCACTCCCTGTATTTTCTTTTTGTTTTGCTCCTCTGAGACTTTCATGCGGTCAATTCCATTGAAAAGTTTGTTGATGTACTTTTGAATTTGCTTAGGGTTCTAGGTATTTCCGATAATCCTTAGAAGATCTTAATCTGAGACAAATTAGAACCTGTGGAACTGGCCCCGTATTTTGTTGAGCTAGTCTTCAACCTTTTTGAGGCGTTCTTCGAATTTTATGTCCAATTTAGCAAGCTCTTTTGCAAGCTCGGGGTTTGACAAACCTTCTTCCACTGAACTCTTGTTCTTGATGCGTTCCACGCACTTGTTGAAATCTCTTTCATAGTTACGGAATGGACCTTGAATTGTATTCAAAACTTAATGAGAATCTTGCACAAGTGAAAATGCTTCTTTGAGACTGAAATACTTCTTTTGAACCATAAGTAAGAACTCAAATGAGTCTATGATGTTAGTAAGTTTCTTTTCCCAAATTTCAATATCTTTGAGGAAGAACTACTGCTACCCGGAGACCTTCTAAGTGGCTAGTTGCTCGGTGTGTTTATTGAATACCTCTTCTAGTTCCTGTGTCTTTGAAATCTTAGTTATTCGCATATCAGATTTGTCGGATTTAGGATCTGCCTTTTCTAAGTTGAGTTGAATTCCTTGCCATCTGAGTCTGATCGACTCGATGCCGTCTTCTATGTCTTTTTCATGGTCGGCTTTCTTGCTAATGTCTTTTATTTTCTGATCGTTGGCAATCAATTCTGGACGAGAAAGCAACTCGAAATTAAAATTAGCGTTTGATGGAGAAAGGAAAGTCATATTAGTGATGGATTCTTTGAGCTGCTGCCAGTGGCGTTCTCTCATAGCCGGATTTTTAAGGTCTTTAATAATAGGAATTGTCTTTTCAAAATTGATTGACAAGTCGTTAAGCAAAATGAATAGTTCACTAGACTTCATGGACTCTGTTTACTTAGACAGTTTCTGTTTGAAGTTGTTGTGAACATTTCTGAGGTTTTCAATCTGTATTTGATTGTAATGACACTTTTAGAGTTCACGCAGCAACTTATCCCACTCAATTTTTATGAACCATATTTCTTCTAGTATTTGCATGTTGATTTCGATATAAGAAAGGTCAGAATCGATTGTTTACATTTTCTGTTACTTTATATCAAACATTTCAACTCCAAACTAAATATTGTTTTTCTCCTATTCGCGATGTTCTTGGACTTCTTTTTTAGCATTCATGATTTTTTCCATGGCGATGTCATAGGTAAGTTCTTTATTGTCTGGTTTAGTAGTTTCCCATTGGTTCTTAAATTCAATGATTTGGTTCTGTTTGGTTGTTAGCAATTTATTAAACAAATCGTTTAACATGAATTTTTTTTCATCAATTTAGGTGTTATTTGCATGGATTTGTTTTTCAAGGTTTTCTTTTGTGTCGTCTATGCTCAACCAACCTTCTTGAACTGTTTCAGGCAACTTAATTTCGGCGTCTTTCTTGCTCAGGAATTCGAAAGCATTTTTGACATAGTTAAAGTTTTCATAAAGCTCAGCCTATTCTTGTTTCTTCTTTATTAGCTGATTGTGCATGATTTCTTTATCTTTAAGAAGCTTAAGTTCAGTTATACCATCGATGTTTTTGACCCCAGCATCCTTGAAATCTTTGTATAGAGCGCCAATTCCGTCAATATGGCTTTTGAATTTCTCCCTGATGAGGTCTTTGATATTGCTCCGAATAATGGATGCTTCTTTAAGCAAACTGTCTTTGAGGTCAGTATTATTGATTTCAATGAATAGAACTTTGTCAATAGACTCAATTTCTCCAAAGTCTTTGAGTATAGTTTCCACTTGGTTCTCGTAACTTAGAAGGTCTTGATACTTTTCATTCTTGAGTATTTCTTTTTTAGGGGTTTTCCCAATTTCTTTGTCATCTTTGGAGAATTTGAATTTGTTTTACTTGTCTTTAAAACTGATGTTGATTTTATTGTCTCTGAGTTGTTGTACATTCTTAGTGAATAGGTTAGTAACTTTTGTAATTTCCTCATTGATCTTATCAAGCATACTTTTCTGTGTATCATCTATGTTTTTAATTTTGAAGAAGTGTTTCTGATCTTTGTTAGTCTCAAATGTGAGATCTGAGTCTGACGAGAGTGTAGCACAATTTTCTTGGAAGTTTGTGACCGTGTTCATGATAGTCTCCAGGTCCTTGCGTACAACATTAATATCAGTTTTGGTGTCGATTAACAACTCCTCTGCCTTCCACAACGTGCTTATCTGTATGAACACTTTGGGTTCCTTTTTGTTCTTGTCGCCTTTGACAGCCTTCTTCAACTCATCCATGCTCTTGCTCATAGAGTTTACGATGGCACTCAACAATTCGTTGTCCATGTTCTTAATGTAGTTAAGCCACTCTTCTCGGATCTTGCGTGTCTGGTCATCTTTGATTTCATCTCTGCTTTTGTTGATCTTATCTAACAGGTCAGATACTTCCTTAAGTGTTACATAGTTATCAAGAATCAACTTCTTGATTTCACCACGGGATTGGTTTAGTACTTTGATGATGTTCTCCCAGTTATCGCGCTGATTCTTCTTGAAGAGTATTGAGTCTACTGCTTTTTTGTTGTCCAACTTTATGAGATCTTATTCACTGATTGTGAGCATGATTTCTTTGATCTTGTGGTTGTTGTTTTTGTATTTGTGGATCACTTCTTTGATCTTGACTCCTTAATCTTTAAACTTCTCGATGAAGTTATTCTTGATGTCTTTGTATTGGTTATTCCACTTCAAGTCGTTGCGGGCTGGTTGGAGCTTGTTTTGGAGTTGTTGCATAACTTGAGTAAATATACCCTTGTTTTTGTCATTATCTATTTCAGAGATAATGTCATTTTAAAGGTCTATGATTTGACCAACACTGTCCTTCTTTAGCGCCATTTCTTGGCGTATATCTTATATCAATGTGGCCATATTAGGTAGTGAGAATTCTCCAAACCGTTTCCACTGTATAGTCTCCCCTAAGAAGCGCATGATGGTCCCATCGAATGTACTCTTGATCTTTTGACCTTCTTCAACCTTGAAATTGTGGTTAATTTTATCCATAATTTCTTCATTGTCGATGATTTTCTTCTCCATTTTGTTTTTGTAGTTGTCACCCATGAGTTGCTGCTCCAAGTCCACTTTCCAGGTGTCGAAGTTGTTCTTTATATCATTTTTGATGGTGCTCATTTAGTCTTCAATCTCTCGGACTAAGTCCCCCTGCACATTCTTCTCTTCAAATTCAGGACAGTGGAATTTTATGATTTCCTGAATGTCATTTAACTCGTCTCTTTGGATTTTGAGACGGTGGAACAGTGAGTTGGAACACAGGGCCTTCCCGCTTCTGCTGGGACACTAAAGAGGAATACGTAGTTTCTTCATTCCACCGTCCTTGTCTTTGTTGCTACTCATGTTCTTGTCGAAGAGGTTCTTGACTATTTCAAAATCATTTGATACAATGTTTTAAATTTTTTCGTATACTTTTGTCTTCAGATGATCTTTGATTGACTTGCGTTTGGAAATATTGAAGAAATTGTTGATCAAAAAAGTGCATTCTTTCACTGACTTCTGGTTTACGAAAGCTGAGTCAATGATATTGCAAATTTTCTTCTCCATATCTTTGATGGCGTGTCTAAACTTGTCAAAGTCGTCATGCCAATTGGTGGCATGTGTATTGAGTATGTCATCCTTCTTATTGCGTACATCACCCAACTAGCCTTTAAAGTCTTTACTGATTTCGTCGAAGTTCTTCTTGATTTCCTCCCCAGGGGCCCCTCCGAATCGGGGGTAGTCTTTAATGATGAATTGGGAGATACACACACAAATCTCCTGAAGGTTGTTACAGCGTCCTTTGAAGTTTTTCATCTGTGCGAACATATCATTTTCAGATTTGGTCAGGTACTCCCAGTCAAGTTCTTCTGCGGGGACATCCTTTTACTTGTCTTTCAAAGAATTTGTTTCATTGAACTGTTTAACTGTTTCTTTCGTCTTTGAGAAGATTGTTTTGAAATCATCTAAGATTTTGATTGAACTTTCAACAACAGTTTCACATTCATAGTAGTTTCCTTCAAACATTGCGTCAATGTGTTCCTTTATTGTAAGTTTACACTTATTTTCAAGTGAATCAGCAAACTTTTTCATTATTTCTTTTAGATTCTTGTGTTTTCTTTAGTGTTCAGGTGAAACCCACCACATTACCCAAATTTTTTGAAAAAGTTTGGGGATCAAATGCACGATTTCTTTAATTGAACTTTTGTTCATCTCCTCAGTCAGTGCAATTATACAGCTTAGAGCATTGTTCACTTCCAGAGCCTCTTTAGATTTTATGACCAAATCTGCCTTGCGTTTGTCAAAGTTTTCAATGTATTGAGTCTTTTTCTTTGCCTTCATGATTTCCTAGATTTTTATGAGTTCTTTATTCTCTAATTGAGAAATCAAAGAGGCTAGGTTAGATTTCCGCTTATCCCAGAACTTAATCTCTTGCTCTATACCTGATATACTGCTATTGGCATTCTCCTTATTCTCCCAGTTGAGTTCATTGACAATTTGGTTAATCCAAACAGTCATCACTGTCTCTAAGCGTTGTTCCAGGTCTTTATCTACAAGGGATTCAGTCAAATTCTCTTTAGGAATCTACAGTTTAGTTTGACCTTTACGTGCAAAGCACATTTCTGTTGTAGTACTCATGAATTTTTAGAGATACAGAAGGAAATCACGTTTATCATCACTCTCCAGTGAGTTTAGTGCACTGAAAGTAGGAGTGTACTCACTCATCAGCCTTTCGATGTCTAGGAAGTCTTTTGTGGTGTTCACAAAGAGAACCATCTTTTCTAAGCCTTCAGGGTTGAAATCCACTAGTGTGCCTTCCTTCTTGAGCACAATTAAGCCGGGTCTCTCCCTTACTTGTTCTGATTCTGTCTACTCCAACAGTCTGCCTTCTTTCTTAATGAAACCAATCACCTTCTCCTTTGTTTGAGTCAGGGATTTGGATATTTGTTTGATAACTTCCAACAAGGATTGATCATCCGAGTCCTAAATATAATCTTCAATCTTTATCTTAAGCTAATCTGATAGCTTTTTTTCAGGGGATACTTTCTTCACCTTTTGTTCTTCTTCCTGTTTTCTTAATTCTTGCTCTAACAGGTCTTCTTCCTGTTGCTGATCATGATGCTCTTGATCTTGATGTTGCTCTTGTTCTTGATGTTGCTCTTGTTCTTGATGATTTTGTTGTTGTTCTTCTTGTTCTTGATGGTTATCAATTAGTTGTCCTTTATTCTGTTCATTTTGTGGATCTATATTTTGAAGTACTTCTTGATCATTATTTTCGTCGATG
>Ga0007759_10169226_pt1 | contig 12432 bp, 24 predicted proteins | sample LauGreFaBDMM15DN_FD_61686 | JGI IMG/M metagenome (GOLD analysis project Ga0007759, IMG submission 61686) | Metatranscriptome of freshwater lake microbial communities from Lake Michigan, USA - Fa13.BD.MM15.DN (Metagenome Metatranscriptome) | ecosystem: Environmental > Aquatic > Freshwater > Lake...
GGAAGATCTTTAACACGCCCACCACGAACTAATACAATTGAATGCTCCTGTAAACTATGTTTTTCCCCTGGAATATAAGCCGTAATTTCAAAACCACTTGTTAATTTAACACGAGCAACTTTTCTAATAGCTGAGTTAGGTTTTTTAGGTGTTGTAGTATATACACGTGTGCAAATACCTCGTCTTTGTGGACAAGATTTTAGTGCCGGTGCTTTTGTTGCATTCATAATTTTTGTACGTCTTAAGCGTACTAATTGTTGAATTGTAGGCATATATAATTTTAATTTGTTTTGTTATTACTATTTTCTTTTAAATTATACTTACGTTGGAATTTTTCAACTCTTCCCTCTGTATCAATAATTTTTTGTGAACCTGTGTAAAAAGGGTGATTTCCACCCCAAATATCTACAGATAATTCTTCTTTAGTTGTACCAACTTCTAAAACTAATTTTCCATCACAAAAAACTTTAGTTTTATACCAAGTTGGATGTAAATCTTTTTTTGTCATAATTAAAATTGTTATTATTTTTAGTATATAAAAATTATCGTTTAGAGTATTGAGAAGCTTTTCTTGCTTTCTTTAAACCATATTTTTTAATTTCTTTAATACGAGAATCACGACGCAATAATAAATTTTGATTTAAAATTACTCTATATTCAATATTAATTGTACAAATAGCTTTTGCAATTGCTAATCGAATTGCATCCATTTGTGAACTAATACCACCACCTTTAACTTTAATATCTAAATCGTATTTATTTACTAAATTTACTAAAACAAAAGGATTATTTATCATATCTTTTTCTTCTGCAAGACCAGAAAAAAAATCTTCAAATGACTTATTATTTACTTGAATATTTCCTCCACCTTCTTTTAAAAAAACTTTTGCAACAGAAGTTTTTCGTTTTCCTAAACCTGTATACACTGTATTTGTCATAAATCTTACCTCACTTTTTAGATATCTACTTTGATCCAATTTTCAGAAGAATTTAAATCTAAAGGACTTAATTTTTTATCTTTTCCTTTTGTAAAAACTTGATCACCTGTATAAACAAAACAACGGCGATAATAATTTCTCCCTAAAACATTTTTTGGTAACATACCCCAGACAGCTTTTTCAATAATTCTTTGAGGAATTCTAGCTTTTAATTGTTTAAATGTTTCAATTTTTAAACTTCCAGGTCTTTGTGAATTTCGATAATATAGTTTTTGATCTTCTTTATTTCCAGTTACAGTAATTTTATCTGCATTTAAAATAACAACGTAATTTCCTTGATCTACGCCTGGAGTAAAAAATGTATTTTCTTTTCCGCGTAGTAATTTACTTGCTTCTGTGGCTAATTTTCCTAATGTTTTGCCATTTGCATCAATGACAAACCATTTCGGAATATGACATTCCGTTTTTGGAAATAATGTTTTATTCATAAAAATAATCTTTGTTTTTAATCTAAATTAATTTACTCTTCGTTTAAATTATACGATAAATTTAAAAAATTTGAATTAATAAAAATAGGATAAAGTAAATTCATTAATATTTTAATTGCTTCTTGAACACTACGTTTAGGAGTAATACTTCCATTAGTCATAATTTCAATATTTAATGATTCCTTTATATTACCTTTGGTATCATTTATTAATTTAATTTTGTAATTTACTTTTTTTACAGGCATAAAAATTGCATCTACTAACAATGTAGATGGACGTTTATTTTTTACCGTTTCCTGTTTAATTTGTTTTCTCATTTCTTCCACAAGTCTATAACCTTTTCCTTTTTCAACATCGATTTCAAGATAAAAATCGGAATTATCTGTTATGGTACAAATATATTGATTTGGATTTATAATTTTTAAAATATCTTTGGGTAAATTCAGCATACCTGCTGTTACAATTAAAGGCCCTTTGACATTAAGAAAACCTACTACTTTATTCTGATTTAAATTTTGTTGATCAAATTTAAACGAGGATTTAAAATTAATATCTTTTAAATTTAATAATACTTCTAAGATATCTTCTCTAAGTCCAGTAATAGTAGCAAATTCATGTTTTAAATTATTTATTCTTATACCAGTAATTGAATAACCTGTTAAATCCGATAATAAGGTTCTTCTCAAAGCATTTCCTAATGTAATACCTTGTCCGATTTCAAGAGGTTCAATCAAAAAAGAACCAAAATTATTTTCTTCTTCATCAATAAATGTTTCAATACAAGTTAAAGTACTCATAAAAGGTCTATTTAATAAATTTATAAACGACGTTTTTTAGGAGGACGACAACCGTTATGCGGAACTGAAGTTTTATCTTCAATTGATAATATGTTTAAACCAGCAGCTTTTAAAGCACGTAGAGAACTTTCTCTTCCATTACCACGACCTTTTACAACAACTTCAATTTTTTCAATTCCTAACTCAACAGCTTTTGTTCCTACGTTTTTTGCTGCCATTTGGGCGGCAAAAGGTGTATTTTTTCTTGCGCCTTTAAATCCCGCAGTTCCTGCAGAATCCCAACAGATTGTATTTCCTAAAATATCACTAATTGTAATAATTGTATTGTTAAATGTTGTTTTAATATTGGCAATTCCAATCGTAACTTCGTTTTTTTGTTTTTTCTTTTGTTTTACCATTTTTTAATTATTTAACTTTACGAATAAATAAACCAATTTTACGAGATGTACGGTTATTTGTTTTTGTTCTTTGCCCACGTACAGGTAAACCTTTTAAATGACGTCTACCACGGAAGGAATTTATATCTATTAGTCTTTTAATATTTAAACTAATTAATCTTTTTAAGTCACCTTCAAGTTTAAATTCTTCAGTCTCTAAGATATCTCGCAACGCAGAAACATTTGCTTCAGATAAATCAGAAACTTTTATTTCTGGATCAATATTTAAGCGACTTAATATGTTTTTTGATGTTGGAATTCCTATTCCATAAATACAAGTTAAAGCGATATAAATTTTCTTTTTATTTGATAAATTGTTACCAAGTAGTCTGACCATAATTTTAATTTTTTATTAACCTTGTCTTTGTTTATGTTTTGGATTAATACATAAAACCATAATTTTACCGTGTCTTTTAATAACACGACAATTGTTACACATTCGTTTTACTGAGGGTCTTACTTTCATAATTTATATGCATTTTTTTTATAATTTAAAGAGAACTGTCTAAATAATTTTTATAAAGAGATCTTATGTTTTTTTGAATTTCAAATCCTACACCCACTAAAATAATAAGTGATGATATGTTTATTTGATTTAATAGATAACCATTAATAATACTTTTGAAGAAATCATAAAAAAATAAAATACAACATAAAAGAATTCCTCCAACTAAAGAGCTAGCTTTTACTACATTTTCTAAGTAAAGAACAGTATCTTTTCCTGGTGTTACATTAACAATCGAAACAGAAGCTTTTCTTAGTTGTTCTGAAATTTTTTCAGGATCCCAAAAAATTGTTGTATAAAAATAGTTAAAGCCAACAATAAGAAAATAATAAAAGAAAGTAGTTATTATTTTAAAATTTCCTAAGAAAGAATCTGTAAATAAGCTAAAGAAAGGTATTAAATTTGAAGCAATAATAATAGGAAATATTCCTGCTTGATTCAATTTTATTGATAAACCATTTTCAGGCGTTAATAAACTTGAAACAAACTGTTTACTTACATTTTCTTCTTGAACATTTTCTAAAAATGCTAATTGTCGTGCGGAAACTACCTCAATATTTATGCGTGCAGTTTGAGAAATACAAATTAGAACTAATAAAAATAGCAAAAATAAAATTTCTATAAAAAACAAAGTATTAATTGTTTGGGTGCTAAAGAAATTCTTTCCTATTAAAGTAATAACGATATTTGTAAAAATAATTAAGGATGTTCCATTACCTATCCCTTGATTATCAATAACATTACTTAACCAAACAGTTAACATTGTTGATGTCACTAATTCAAGAATTATTGTTCCGAGTTGAAAAATATCAGTACTATAAAAATAAGACTTTAAATATATTACTAAAAAAATACTTTGAATTACGGCAAAAACTAATGTTAAAGATTTTTTATAAAACATTAATTTTTTTCTCCCAAACTCACCTTCTTCAGATTGAAGTTTTTCTAACGTTGGAAAAACCGCTGTAAGCAAATCAATAAGAATTGATGCATTAATAAACGGAATAATTCCTAATGAAAAAGGACTTAAAATTGTAGATCCCCCACCACCAGAATACATATTTATAATTTGCATTAATTGATTCTTATTTTGTAGTTCTAAAAAAGATTTTTTTAAAGCATCTTGATCAATTCCTGCTAATGGAATTGTATTTCCAAATCGAAAGATTAATAAAATAAATAAAGTTAATAAAATTTTACGTGTAGGATTATTTTTATTATTTATTTTAGAAAAATATTTATTGAGCTGAGGCAGTAACATTTTTATATTTTTTCATTATTTTTTCGTAAAAAATACTTCTACGACTTGATTGATAACTAGCAAGTTCAACTTTACTGTTTAAGCCAGTTAACGCTAAAATAGTGGCCTTAGCATTATTTAGAATATTACTTGATCCAAATTGTTTTCCTACAACGTTTTTAATTCCAGCAAGTTCAAGTACTGTACGAATAGAACCACCTGCAATAACCCCTGTACCAGGTTTAGACGGTCGTAACATAATTTTACATGCACCAAAAGATGAATAAATTACATGTGGAATAGATAATTGATTTGTTAAAGGTACATTAATTAAATTTTTCTTTCCATTTAATGTAGCTTTTTCTATAGCTAAATTTACATCTTCAGCTCTTCCAATTCCAACCCCTACTTTTCGTTTATTATCACCAACAATAACAATTGCTCGAAAAGTCATTTTTTTACCGCCTTTTACTACTTTTGTAACGCGTTTAATTTGAACAACTTTTTCTTCATATTTAAGTTTGGATAAACGAATTGGTCCTTTTTTACGAAAATTCTTTTTTTGTTTTCCGTTAGGACTTAAATTTTCTTTTTTTGTTGTTTTTTCCATATTTTACTTATTTTTAAAATATTAAACCTTTGCTACGAGCACCTTCGGCAAGTTGCTCAATACGACCATGATACGGGCGAGTGCCTCGATCAAAGACAACCAAGCTTATGTTTTTTTCTAAAGCTTTTGAAGCCAAATCTTCTCCTACCTTAAAAGCAGCTTCTTTTGTCGCTTTTGATACATTTTCATCAAATAGTCCTTTAGCTAAAGTAGAACTTGCTACTAATGTTGTTCCAGTTGTGTCATCAATTAATTGACCATAAATATGATTATGTGATCTAAAAACAGATAAACGAGGTCTTTCTAGAGAGCCTACGACTTTTTTTAAGTAACGTTTTTCTTGTTGAAGATATAATTTTTTTGATTTCTTTTTCATAATTTTTCTAAAAATAAACTATTTTATTTTCCAGTTTTTCCAGCTTTACGAATAACTTTTTCACCATCACAGAATATACCTTTTCCTTTATAAGGTTCGGGTGGACGAACATCGCGAACTTTTGATGCTAGAAAACCAACCTTTTCTTTATCAATCCCACTAATTAAAATTTTTGTTGGAGATTCTAGTTTGACAGCTAAATCTGTTGGAATTAAAAACTCTACAGGATGCGTATAACCCATATTTAATACAAGTTTCGTTTTATCTACCGCAAATTTATATCCAACGCCTTCTGCAACTAAAGTTTTTGTAAATTTTTGTTCCACTCCTGTAATCATGTTTTGAATTAAAGCTCTCATTAAACCATGAGTTTCACGAGTTCTTTTTGTTTCATTTTCTCGAGTAAGAATTAATTTACCTTCTTCTTGAACAACCTTAATATTTTCTTGAATAATTAATTCTAATGTACCGTTTTTACCTTTAACAATAATATTTTTATCTTTAAAAGTAACACTTACATCTTTGGGGATTTGAATAGCTTTTTTACCAATTCGTGACATATATGTTCTCCTTTAATTTACTTTGTTATCCAATGTAACATAAGATTTCACCACCTTTTTTTAATTTAGTAGCTTTTTCATGACTCATAACACCCATTGATGTTGATATAATGGCTGTACCTTGTTTAAATCTTAAAACATCAATAATTTCATTAAAATGTTTATAACCAGCAAAGACACGTTTTCCCGGTTTACTAATTCTTTTTAAATTTGAAAATAAAGGTTTTTTAATCCACCAACCTTTATATCGTAAATTAACTCTAATAATGTGATCATTATTTTCTTGTTTTTCTACACTATACGTTGTTACGTAACCTTCACCACTTAATACTTTTAAAATAGCTAAATTTAATTTGCTATATCTAACTTTGACAAAACTATGACGTGCTAAACTTGCATTACGTATGCGTGTTAACATGTCAGAGACAAGATCATTACTCATTAACTTCCTCTTTATTTAAACGTTAAATATAATTACTTTGCAAAAGGAACGCCTAATTCTTTTAAAAGGAAACGACCTTCTGTTGGATTTTTTGCTGTTGTTACAATGGTAATATTAAACCCACGACGTTGTTCTACCGAATCGTAATCAATTTGAGGGAATACTAATTGTTCCGAAATACCTAAATTATAATTTCCATGTTTATCAAAGTTATTCGGATTTAAACCTCTAAAATCTCGAATGCGAGGTAAAACTAACATTGTAAAAGTTTCTAAAAATGCATACATTTTTTCGCGGCGTAATGTTACAGTTAAACCTAAAGGCATTCCTTCACGAATTTTAAATCCTGCGATTGAATTCTTTGAAATTGTTAATATAGGATGTTGTCCAGTAATTAAGCGAATTTCTTCAGTTGCTTTTTGTAAAAATACTCGATTTTGTGCATTTAATCCTAATCCAGCACTTACTTGAATTTTAACAATTTTAGGAATTTCATGTTTATTCTTAAAATTAAATTCTTTAACCAGTTTTGGAATAATTTCGTTTGTATATTTCGTTTTTAAATTACTCATAAGCTATTTTTATTTTTTATCAACTTAAAAAAAAGGAATTAAACTAAATTTCCAGATTTTTTAAAATATCTAACTTTTTTACCGTTAACAATTTTATATCCAACTCTACCACTACGATTTGCATCCTTATCCCAAAGCATTACATTTGAAGTATGAATTGCTAATTGTAATTCTGTTTTTTGAGATTCTCCACCTTGTCTATCTTTAACATATTTAATACGAGGTGTAATTCCTTCAATAAAAACTGTAGAGTTTTTATGACTTAAAGATGTAATATCTCCAATAAAACCTTTGTTATTTCCAGCAATAACTTTAATCTTATCTCCTATTTTGATCTGACTTTTTTTATTTTTCGTCATACTACTTCACTAGCTAATGAAATTATTTTTGTAAAATTTTTATCACGAATTTCTCTTGCAACAGGACCAAAAACTCTTGTTCCTCTTGGATTGTTTTCAGCATTAATAATAACAACAGCATTATCATCAAATCGAAGAGCCATACCATCGCTTCTACGAACTGTATTTTTTGTTCTTACAATAACAGCTCTTACTATAGCAGAGCGTTTTACTGCCATATTTGGAAGAGCATCTTTTACAACACCGATAATAATGTCTCCAATATTCGCGTATTTTCGATTATTTCCTAAAACACGAATACACATTAACTTTTTTGCTCCTGTATTATCTGCTACTGTTAAATATGTTTGTGGTTGAATCATAGTTTTACATGATGTAAGTTTTTAAAATTTCTTTAAGTATCCATTTTTTATGACGGCTATAAGGAGGACTTTCTTCTAATAGTACGACATCACCAGCTTTAGATTTATTTTTTTCATCATGAGCCATATAACGTTTTGTTTTTACTAAGATTTTTCCATACTTAGGGTGTGCATAACGTGTTTGAATTGCTACAACAATTGTTTTATCAGGCTTGTCACTAACAACAATTCCTATTCTCTCTTTTTTTGACATATATTAAATCTTTTTTAATATTGATGATTTTTTAAACATTAATTGAGATAAACGTCTTTTTGCATGTAGAAAAAGATGTGGCTTAACTGTTTGACTAGTCGCTTTTTTAATTCTTAAGTCAAATAAATTTTTTTGTAAAATAAAAATTTCTTGATCAATTTCTTCTACATTAGTTAAAGAAGCTAAATCTTTATACTTTGGTAAACTCATACCGTTTTTTCCTCACGAATTAAAATACGTGTTTTGATTGGCAATTTATAACAAGCAATTTTTAATGCTTCCATTGCAGTTTCTTTTGTAACACCACTTATTTCGAATAGAACATTTCCTGGTTTTATGACAACAACCCAATACTCAACTCCACCTTTACCTGAACCCATTCTTGATTCTTCAGCACGTGCTGTTACGGATTTATCTGGAAAAACTTTGATCCAAAGTTTTCCTGTTCTTTTTGTATATCTGGAAATTGTTCGTCGACAAGCTTCAATTTGACGTGAAGTTAGCCAAACAGGCTCCATAGCTTGAATTCCGTAATCACCGTGATCTAACTTGTTATTTCGACAAGCTTTACCTTTTAAACGACCACGTTGCATTTTTCTAAATTTAGTACGTTTAGGACTTAACATTTTTATTCTCCAAAATAATTTAATTTTTTTTTATTCTCCTAAGAATAACCAAACTTTGATTCCAATAACACCATAAATTGTTTCTGCACGTTGATGTACGTAATCAATTTTCGCTTTTAATGTATGTAGTGGAACTTTTCCATCTCTTTTCCATTCACTTCTTGCGATATCAACTCCGTTTAATCTACCTGAAACTTGAATTTTAATTCCTTTTATTTCAGTACGTTGAACTTTTTTAATTGTTTGTTTTACAGCTCTTCTAAATGGAGTTCTTTTTTCTAATTGTTCAGCAATATACTTTGCAATCAGAGTAGCATCTTCAAATGGATTTTTAATAAATTCTAATTTTAAAGAATAATTTTTATTTGTTTTTATTTGTAAAAAACGAATTAAATTCTTACTATTTCTTTTTAATAAAAACGCTGTAAAACGTTTTAAATTACCTTTATTATTATTTAATAAATTTAAGGCTTTTGAACTATTTTCATCATTATTTTCACTGAAGTATTTACTTACTTTACGATACATTTCTTTTGCTCGAGGAAATAGAGCATGTAATGTAATGTTTATATACTCTTTTGTATCAACTTCATGTTTAATTCGATTAATTTCAATTTTTGAAATTGATAAAAAATCTTCAAAAAATTCAGTAACTTTTGTACGTACAAAAAAGTCTTCTTCAATTAATGAAGAATAATTTTGTTTATCACTGTACCATTGCGATAAATGTGATTGTGTTGTTACTAATCTAAATCCTTTCGGATGTGTTTTTTTGTCCCATAATAAATTCGTTTCCTTACTTTTATTTAGATTTTACGCTGATAGTAATGTGTGACATTTTTTTTTGGATAGCAAAAGCTCTTCCTTGTGCACGAGGACGCATTCTTTTTAAAATAGGCCCTTGGTTAACAAACGCTTGATCTACCATTAAATTTTCTTTTTCAAAATCAAAATTATTTGTTGCATTAGAAACAGCAGAATAAAGAGTTTGCCATACAATAGCACCGGCTTTTTGTGGTAAATATTTTAAAATCTCTAAAGCCTCTTTATAAGTTTTTCCTCTAATTTGCTTTAAAATAACATCGACTTTACTTGGAGCAATTCTAATATATCTAGACGTTGCAGAAATCGATTCAATGTCTTTATTCATAAATTATCTTTTAACTTTTCGTTCAGTTTTTTTATGTGATTTAAATGTACGTGTTGGGACAAATTCTCCTAGTTTATGTCCTACTAATTGGTCGGAGATAAAGATAGGTACATGTTTGTTTCCATTGTATACACTAATTGTGTGTCCAATCATTAATGGTAAAATTGTTGATGCTCTTGACCATGTTTTGATTGTATCTTTTTTTCCTTTCTCATTTAAACTATTTAATTTATTTAATAAATGATAAGCAATATAAGGACCTTTTTTTAATGATCTTGCCATATTTAAATTTATTTAATTTTTTATTGATATTATGAACGTCTACGAAGAATAAACATATCACTTTTATTTTTTCTTTTACGTGTTTTCATCCCTAATGCAGGTTTGCCCCAAGGTGTTAATGGTCTTGGTTTTCCAATAGGACATCTACCTTCACCACCACCATGTGGATGATCTACTGGATTCATTACCGATCCTCTAACTGTTGGTCTAATTCCTAACCATCTGCTACGACCAGCTTTTCCTAATACAACGTTATAAAAGTCAGAATTACTTAATCTTCCTACTGTTGCAAAACATTCTTTTTTAAATAAACGAATTTCTTTTGATGATAAACGTAAAACTACAAAGTTATTTTCTTTCGCTAATATTTTTGCAGATGTACCAGCAGCTCGAATTAATTGACCTCCTTTACCTGGTGTTAATTCAACATTATGAACATCAGTTCCTAAAGGAATACTATCTAAAGGTAAGGCATTTCCTATAGTAATTGCTGCACTTTTGCTTGATAAAATAATGTCATTAATTTTTAAATTTTCTGGCTGTAAAATATAACGTTTTTCACCATCTTCATAATTAATTAATGCAATATTTGTATTTCTATTTGGATCATATTCGATAGAAACAACTTTTCCTGGAATGTTATATTTATTTCTTTTAAAATCGATTAAACGATAACGTTTTTTATGTCCACCACCTTTATGTCTTGTAGTAATTCTACCTTGATTATTTCTTCCTTTTGAACGATGAATTGTTACTAATAAAGATTTCTCTGGTTTATTTTTTGATAAAGAAGAAAAATCCAAACTTGTTTTATGTCTTGAAGAAGGTGTATAAGGTTTATAAACTTTAATTCCCATATATAATAATTTTTTTTTTAATTAAATAAATCTGCGATACGATCACCTTCTTTTAATTTAACGTAAACTTTTTTATATTTAGAACGTTTACCAATGGATTTTCCAACTCGACGCATCTTTGATGGAAGATTTGTACTATTTACTGAAATAATTGTTACATTAAAAACTTTTTCAAGAATATATTTAACTTCCGGTTTTGTTAAGGAACGATCTACAATAAAAGTATATTGAGAATTCCCGTATAAGTTAATTGATTTTTCTGTTAAAGAAGGGTATTTAATTAAATTTAATAAGTTACTAAGATTAAGCATAATCGTTTTTATTTATGAATTTACTAAACTTAATGACGTTTCTGATAAAACAATATAATCCGCATTTAAAATCTGATTTAAATTTAAAGATTCTGTTGTTGTAACTTCTACATTTTTTAAGTTGCGACTACTTAACCAAAAATTTTTATAAAACGAAACTTTTGGAGTTGTTAAAAGAAAAAGTACTTTTTTAGTTTTTTCGATTTTTAAAGTCTTTAAAGTATTTAGAATTGTTTTTGTTTTAATCGTTTCAAAACTTTTTGCAAACTCCTGTTCATTTAAAAATAAAAAGTTATTTTTCTTTAAATATAATGCAGATAAGATAGCTAAACGTTTTTCTTTTTTATTTATTTTTTTATTTACAATTCTAGGTTTTGGACCAAAACTAATACCACCCCCAACAAATAAAGGAGATCGTAACGAACCAGCTCTAGCTCTACCTGTTCCTTTTTGTTTCCATGGTTTTCTTCCACCACCACGAACTTCAGATTTTGTTTTCGTCGACGCTGTATATTTTCTAGAATTCTTTAATTGTGTAATATAAACTCTATGAATTATTCCAATGGCTTTCTTTTTTTCTTCTAAATTATCTAAAAATTTAAGATTTTCCATTACCATATTTTTAATTATTTGTGATTGTTTATACTAATTAAGTTACCAGCTTTACCAGGAATACAACCTTTAATTACAATTAAATTTTCTTTTGTATCAATGTCAATTATTTCTAAGCCTGAAACTGTTCGTTTATCAACACCTAAACGACCAGACATTTTTTTACCAGGAAAAACACGACCTGGCGTTGTACCAGAACCAATAGATCCTTGAAGCCTATGGTGTTTTGAACCATGTGACATAGCTCCTGTTGTAAAATTGTTACGTTTAACATTTCCTGAATATCCTTTACCAATAGTAAATCCTGTTACACTAACTTTTTCCCCAATCTTAAAAAGATCTACATTAAATTGTTGTCCAATTTGAAATTCTTTAATCGAATTTGTTTTATATTCTTTTAAATATTTAAAGGGTGGTAAATTAACTTTAGTAAAATGACCTAAATTAGGCTTTGTTAAAGTTTTTGAGTTTGCTGCAATTTCTAAATAGCCAAGTTGAATGGCGTCATAACCACACGTTTCTATTAATTTTATTTGAGTAACAATACAAGGTCCACCTTTTATAATTGTTACAGGAATTACATTTCCTTTTTGATCAAAAATTTGAGTCATTCCAATTTTATTTCCTAAAATACCAAGAGACACAAGATACCTTC
>Ga0007759_10084939_pt1 | contig 12235 bp, 22 predicted proteins | sample LauGreFaBDMM15DN_FD_61686 | JGI IMG/M metagenome (GOLD analysis project Ga0007759, IMG submission 61686) | Metatranscriptome of freshwater lake microbial communities from Lake Michigan, USA - Fa13.BD.MM15.DN (Metagenome Metatranscriptome) | ecosystem: Environmental > Aquatic > Freshwater > Lake...
ATTTTGATTCAGCTCTCAAGTCCCAACCTTAAGTTTCGTTTTTATAAAACATATTGATTGATATCTTTGAACACATTTTATCCAAAGAAAAACTAAAAAGAAAAAATAACAGCTAATGCCAGCTGAAATAGAATGGAAAACTCTTGTGCAGAAGGATGACGTTCCGTCTGCACGCTCAGGACACACCCTTACAAGTATCGGTGGTGTCAACTATCTTCTCTACGGAGGAATTGAAGACTCGAAAAATGGCAAGATCCAGCCAGACCCTAACTGTTACCAAATGAGACTCATGACAAGTGAGGTCAAGTGGACAAAGCTTGCGCCAGGAGGTGATGCAAAGCCCTTAGCACGCTCCCAGCATGTTGCGTTAAATACCCCAAAATTTGACAAAGTTTTCATTTTTGGCGGTCATAACAGCCCTCAAGCCCGTCTGAATGATACATGGTTCTATCATGTGAAAGAAAATGAATGGCGTTGTGTCGGTGATCCTAAAAATACCTCAAACTCACAGAGTGAGATTAACGCACCTGGACCTCGTGCCAATATGGGTGCTTGCTTGTATCAAGGCAAGATTTATATTTTTGGAGGTCACGGTGGTCTTGGTTATGCTCGCATAGCTTACAACGATCTTTACTCTTTTGACCTTGAGTCTGAAGTATGGTCCAAAGTTGTTTCAAATAACCCACCTCCAGATGGTCGTGGTGGCCACAGTCTCTTTGCTAACAACGGCAAACTTTACATCTATGGTGGCTGGAACTCAGAAATGCAATACAACAATGTTTTGTTCTTTGACTTAGAAAAAGCAGAATGGGGTGACCCAGATATTTACAATGAGGTTCCTCGTTGGAATCATTCTTCAGTCCTGGTTGAGGCTATTCCAAATTGGAAATTCTTCGTATTTGGTGGAGAGTGTGCCGAATATACAGAAGGTGCCGCTCGTAGTTTCGGACAGTACGTAAACACCAGTTGCTTGCTTGACTTAGGTATCATGAGATGGAACACATTTGCTTCTGACCCTGATTCCTTTGCAAACATTCCATCACCTCGTGAATACTCAGCTATTACTTATGATGAAAAAGACAGAAGACTTATCGTTTTAGGAGGCTGGAATAATGGATGGCATAGCGACCTCTTCTCCCTAAATGTAGGTAAAGTTGTTGGTCCATCATATGCCGTCACTCGTTCTGATCCTGCTCTTGGCTAGCTTTCTGGTAATGTAAATTTAAAGATCAACGGTCAAGGCTTCAGAGATGCCGGTATCCGTGTTATGTTTACTGTAGGAAATAAGCCAGTAGATGCTATAACCAGACTAACTATGGAAGTAGCTGGAAATTATGTTTCACCAACAGAACTTACCTGTGTGACTCCTAACTTTGAAATTCATGGACCAAAAGAATGTGTTATCCAATTACAAATCGCGGGTGGTGATCTTACCACAACATGGATTCCATTTAACTATTTCTTGAACACTCGTGCTTTAAAGTCTCTAGCATATGGACCTGGTCTTCTTCAAGAAGTTGCCTTTAACGCTCCAGTTGAATTCATAATTCAAGCCAGAAATGATTTAGGAGAGAACAGAACTTCTGGTAGAGATCACTTTGAGATTAAAGTTTTGAAAAAAACTCCATTAGCTGAAGGTGAAGAAAAACAATAATTCGGTCAAGAAATTTCTTGTGTCATCAAAGACATGCAAGATGGACAATATTTCTGTACTTATACTTGTACTGAAGAATGTCAGGTCGAAGTTAGGATCGAATTTGAAGATGACAGAGGCAAAATGGTACCTCTAAGAGGTTCACCTTACACTGCAACTTTCAGTTCTAAAGCAAAAGCCGCCGATAATACTATGATTGGTGGTGCCATGTCTAAGTATATTGCAAAAGAGATAGAAACACTTAACTCTCACTTCGCTGATGTTAAAAAGTAGATTAGTACAAAAGATAAAGAAAGTCTCAAAGATGTTAAAACACTTCTGAACATCAAATCGAAAACAGAAAATACTCTTAACACAGCTGAAGAAACAAATCTGTAACTTGATTAACTTGAAGAGTCTCTTAAAAAATTTTAAGAAGCAAAACAAGCAAAAGACTCACAAGTTAAATAATTAGTTAAGATCAATAAAGATTGGAATGATTTAAAAAAGCAAGCTAAAGATGTTAAGAAGGAAATTCAGCCTTTGGTTACTCAGGAGAATGAAAGAAACAAGGCAAACATAAAAAAACTTGAAGACGATATTACTCAGTTCACTTAGGATATGCGTAAGAGAGAATTCTTCCAGTACAAATGTGGAACTAAAACCGCTCTCTAAAAACTTGACGGTGTGTTCTCAGAGCTTACCATTTTTGAAGATAACATCAAAGACTATGGAGGTAATGCTGAAAAGTTTGGAGTCCCTGATATGATTTTGAAAGCTGAGAAAGACATTGAAGCTATCAAGATAACTGTTGACAACATGAAGATTCTTTGGGACCATATTGACACTTGTCAGAGAAAGTTTGAATAGTACATGAATACTAAATGGATTGAAACTAAGCCATTTGAGATGGAAGATGAAGTTAAAAAATTAAAGAAGACTTTGACTGATTTCAAAGTAGATAAAAGATCTGCAGCCTATAATGGTATCAATGATGAGATTAAGAAATGGCTTAACTTCCTTCCTTTGATTGCAGAACTTGCTGACCCTTCAATGCGTCCTCGCCATTGGGATTCTCTTCAAAAGAAAATTAACGCTAAGTTCACCATCGATGATCAACTTGTATTACGTGATATTTACAATCTAAACTTAGATAAATACAAGGAAGATGTCGAAGAAATCACTGATTAAGCTAGACAGGAGGCTAAAATGGAAAAAACTTTAGCTAAATTCGTTGAAAATTGGAAAGACATTTTGTTTGAGTTCTCTCCATATAAAGACTCTGGCGTTTACCAAATGAAGTTGAATGAAGATAACACAAACATGCTCGAAGAAAACTAAGTAGCTGTAACTTCAATGACTTCTTCAAGATATTTTAGTACTTTTGAAAAGGATATCACCTACTGGAATAAGAGTCTAGCTGCTGTCTCAGAAGTAAATACGATCACTCAAGAAGTATTCAGAACCTGGTCATTCTTGGAAGGTCTGTTTATTCATTCTGAGGAAGTAAAGAAAGAATTGCCAAAAGAATCTATCAAGTTCATAGAAATTGATAAATCCGTAAAGGCTATTCTTACGGAGGCATTCAAAATCAAAAAACCTCTTGAATTCTGTGTTTTAGAACACGTGTTCCCTGGGCTTGAAAAAGCACAATAAGATTTATCAGTTTGTGAGAAAGCTCTTAACGAATTCTTGGAAACCAAAAAATTATAGTTCCCAAGATTTTTCTTCGTATCAACAACTGACTTGCTTGATATATTGTCAAATGGTAACATCCCTAGTAAAATTATGGTTCATATGCCAAAGATTATTTCAGCCATTGAAACTTTGGAGCTCATTGAGGAAGGAGTTAGACCATTCGCCAAGAGTATTAATTCTTATGTTGGAGTTGAGAATGTCTGTTTCACTGAGCCTCTAAAGCTTATGGGCAAAGTAGAAGTCTATCTCCAAGATGTGATCGACACGATGCGCAAAAGTCTTCTTGAAATTTCAAGAAGATCTCTTAAAAAGTTTGGTGAGATTGATAAAGAAACCTGGCTTAAACAAGACCCCGCGATGGTCACTCTTTTGATCAACTGTTGCCAATGGGTCGTAAATGTTGAAAGAGGATTTTCTAAAATTCCTTAGAAGTAAGATGCCATGAGAGACATCTGGGATGCACAGTGTAATGACCTTAAAGGTTTAATTATGATGGCCCAAGGAGATCTGAGCAGACCAATGCGTCAAAAAATCATGTGCATGATTACAATGGATGCTCACTCTCGTGATATTATTGATCTACTCTACGAACAAAAAGTATTGAGAGTTGATGAGTTCTAGTGGCAAACTCAGCTCAAAGGTATGTATGATACAACAAAACAAGACTTCTTCTTTAGAATTGCCGACGCATGCCTTGCTTATGGTTATGAATACTTAGGAAATGGACCTAGACTGGTTATTACCCCTCTCACTGATAGAATTTATGTTACAGCCACCTAGGCTTTGCATCTTAAGATGGGGTGTGCTCCTGCTGGACCAGCTGGTACTGGTAAAACAGAAAGTACAAAAGATCTTGCCAATGCTCTTGCTAAAGCTTGTTATGTGTTCAACTGTTCTGATCAGATGGACTATAAAGGTATGGCTGGGATTTTCAAAGGACTTGCTGCTTCTGGCTCTTGGGGTTGCTTTGATGAGTTCAACAGACTGGTTCCTGAAGTACTTTCAGTGTGCTCAGTGCAGTTCAAATCAGTCACTGATGCTATTAGACAAGGAGCTTCACGTTTTGTAATTTAAGGAGATGAGGTTTCACTGGACCCAACTTGTGGTGCTTTTATCACAATGAATCCTGGTTATCTTGGTCGTTCAGAACTTCCAGAAGGTCTTAAAGCACTTTTCAGACCAATCACTGTCGTCGTACCAGATCTTGAACTTATTTGTGAAAACATGCTCATGGCTGAAGGTTTCGTAACAGCTAAAGGATTGGCTAAGAAATTTACCACCCTTTATTTCCTTTGTAGAGATTTACTCTCAAAAGCTCCTCACTACGATTGGGGTCTACGTGCTATTAAATCTGTGCTCGTCGTTGCTGGTGGTATGAAGCGTGACGAACCAAATCTTTAAGAAGAAGCTATTCTTCTCAGAGCTCTCAGAGATTTCAACTTACCAAAAATTGTTGCTGATGATCTTGATATCTTCTTTGGACTACTCGGTGATCTATTCCCTGGTATTATTGTATCTCGTAAAAGAGACATGCGTATGGAAGATATTATTGTTGCTAGTTGCAAATTACTCTTGCTCCATCCTGATCCAGATTTCATTCTAAAAGTTGTCTAACTTTAAGAACTTCTTGCAATTCGTCATTGTGTGTTCGTTATGGGTCCACCAGGAGCAGGTAAATCTTCTACTTGGAAAGTTCTCGGTAAAGCTTAAGATGCAGATGGTCAGAAAACTTTAATTGCTGACTTAAATCCAAAAGTAACATCTACTAATGAACTTTATGGTGTAGTATTAATGGCTACAAGAGAATGGAAAGATGGTCTTATGTCAAAAACTATGCGTTCATTAGGTCAGATTCCTGATACAAATCCTAAATGGATTGTCTTAGATGGTGATCTTGATGCAAACTGGATTGAATCAATGAACTCTGTCATGGATGATAATAAACTTTTAACACTTGCTTCAAATGAGCGTATCCCACTTAAACCTCACATGCGTCTGATTTTTGAAATCAGAGATCTTCGTTTTGCTACCCCTGCTACAGTATCACGTGCTGGTATTCTTTTCATCTCTGATACTTTTGGTACACAATGGCGTTCATATGTTAAATCTTGGATAAAACAATTAAAAACTCAAGAACCCAAGAAAGTCGAATTAGAAACTCTTTTTGAAAAATATATTCCTGATACTCTTTTCCATTGTGCTAAGAGCTTTAAACATATTGTTCCTTAAGTACAAATCGCTTAAGTTATGTCAACGTGTAAATTGATTGAGAATCTTTTATTAAGTAACGATGTAAAAGGTTTAGAATACATTTTTGTATTCGCATGCATTTGGTGTATTGGAGGAGGCTACATTGAGAAAGATGGTAAAGACTTCAAAAAAGATTTCTCAAACTGGTGGAAAGAAAAATGGAAGATTATCAAGTTCCCCTCCAAAGGTACTGTATTCGATTATTATGTTGATATTGAGAATTCTAAGCTTGAAGAATGGAGTAAAATGAGTGGAGAGCAAATTGATATTGATACTTCTAAAGCTATCCCAAACTATACCATTCCAACAACCGATACTATCTCCGCTTAATTCCTTATCAGATAATTCATCTCAATCAACCATAGTCCAATGCTTTGTGGTCAAGCTGGATGTGGTAAAACTTAAATCATCAAAGGTCTTCTTAATATCCTCGTAAACAAAACTGAGGACTATCTTCAATAAATTATTAACTTCAATTATTACACCGATGCAAATCTTCTTTAATTGATTATGGAATAACAATTAGAAAAGAAGGCAGGTAAAACTTATGCCCCCCTCGGAAAATACAAGTTACTTTATTTTGTTGATGATCTTAACATGCAACAGAAAGATCCTTATGATACTTAAAATGCTATTTCTTTACTTAGACAACAAAAAGACTATGAGCATTGGTATGATAAGTAAAAGCTGACCTTGAAGGACATTAAGATGACTTAAATGGTAGCAGCTATGAATCCTACAGCTGGTTCTAACATTGTTGATCCAAGACTTCAAAGACATTTCTGGCTTCTTGCTATTGGAATGCCTGAGTAAACTTCATTGTCTACTATCTATTCTGCATTCTTGACCAAGCATTTTTCAACATACAAAGGAACAATTCAAGAATAATTAAATCCAGTTATTAAAGGTACTTTGCTATTACATTCAGAAATCACTCGCTAATTCCGTAAGACAGCTACAAATTTCCATTATGAGTTCAATGTCCGTCACTTGACTAATGTATTCTAAGGCCTCCTCACTGCAAAGAAAGAAGCAATTAAAGAACCAGATAACTTCATTAGACTGTGGGTCCATGAGTCTGAAAGAATTTATGGAGATCGTTTAGTTTCTCCAGCTCACTTAGCTATTTATAGAGCAACAGCTTTTGATCTAGTTTCTAAGAATTTCTCAAAATTCAACTTAAAAAAATACTTTGGTGCAACTCCAGAGCCTCTTGTTTTTGCTAAGTTTGTTGCTGGACTAGATGACACGCTATATGATTAGTTCCAGAAACCAGAAGACTTGGCTTTACGTCTTGGAGAAAGCCTTCGTGAGTACAACGACCTTAATGCTGTCATGGATCTAGTTCTCTTTGAAGATGCAATGAAGCATGTGTGCAAGATTGCACGTATTATATCTGCTGATTAAGGTCATGCACTTCTTGTGGGAGTCGGTGGTTCAGGTAAATAATCCTTATCACGCCTTTCATCATTCATCTGTAAATTCAATACAGTAAGCATTATGATCTCATCAACCTATAGTGTTAATGACCTAAAAGCTGATCTTCAAATATTCTATTAAAAATCAGGAGTCAAGGACGAAGGTACAATGTTCTTATTAACAGAAGGTCAAATTACAAATGAAAGATTCTTGGTTCTTATTAATGATTTATTATCTTCAGGAGAAATTCCTGATTTGTTCCCTTTAGAAGATGTTGATACTATAGTAAATGCTATTAGACCTGCTGTTAAGGGAGAAGGTATATTAGATTCAAAAGAAAACTGCTGGAAATATTTCATCGATAGAGTCAAAAGAAACTTACATATGTGTCTTTGTTTCTCTCCAGTCGGTGATCTTTTTAGATAGAGAGCTACTAGATTCCCAGCCATTATTAATTGCACAGTTATTGATTGGTTCCATCCTTGGCCTGAGGATGCTCTTTTAGATGTCGCAAAAAAATTCTTATCTGAAGTTGAGATGGCTTCAGATGAAATCCGTACAGGAATTTAATCATTCATGCCTTATTCTTTCAAAGTTGTAGATGAGTTCTCAAAGAAAATCTTTGAAGCTGAGCGTCGTTATGTCTATACTACTCCCAAATCATTTTTAGAACTTATTAAATTATTCAAAGTAATGCTTGGAAAGAAAGAAGGTGAGCTACTTGATAATAAAGAAAAGTATGAAACAGGAGTCATTAAGCTTACTGAAACTGGTGAAGTGGTATCAAAACTTGAGGAGGAATTAAAAGTATTTGCTGTTGAAGTAGAAGCTGCAAAGAAAAGTGCTGATGAATAAGCTGAAATCGTAGGCAAAGAGAAAACTAAAGTAGAAGCACAAAATGCGATTGCTGAAATAGAAGCAGCAAAATGTCTTGAAATTTAAACAACAGTAGAAGCAAAGATGAACTCTGTAGAAGCTGACTTAGCTCTTGCCTTACCTCTTGTAGAAAAAGCTTAAGAAGCTCTTGCCGGTCTTAAAATTGATGATTTCCGTAACTTAAAAGCTTTGAAGACTCCCCCTGCTGCTATTGCTCAAACTTTCGAAGCCTGTTTATAACTTTTAGTTAAGATTAATCCAGATATTCCAATGGAGCCCAAAACTGGTAAATTAAAGACTGAGAAACCCTGGTCAGAAGCTCTAAAAGCAATGTCTAATCCATAAGGCTTTTTAGATTAATTAAACAGTTTCAAAGCTTTGATTGATGAAGAAAAAGTAGCCTCAACAAGCTTTAAATATATTAGACCTACTTTAGCGGATCCAACTTTCACCAAGGAGATTATCATGGGTAAATCATCAGCCGCAGGAGGTCTTTGCGATTGGATTATCAATATTACAGCTTATTATGATGTCGTAGTAACAGTTGAACCTAAAAAGCTTGCTGTAGCAGAAGCAAAAGCCACACTCGCAGCTGCTAATGAAAAGAAAGCAGTTGTAGATGCCCTTGTAGCAGACTTGAATGCTAAGCTTTAAATTCTTTTAGATGCTTATTAAAAAGCTATGGATGAGAAAAATAACGCAATGGCTTAAGCCGAGAAATGTGAACGTAAAATGAGTCTTGCCCAACGTTTAGTAGGTGCTCTTGGTTCAGAACTTGATCGTTGGTCATAATCAATTATTGATCTTGGAGAATTATTAAAGGTTATCATTGGTGATGTCCTCATGGCATCTGCTTTTGTATCGTACGTTGGACCTTTCAATAAGAGATACAGAGATATGATTTTATAAGAAAGATTCGTACCTTTCTTTAAGAAAAATGGCATTCCTATGAGTTCTAATCCTAATCCTTTACTCGTTTTAACTGATGAGGCTACTATTGCTGGATGGAATAACTTTGGTTTACCACCAGATCGTGTGTCTACTGAAAATGGTGCTATCTTAACATCTTCTGAGAGATATTCACTTATTATTGATCCTTAATTGCAAGGTATTATATGGTTAAGGAAGACTTGGGATCCTAAAGGTTTGAAAGTTACTCGTTTATCTAATCCAAAAATGGTAAAAATTATTGAAGCTTCCGTCGAGTAAGGTTTCCCAGTTCTTATTGAAAATCTTGAGAACTCGATTGATGCAGTTATTTAACCAGTCTATGCTCGTGCCATTATTAAGAAAGGTAAGACTAAGTATATCAAGATGGGAGATAAAGAATTGACTCTATCAAATGAATTCAAACTTTTCCTTCATACTAAATTATCTAATCCCCATTATCCTCCTGAAATTTAAGCCGAATGTACACTTATCAATTTCACAGTAACAGAAGCTGGTCTTGAAGATCAATTACTTTCTCTTGTAGTAAAAAAAGAGCGTCCAGATCTTGCTGCACAAAAAGAAGAACTTATTCAATAACAAAATGGCTTCAAAATTAAGTTGAAGGAACTTGAAACTGGTCTCTTGAAATAACTAGCTGAAGCATAAGGTGATATTCTTGAAAATGTTCCTCTTATTGAAAGCTTAGAATTCTCAAAGAAGTTATCAACTGAAATTCAAGAAAAAGTAGAAATTGCCAAAGAGACTGAAATTAATATCAATAGTGCATCGGAAGCTTATCGACCTGCTGCCTCACGTGGTGCTTTGGTATTCTTCTTGATGAACGAACTTTATATGATTCATTCATTCTATAAATTTTCACTCGACTCTTTCGTTGTCGTTGTAAACAGAGCTATTGACATCGTTGCAGCTGAAGCTAGAAAAGCTAAATAATCAAGTGAAGAGCCAGCTGAAGGTGAAGAAGGAGCTGAAGCTCCCCCAGAAGAGGAAGAGCCAACTGAAATGAGTCCTGAAGCTCTTACTGCTCGTGTTGAAGCTCTTTTATAATCAATTACCTTCCAAGGTTTTAATTATTCAAGAAGAGGAACTTTTGAAGATCACAAACTTATCATTTCTACAATGCTTACATTCAGAATTTTGATAAGACAAGGAAAAGTTCTTCAATCTGAATATGATGCCCTCATCAAGAAAGAAGTTGCAGTCGATCTACCTCATCAAGCCGAAGGACTTAAATTTATTCCAGAACCGGCTTGGGGCGCTGTTAAGGGTCTAGAAAGCATAAAAGTTTTCGAACATATAATCCAATAGATGGAGGGAGAAGCTCATTTATGGAGAAAGTGGTATTCAGATGAAAGACCAGAGTCTTGCGAGATGCCAAAGAGCTGCAAAGACATTACACTTTTCCATCGTTTATTACTTTTGCGAGCACTTAGACCAGATAGATTGACTAATGCCTTGAGAGAGTATGTACAAATAAACATGGGAATCGACTATATTGAATCTCCTCCTTTTGATGTTGTTAAAACTTACGATGAAATGAATCCTTTTACTCCAGTCTTCTTCGTTCTTTTCCCAGGTGTTGATCCAACTCCTGATGTAGAATTTATCGGTAAGATGAACAAAAAGATAATTAATGACGGCACTTTCATAAATATTTCTATGGGACAGGGTCAGGAAGAAAATGCAATCAAAGCTTTAAAAGATGCTGGTAAAGCCGGTAACTGGGTCATGTTTTAGAACGTGCATCTCATGCAGACTTGGATGAAGTCTTTCGAACGTAACTTTGAAATTGTTATTGAGGAAGGAGCACATGCAGATTTCCGCTGCTTCGTCTCTTCAGAGCCACCACCATCACCAGAAATGGAAATCATCCCAGAGTCAATTTTATAGAACTCTTTGAAAGTAGCTAATGAAGCTCCAAAAGATCTTAAATCAAACATTCGTCGAGCTTTTTCAAAATTTGATGAATCACACTTTGAAAAATCTAAATCTCATAAACATCCTGAATTCAAAGCTCTCTTATTCGGACTTTGTATGTTCCACTCTCTTATTCTTGGTCGTGCAAAATTCGGTGCACAGGGATGGTCTCGTAAATACAATTTCAATGATGGTGATCTTAGAATTTGTGGAGATGTGCTACACAACTATCTTGCTGCATATGAGTAAGTACCTTATGCAGATCTTCAGTATTTGTATGGTGAAATCATGTATGGTGGTCATATTACTGATGATTGGGATAGAAGAACTAATAATACTTATCTTCAAATACTCGTAAAGCCTGATATTCTTAAAGGTATGAATCTTACCCTTGCTCCAGGTTTCCGTTCACCTGATCCATTAAAATTTGATAGAACAGCCTATGTGTCCTATGTCAATGACAAATTACCCCCAGAAATTCCTTAAATGTTTGGCCTTCATCCAAATGCTGAAATTGGGTATCTTACAACTCAAGGTGAAAATCTCTGCTTCATCATTCTTTCATGCTCAGGAGGTGGTAGCGGAGGTGGTGCAGGCCGCAAAGATATGGTCGTTAAGGAAATCATTGATCGTTTCTTAGGTGTCCTTCCTCAAGGTTTCAATATGATTGAACTTAACGCAAGAGCTAAAGATCGTTCGCCATACGTAGTTGTTTGTCTTTAAGAATGCGAACGAATGAATATTCTCACTGACACAATGAGATTCTCACTTATGGATCTTGATGCAGGTTTAGCTGGTGCTGTAAATATCAATGATGAAATGGAAAAATTGTCTCAAGCTCTTTTTATCAATGTTGTTCCTGCCCAATGGGGAGCAGTCGCTTACTTCTCTAAAAAAGATTTACCAAATTGGTTCGACGATCTTTTACTTAGAATAAAACAACTTTAAACATACAGTGAAGACTTAATTGCTCCCAGATCTATTTGGATTTCTGGGCTCTTCAACCCAATGTCTTATCTTACAGCTATTATGTAGGTAACAGCTAGACGTGATAATCTTCCTCTCGATAACATGACTCTCAAGACAGATATCACCAACACAAGAGATTCAAATGAAATTTCAGAGGCAGCTGATAATGGAGCTTATATTCACGGATTCTTTCTCTAGGGTGCTTCGTGGGAAATCGGAAGAGGAGGAGAGTAAGGAAACTTGGCTGAAATGATTCCTAAAGAACTTTATCCTGAGCTTCCGGTCGTGCATGTAACTGCAATCGATCGTAAAAATCAAGTTAGCGCTGGTTATTATAAATGCCCAGTGTATGTAACTTCGATGAGAGGTCCAACATATGTATTCACTGCCAACCTTAAGATGGAATCAGATGAATTTGATGCTAAATTATGGGTCTTGGCAGGTGTTGCTCTTGTTATGCTACCTGAATGAGTCTCATTTCATCAAGTGAATGAGCTCGAAGTTTATTATATTTTTTTTATAATC
>Ga0007759_10104707_pt1 | contig 11992 bp, 11 predicted proteins | sample LauGreFaBDMM15DN_FD_61686 | JGI IMG/M metagenome (GOLD analysis project Ga0007759, IMG submission 61686) | Metatranscriptome of freshwater lake microbial communities from Lake Michigan, USA - Fa13.BD.MM15.DN (Metagenome Metatranscriptome) | ecosystem: Environmental > Aquatic > Freshwater > Lake...
CTTGGGCCCAACTTCCTCAGAAAGCATCAAGCTTCACCTCAACACCTCCTCGGAAGATGTAGACCTGTGCAAAAGCAGAGTTTTCTCAGAGCTCCGTATCCTCAGTGAATAGCCAGTACAACGGAGAAACTCCAATCTTATTGAAATGATAGCCTACGTTGGCCCCGGTTTGGGTGCCGGAGCCATTGCCGCTGTGATCGGGATTCTGGCCGGCTTTTTTCTGCTGGTTCTCGGGTTCCTCTGGTACCCCTTAAAGAAGCTCATCCGATGGATCCGCAGCCGGAAGTGACCTGGTGGGTGTTGGGCATCCTCTCTCTGCCCGGCATAGTTCTGACGGTTTTTTGGGTTCCTCGGTGGAAAAACCAGGCTCGAATCAGTTGGGGGACGGCCCAACAACTGACGGCTGATTTTTCAAAAGCCCGCTCGGATGACGAGCGGCAAGCACTGGCCAGAAGCTATGGCACCAAAATCCTCCGTGCCTCGTTCGGTCTGCTCATTTCTTCATCAGCACTGCTGATCGTCTTCGTTCTTCCCTGGATCGCGTTCACCGCCTCGAATCTTCAACGAGCCGCGTGGTTGAGCGTGCTCAGTTTGGCGTTGGTGGCCGGCTGGCTCAGAAAAACTCCTCCAAGAAACCTTCGGCGATAGATGGCACAAGAACAGTATTCGGGTCTCGACCGTTTCCTTCACAAAATGGTGTTGGGTTCCAAAATGATCCAATCCACCAGCTTTGAACTCCAACGTCTGCTGGCCCCGAAGCTGCCGAAACCCGACCGGCCCGTGTTCATCGTTGGCATGGCCCGCTCGGGAACAACGACGCTGCTGAACCTGCTGATGGAAACCGGGGAATTCGAATCCAGCCGGTATCGAGACCTCCCGCTCCCCTTGTTTCCTGCCTTTTGGAGAAAAGTTCACAAAGGTCTCAGTCTAGGAAATCCGCCAGTGCAAAGAGCCCACGATGATGGCATCCTCGTTTCGCCCGATAGCCCGGAAGCATTTGAAGATGTTTTTTGGTCCCATATAGGAAACCGTCTTCCAGAAAATCAAGCAGCGGAAGCGTTTTCACATCATATCAGTGCGACTGTTGCTGAAAAACATTACCACAAGCGGTATGTATCAAAAAATAACAATAACATTTGCAGGTTAAAATTACTGCAGCAAATTTGTCAAAAATATGGCGGGACAATTGTAATCCCAATTCGGGATCCATTAAAAACAGCTGAGTCTTCTCTGCGTATGCATAGAAGATTTATAAAACTGCAGGAAGAAGACCCGTTTGTACTGGAATACATGAATTTAATTGGCCACCATGAATTTGGCAAGGGATTACGGTGGTTGGAAGTTGGTGGCAAGCCATTCAGTTCTAACTATGAACCAGACAAGTTGGAATGTTGGCTTGAATATTGGATTTATATACACAAAGAAATCGAGTCTGCAGAACCAAATCATCTGACATTTGTGGATTTTGACTTGCTGAGGTCGGGGGATTTAAAGAGCCGAAATATTATAACAAAGCGCTGTCAAATTCAAAAAGATCATAACGTTTTTTTTAAGCACATAAAACCTGGTGCAAATAGTTGCAATTCTCATCATGACTTTCAATCAAAATTGTTGTGTAATACGGCGGAATTGATAAAGCGTAATGTATTTAAAAACACAGAACTGGCACATATTGGGTCGAATGTTTAAAGTTTGTAATCCTAGCAATAATAGATGAAGTCCATAAAATATTTGTCCATCTTATCAGGCCTCCTTGTACTGGTCGGTTCAACATTCATCGTGTCGTCTTGGCTGACTCGGTACTCGATTGATGGTGGTAGCAAAATCCCAGATTATTTGAGGAGGTTTACCATTGAATCGGCAAGCTTTCCGAGTAGAATGAAGGGGTTGATTGAATTGTTATATAACTACAATACCCCTGAAGGGATAGTAGACATTTACAAGCAGTTTGTTCCAATTAATGGTGGTTCAAAAGATTTGTCGGGCTATATTCTTGTGTCACGTGTTAATACAAATGGAATGAACAGCGTATTACTCGTGAGGTTGCGGGATGGGGTTCAGAAGGTTCTGATTGAAATGAGAAAATCGGAAAAGGAAGCTCAAATATCTGACGAGCTTGATGGCTCAAAAAACTTCCGCCATATTCCGTGGCTAAGTCGGCACCGAATATGGAACCCTTGTTTGTCCAACGAAGGAATGATGTATTACTGTGAACCATGGGGAGATTTAATTTCATTCAATCTTAAAAATAGGACGGAGCAATGGCGAATTCGTGGCGCATTTCACCATTCAATTGAAATGGATCATGAAGGCAATTTATGGGTGTGCGGTGCTGCAACACCGGATTTTTTTATGAAAGACAGAAAAAATATCTCACAATCCAACCCAATATTCCAAGATCAAGTGATTGTGAAGATATCAAACCGTGGGAAAATTTTAGATACAATTAGTGTCAGTAAATTGCTTTTAGAGAATGGGCTGGAACATTTGCTTTATGGCTGGTCGAATCCTAATTTAGTATTTGATCCGATTCATCTAAACCAAATAACACCTGTAACAGACGAAGCGAACATCCTAAAAAAAGGACAAATAGTTGTTTCATTAAGAAACTTGTCAACGGTTTTATTGGTTGACCCGCCAAACAGAAGGGTGATTTGGAGCAAAACGGGTCCATGGATGAACCAACATAGTGTCAAGGTGGTTGGAAACGATACACTAATGTTGTTAGATAACCATTCGTTTGCATCATCTGCAACTGGAGATTATTGGTTGAATCCAAAATGGCAAACCAGGATCATAAGAATCAATCTTCAAAAAAATAAATTTGATCACATCTTTCCTGTTACAAACGGTATCGTAGAATGGAGAATTCCTACAGAAGGAGTTGTGTTTAAATGTTCAAATGATAGCGTTGGCGTGGAGGACAGTAAATATGGAACTGTATTTATTTTTAACAACGGTAACTTAGTTGGAAAATGGTCTAATAAATATCCGAACGGCAATGTTGGCGTTACTTCTTGGTGCCGGTACGTACCAGAGGAATTGATAACAAACTTGGATTGGATTGAGATAAATTAAATAGATGATTTTAAAAATCTATGAACGGGAACATCCAGTGAAATTCTAGTTCAAGAGATTTTAGTAAATGTTAAATTTCGTTGCAAAACTAAATTATTAAACTATTGACACGGTGTGTAAATATAAAGCTAAAACAAATTAAACTCTTCGCGCGATAAAATTATAAAAAATTAGTCCAAACCATAAAACGAAATAGTCTTGTGCATTCGCGATAAATCAGCAAAGGGAAAAAGTTGCAGGCAATTTCAGGTGGGAATAGGTGAATTGGCGGTTGGCAGATGGTGGGTAGTGATGGCAACTGAAGAGATGTTTGGACAGTTGCTTGGGTTGGATAGGGCCTGAAGTGTTTTGGAGGCTCGGCTTAAGTCAAAATCCTCCTCGTTCGTGTTGAAGGTGAAAGAAACAAAGGGCCTGTGCTTGGAAGAGAGTGCGAGGGCAAGAACTTCGTTCATTTGTCCCGACTATCTTGTGCCGATGCAGTGATGCCCCTTGATTGTATCCAATACGGAGTGGGTGATGATCTATGCGTCCAGGTGACTGTTTCCTAGGAGGGTGCAGAAAGTGGTTTAGTCTGGAGTTGGAGGCCATCACCCTAACACTGATGCAGAAAATGCTCGTGACGCGTGGCGACCAAATCCCCGGAGAGAGCTACTTGCGGATCTAGCGGATGCTGTTCACCCATTCAAAGCTGGTTGATGAGCGGTTGAGCTTCGAGAAAGTGGTGTCGGTGGCTGCAGACGAGATGAACCGGCGCAAGGATGCCTCGGCTTGGGAGATATCTGTGTGGGATTTGTGCAACACAACGGGCATTCGAAGGCGATCCAATACGCGTCCATCGGAATAAGAGCCCGCTAAACTAAAGGAGTGGTCCACAACTTCTGGAACGCACAGCTGACCTAAAAAGGGTTCAATGGCATCCAGTTTGTCGTCGAAGCCGTTACCAAATCTGAAAGATCGAGAGCAGGGCTGCTCCCGCAAAGCACGATCAGTATGAACAGACGTGATGGATGTGGCTGAAGAACCTGGTCAACTGCACGGAAAAGGGGGCACTGAAATGGGAGTCGATGCCCTTGGAACGGTGCGTGACGGGCCTATCTGCCGAGATGAGATTGGTGCATCGGGGTATCTACCAAAAGAAGGATGCAGAGGAAGCCCGGAAACTGTTCAAGAGCTGTTGCGCCTAAGAGCGGGTGATGCGGCATCAAACCGGGTAAATGCTCTAACATATGGCCCGTATCGCCCGTATAGTCGAAAGGCATTTAGAGAAAATTCTGGCGCAATGGACTCGAAGGCTAACCTTAGCTTTCAAGGATTGACTCGAGAGAATGTTGTCGACTTTGAAGCGAAAAGCCCATGGTATCGTTCAGTCGAATACTTGTCCACTATACCATATTTCGTTGCCGAAAAAATCATCCTACCGTGCTAATGACCGACGAAAAATAGCAAGCAATCTTTAAGCTTGTGTTTCATCTGACTCAAGTAAACGCAACAGATTGCGGCAAGTCCTCCAAGTGGTATTCATCACGAAGTGAATGGTGGTTCTAAAACAAAACGCGACAAATAATGCATCCAAGAAGTGCATTTGCTGCTTTCCATACAATAAGTGCTAACTGGTTGTATTTAAACAAGCGAAATAGAAAAATACGCTGCTAATTTCAAGACATGCTTTGAAAGATATAAGCAGAACCCAACGCCAAACGAGGTGTTCAAAGCAATCAAAGGCAATTAAAAGTTGCTTTTCGTTCACATATGAATCACTTAACTACGAACTCAAATTCACATGACACGCTAGAGATTATAAATCACCTCGGTCAATGCTGTGTTAAAAAAACCTTTCGTAAAAATTTATCTAGGGCTAATCAAAACATCGAAAAGCAAATCAATTTCGAAAACATTCAACAACCTGATCAATTAATAAAATCAGTGACAATTATTGAAAGATTGATTAGTTGTGATAAGATTGAAATTATAATGCCGTATATTGAAGGTTTAAATGGTCCTTCATTTACACTTAACGGGACAGCCGATGTTGCAAAAAAAATAAAAATTGGACTCGAAGTATTTTTATCAAAAGAAATTGCTAACAGTGTAGAAAAATTAATAAAAACCAGTGTTTTTCAATCGAAGTTAACTGAAATATTATCTGCGACGGGCGATTTGATCTTAATTAACATTGTTAGAAAATGCCAGTTATTTCTGGGCAATATGCCGGATCAAATGCTTTATCCAGTTGGTGAATGCCACGGGGACCTGACGCTAAGCAATATAATTCTGAGTGACAACGGCCAAATAAACCTGATTGACTTTTTGGCAACGTATCTTGAAACGCCTCTCCAAGATATCGCAAAAATCAAGCAAGAATTCAAATATGGTTGGTCAATACGCTATGAAGAAAATTGGCTGGCCCTGAAGGGGCGCATACTCGGTGATTCAGCGGTGCCAAATATAGTTGAAAAAATCGATAAACAATATCCGATCCAATCTAAAATCATAATGATCGTCACTCTGGCAAGAATTGCGCCATATGTAAAAGATCAAATTACTCACAATTGGTTGATAAAAAGTATATCAAGCGAACTGAAAATATAAAATGAAAATTTTAATAACGGGTATTGCAGGATTTGTAGGGTCTGCGCTTGCAAGGGGAATATTGCAAACCAAATCAGCTGCGCAAATATTCGGAATTGATAATTTTAAATACGGTTACCGAGAGCGGATCAAAGATATAAAAGAAAGGATTTGTTTTGTCGAAGGCGATATTGAAAACATTGGGCAACATTTCAGTGGTCAGAAAATTGACATAATAATACATTGTGCGGCGATCGCACCGTTACCTGAATGCCAAATTGACAGTTACAGAGCTATAAATCAAAATGTAGCAGTCTGCGGGTCAGTCGTTGATTTTGCTTTGCGAAGTGGAATCCGTAACATATTGTTTTTTAGTTCAGGCGCTGTCTATGAGGGACAAACAATTTATCCGTCAACAGAGGATCAACTGATAAGTACTCGACTCACATATCCAACAACAAAAATTTTGGCTGAGAAATTTTTTGAATCGATTTGCAATGCCCACCAAATTAACGTGACTGCAATTCGTCTATTTAATTTGTACGGACCAAATCAAGATTATTTTAGAAAACAGCCTCCTTTGATTGGATATTTGCTGAAATGTCTTCTACTAGAAGAACAAGCTGATCTTTATTCTGACGGAAACCAGCGAAGAGATTATATTTACATTGAGGATTTGTTGAATCTTGTTAATACTATAGCCTGCAAAATGGTGGATCTAAAAAACCATGGCCAATTTACGGTTGTAAATGCATGCAGTGGTAAAACTGTGTCGGTAAATGAAATAATATTGGACATCGAGAGGTTATCCGGGAGGCAACTAAGCGTAGTCCGAAATCCCCCTCGGGATTATTGGTCAAAATATTCGGAAATCAATGAGCGGGCAATTCCGCTTAATGCAACGATAATTGAGGATGAAGTCAAGAAATTTACTCAAGGTAGTCCAGAAAAAGCACAAAATATTTTTAATTGGGAAGCTAAACTAGAAATGAGGGAGGGGTTAAAATATTGTCTGGATTATGCAATCCAAAGATTTAAAATATAATACATGAACAAAACGCTTATTCTACCTGTCGCAGGCCAATCTTCACGATTTCCTGGTATGAGGCCGAAGTGGCTATTGACTATGCCAGATGGGAGGTTAATGGTTGAGAAATCAGTTGAAGGAATAGAGATATCAAAATTCAACAAGATTTTAATAGTGTGTTTGAGAGAGCATGTTGAAAAATACCTAGATGATGAGTCGTTAAAAGAAATAGGTAAATCGTTCCAACATAATCATGTTGAATTTTGTATTTTGGATGTTGCAACTAAATCTCAATCAGAAACGGTAGCTAAGGCTATTATAAAAGCGAATATAAGCGGGGCGGTTTTCATAAAAGATTGTGATAACACCTTCGTCTATTCATGGGACGGATCCAACTCAATAGCTGTGGTTGATTTAAATAACGTTGGTCTAATTGATGCTAAGAGTAAAAGTTATGTGGTATGTGACCAACTCGGAAAAGTAGTGAATATCGTTGAAAAGCGAGTTATCAGCAATCATTTTTGTTGTGGCGGATATGGCTTTTCCGATGCCAATGAATTTCTCTCAGTCTTTAATAAAATAAACCAAGACCATGAAGTTTATCTTTCCCATGTAATCTACGCGATGATATTATCAGGAACGCACTTTCGATGCCAACCTGCAACTAATTACAGAGATTGGGGTACTCTGCGTGAGTATTACCATTACATTGGTTGCAACATAACATTGTTTTGTGATGTCGATGGTGTGTTGTTAAAAAATGGGAGCAAGTTTGGGAAAACGCGTTGGGCTACACCAGTAATTCAAGAAAATCTGGTGGCGTTAGCTAATCTAAAAAAACAAGGTCTGCTTTATTTAATCATCACGTCATGTCGCCCGGAATCCGAGATTGAATACATAAAAAATTCATTAGAACCACACGGCTTAGTGCCAGATAGATATATAATGGGATTGCCACACACAAGGCGAATCATTGTCAACGATTTTTCAGCGACTAATCCCTATCCATCAGCCATAGCAATAAGTCTGGAAAGGGATGGAATGATTTTGTCAAAGATGCTTGATGGTATTTTCAAGGATTTTAACCAAAGGTAGGATATTCTTGAAGGGGATAACCATCTTCAATGCTGAATAAAATCTAAGTGAATAATTCTCAAAAACCACTGCGACCTGTAAAAATCATTTCAGTCCATATTAATTTCGGTAAAACAATAAGTCAGGACAAATGCAAAATCATTAAAAACCACTAAAACGGATGGGCGTCAATTTAAAACATGTAAATATAAAAGTAAACAACATTGATAAAAAGATCGCAATCTTACTTTGTGTTCGCTTTGCTGGGGTTGCTGTATCTGCGGTAACACATTTCGTTTCTATCAAAGTGTTCGTCAAACAATTTCCTCAAATATCGACAGAAATGATTTCGGTCTATAATTTGCTGGGTATCGTTCCTATCATCCAGCTTGGCTTTGGTAAACCAATATATAGCAAAATTCGATTTGAGCACCATGCGGCAATATGTTGCGATAAAACACTAAACAGTGCTCGTAGACTGATGAATCAGTTGGCATTCGCAGCTATAATGGTATATGTCACGTTGTCTGCCTTTGTGATATGGGGGAAAATGTCGATTACTAACTTGGTATCGGTAATCGTTTTTTCGATTGGTATTGGAATTCAATCATTGGGCCTTTACCAAAAAGAGGTTGCATATGCGATTTCCAAAGAAATGTTGTATGAGTCAACAGAATTGGCAAGACGGAGTCTTTTGTTAGTTGGTATCATCTTGTTGTCATTTGGTGTTAATATTTTGATTGTGGGTGGAGTGGAAATTGTGTTTGGACTTATTTTGTTCAATGTGTCCAACAGTGGGTTGTATAGCACGGTAATTGAAGGGTATGATGAGCAGTTTGTGTCAAACCTGTGGACACATGCCAGAAAATGTTTTGTATTCTCGTTTTCTGAATATCTAATATATAATTCCGCGTTCGTATATTGCCTAATAAATAATCTGGGAAGCGATCTCATTTATGTGGTGGTGTGGAATCGGATTTATCAGATAATTGTTCTTCCAATGCGGATGTTTATCGAGTCAAGGTTAAATCAGCAGACATTGTTGTTTTATTCAAAAAGCATCAGGGAATTAAAACGAAGTCTAGAGGTAAATGCGGTAGTTGCCTTATTCAGTGTAGTGTTGATGATTTTGCTGTCAATCAAGTTTAATAAAAATATATCGGCTTGGTTGAATGTTCAAATAGATTTATTTAATCCAGTTATATTTTTGAGCTTGTTTCTATGGGCCGGTGCGAATGCCATCCAGCACACATATGCCTCTTTTCTAATGAGTCAAACCTGTGGATTTGACTTTGGACTTAAAGTAAGTGGGGTGTTCTTGGGAATTACGTGGATATTAATGCTTGTGGCAGTGTTCGTATCTGATTCAATAAAATTTGCATTAGCAGTGAATGGTTTTTCGATGGTCTTGATGGCTATATTATATCTCCAACGGACCAACATGTTAATTAGGATTCGTAATTAGCAATATGGAAGTGTCCAAACTCGAAGACCTTAGTACACTAAGAAAGTGTACAGATCTTTCAGCCGTAAGCGTCAACCTTGCAAAATTGCTAGGTGGAAATCTTGTAATATATGTTATAAGATACGCTCTTTGGGCCCTAAAGCCAAGTGGACGGTTGACAATTAGTGCTCCAAACACGATTGACTCAGCAAGCCTTGTTCCCAGGAGATGGTCTTTTCAGTTATTGGTCCAAATCATTGCTAAATCATGCAGTGACCTTGGGACAATTATATACTGTGATAAAGCCTCTAGAAAAATAATTTGTTTTCGGATAAAAGACAGGCAAGGTAATACTGCATGGTCAGCTGGAGTGATTTACTCCGGCATGCCTTCAGAAACAAACCAACTGAAAAGGTGCATAAATCAATTACTGTTGCAACCAGAGATAATGGGGAGCGGACAAATTGTTGTATGCGGTCCACCATCAGGAAGATCACACATTGAAGGATTCAAAGACGTTGAATACCTTCCAATGGAAACGCCAACGGTTTCCGGTCGTTTTATGATTGGCAAAAAAAAGATGGACCTCATTAGGTATATGAAAAACAATAAGGTTCTAATATGCCACACAAGAATTGAGTTGCGAGAATCTTGTATAAAGAGCCTGCCTGATGAATTTGATGTTATAACACCATGTGTTTGGATAAAGGGTTATAAAACAAAATTGCCATATCTTGATCTAGGCTTTTTTGAAAGCTCATCTGCGAGTATGTATTCAAAAAGAGCTCAGCCATCGATTGCGTACGATCGCAGCACTTGGATGGAATATCTCTGTCGTTATTACCCATATATTGATGGTGGGCTCTTTTGTATAAGGCGCGAGCTCGCACTTGAAGCACCAATGAACAGTGAAATAGCGTGGGCTGAGGCAGAGGATTCAGAGTGGTGTATGCGTTTAACGCATCTAGGCAAAGCGGTTGAGCTTTCAATTGAGGCACAGGCGGAATCTGCTACCTCAAAAATGCCTCGGTATTCTCGCTATGGGCATTCGTTTCTATATAGATTAATCCAAAAACTGATCCGGTAAAAATTTTTTAGAAAATAGATTCTTTCAAAACAGGCTCTTAAAACAAAAATGTAACCTTCTAAGATAGACCTTCGCAATTTCAAGTGGAAATAGCGGGGGGCTTGACGCCCACAGGATAATGACCGGCGGTGACACCGGAGGAGACGTTAGGACAGTTGCTGGGGCTTGGTAAGCCTTGGGGTGTTGTGGAGGCTCGGCTTGAGGCAAGTTCCTCGACCTTCCTGTTGAGGTTGGAGGAAATGTTGGACTTGTGGCCGTAGGGCAGTGCTCGGGGCGGGGCCCCGGTCACCTGCCACTACCACGTCGAGCCGATGCAATGGCGGCACCTCAACGTCTTCAACAAAGGGCGCGTCATCGTATGTGCCCTGCCGCGAGGACGCCGTAGCAATGACTTCAAGGGGTACCTTGTGCCCCCACCGTGGTAGGAGCGCAGCAAGCATTTCACCGAGGAGTTCAAGGCCTTCGCCGTGATCCTAATGAGGGATGAGCTGGTAAAGCGTACCGACCAGACCCACGGAGAGAGGGACATGGGGAGTAACCGTCCGGCAGGCACGCCGCGCGGATTTATTCTGAGCGGGTACAGTATGGGCGCGTGAACAATGACTTGATGCGGCGGAATGGGTCGAAGCGGCACCGGACGGTGAGCGAGATCCGAGCAATACTCATTGATTACCAACTCAGTGGGCTCTCGCTGGTGGCCTTTGCGCGATACCACCAGCTTTGCTACGCATCCCTTTTACGATGGCGTTCCCGGTATCCTAGTGAGGGCGGCCAGGCAGCATCACACAGCGAGTTTTCCGATGAGCCCGTTTTGAAGCCAAGATTTGTCCCCGTGCGGATGGATCCGGACCCGGCCAATGGAACGCTCGACGGCTTTGTCATCGCTTGGTCCGCCGGTAAGTCGTTGCGGGTGCCGGACAGGTTTAACCCGGACCAGTTGCGCCAGTTGCTGGATGTCTTGGGGTGGCAGCCATGATGTCCTCCCTCTTGCCCACCTCGGCCATCTTTGTGGCCACCGATCCGGTGGATCTCCGCAAGGCCTTCGATGGTCTCGCGACTTTGGTGCGACAGTCTCTGGGTCAGGATCCCCTGAGCGGCAGCGTCTATATATTTTCTAATCGGCAACGAAACCGCCTCAAGGTGTTGTTCTGGGAACCCGGTGGGTATTGGCTGTGCAACCGTCGTCTTGAAGAGGGAACCTTCCGATGGCCCCGGCCCGATGCAGTGTGCGTCCGACTCAACCGGCAAGAGTTAGCGCTGCTGCTTGGAGGGATCGATTTGAATGAAACTCGCCAACGGAAGTGGTACCGGAGTGTCGGTTCCGGTGAGTAGTTCGTTTTTTTGCTGGTCTCTGAACTCGCTCTCTGATTTTCTTGGCGGCGATGCAGCTCGAGGCCCCCAAGACTCTCTTCGGCGAGCCCTGCCGACCTGATGAGGTCGAACAGGTTCGCTCTTGGATTACCGACAACCCCGGCTGGAGCCGGTATCGACTCTCTCGGGAGTTGTGCAATCGATGGCAGTGGGTGCGACCCAATGGGCAGTTGGCCGATATGGCGGCCCGACACTTTCTCTCGAAGCTCCATGAGCGGGGCTGGATAGCGCTACCGGAGTGCCGACGGGCTAGCCCGAACCGGATGCGCCACCGCAAGCTGGTGAGTGTACCACTCGACCGGACGCCATGGAGTGTAGATCTGCGGTCCCTGGGCCCGTTGGA
>Ga0007759_10160781_pt1 | contig 11989 bp, 7 predicted proteins | sample LauGreFaBDMM15DN_FD_61686 | JGI IMG/M metagenome (GOLD analysis project Ga0007759, IMG submission 61686) | Metatranscriptome of freshwater lake microbial communities from Lake Michigan, USA - Fa13.BD.MM15.DN (Metagenome Metatranscriptome) | ecosystem: Environmental > Aquatic > Freshwater > Lake ...
ATCCTTTTGGGTCGCCAAGTTGGTGTTCCAAGAATGGTTGTATTCATGAATAAAGTGGATATGGTTGACGATGAAGAATTACTTGAATTAGTAGAAATGGAAATACGTGAATTATTATCGTTTTACAAATACGATGGTGATAACGCTCCAGTAATACAAGGTTCTGCATTAGGTGCTTTAAACGGTGAAGCTAGTTGGGTGACTAAAATAGAAGAATTAATGGATGCTGTTGATACTTATATTGAGTTACCTCCACGTGATGTTGATAAGCCTTTCTTGATGCCAGTTGAAGATGTTTTTACGATCACTGGTCGTGGAACTGTTGCAACAGGTAGAATTGAAGCAGGTGTTATTAATACAGGAGATGGTGTTGATATTTTAGGAATGGGTGATGTTAAATTGACTTCAACTGTTACTGGTGTTGAGATGTTCCGTAAAATTTTGGATAGAGGTGAAGCTGGAGATAACGTAGGTTTATTATTACGTGGTATTGAAAAGTCTCAAATCAAAAGAGGAATGGTTATCGCTAAAACAGGTACTGTTAAACCTCATACTGATTTCAAAGCTGAGATTTATGTATTGAAAAAAGAAGAAGGTGGTCGTCATACTCCATTCCATAACAAATACCGTCCTCAGTTCTACTTCCGTACTACGGATGTTACTGGTGAGATTTTCTTAACTGATGGTCGTGAAATGGTTATGCCAGGTGATAACGTATCAATTACTGTTAAATTAATTGTTCCTGTAGTAATGGACAAAGGCTTACGTTTTGCAATCCGTGAAGGTGGTAAAACAGTTGGTGCTGGTCAGGTTACTGAAGTAATCGCTTAATTAGTTTTTTAACAATTTAATTTAGAGGGGGATTTATCCTCCTCTTTTTTACGGGCGTAGCTCAGCTGGTAGAGTAGTGGTCTCCAAAACCATTGGTCGTGGGTTCGAACCCTACCGCCCGTGCAAACTTAAACTTTATAAAGTGTCAAAATTTAAGACTTATATAAATGAAACAGTTGTTGAAATGACAACGAATGTTTCTTGGCCTACGTGGAAAGAATTGCAAAGTAATACAATTATCGTTGTTATTGCTTCGCTCATTTTTGCATTATTGATTTTTATAATGGATTATTCATTTGGTATTTCCTCGGATGAAAAAGCTGCTTGGAAAGGTTTAGTTGGGTTTATTTATCATTTCTTTAGGTAGGGTTGTTATGAGTGAAATAAAAAAGAAATGGTACGTTGTTCGTGCAGTTAGTGGGAAAGAAAAAAAAGTGAAGGAATACCTTGAATTAGAAATTTCTCGTCACAAACTTACTGATTTTGTAGAGCAAGTTCTTATCCCTACTGAAAAAGTTTTTCAGATTAGAAACGGTAAAAAAATAAGTAAAGAAAAGTCCTATTTACCTGGTTATGTTTTAATTGAAGCATCTTTAGTTGGTGAAGTTGAGCACGTTATTAAAGGGATACCTAATGTTATTGGCTTTTTAGGAACTGAAAAAGGAGGCGATCCTGTACCTATGCGAATTTCTGAAGTTAATCGTATATTAGGTAAGGTTGATGAGTTATCAGAGTCTGAAGAAGAAATGAAAATTCCTTTTGTTGTTGGAGAGCCAGTTAAAGTAATAGATGGCCCTTTCAATAATTTTTCTGGTATTGTTGATGAGATCAATGAAGACAAGAAAAAACTAAAGGTTATGGTCAAAATTTTTGGCAGAAAAAATTTGCTTGAATTAAGTTACATGCAAGTCGAAAAAGAATTGTAAATTTGTATTTTTAACCCGTAGGAGTGGGCAATTGTTTGAAAGCTTCCCTTTTGATAACCCACGTTTAACTACATAAATTATAATAAATGGCTAAAGAAGTAGCAGCATTGATCAAATTACAGATCAAAGGTGGTGCAGCTAATCCAGCTCCTCCAGTAGGACCAGCTCTTGGTGCTAAAGGTGTGAATATCATGGAGTTCTGTAAGCAGTACAATGCTAGAACACAAGATAAACCTGGAAAAGTGTTACCATGTGTTATCACTGTATACAGTGATAAATCATTTGATTTTGTAATAAAAACGCCTCCGGCAGCAATTCAAATTTTTGAAGCAGCAAAACTCAAAAAAGGTTCGTCTATGCCGAACAAAACAAAAGTTGGTTCTATTTCTTGGGATCAAATTAGAGCTATAGCTGAAGATAAAATGACTGATATGAACTGTTTTACAGTTGATTCAGCAATGAAGATGGTTGCTGGAACGGCAAGAAGTATGGGTGTAACCGTTAAAGGTGGTCAAGCACCAGTAACTAAATAATCGCAGACATGGGAAGAGTATCTAAAAAGAGAAAAGAAGTTTTAGCTAAATATGATTTAGTGAAAACTTACACCTTAGTGGAAGCGTGTGATTTAGTGAAGGTGATAACTACAGCAAAATTTGATGCTTCCGTTGACATTAGCGTTAGACTTGGTGTTGATCCAAGAAAAGCGAATCAAATGGTTAGGGGAACTGTTGCATTACCTCATGGTACTGGAAAGGATGTAAAAGTATTAGTACTTTGTACTCCTGATAAAGAAGCTGAGGCGATTGCTGCAGGTGCAGATTTCGTTGGGTTAGATGACTACATTGAGAAAATCAAAGGTGGTTGGACTGATGTTGACGTTATTATTACGATGCCTTCTGTTATGGGTAAAGTTGGTGCGTTAGGAAGAATTCTAGGACCTAGAAGTTTAATGCCTAACCCAAAAACAGGAACTGTGACTATGGAGGTTGGTAAAGCTGTATTAGAAGTTAAAGCTGGTAAGATTGATTTTAAAGTTGATAAGTATGGTAATATTCATGCTGGTATTGGAAAGGCAAGTTTCGAAGGAGATAAATTGCGTGAAAATGCTGCTGAAATGATCAGTGCTTTAAATAAATTAAAACCATCTGCAGCGAAAGGTACGTACATCAAAAGTGTATACCTAAGTTCTACTATGAGTCCAAGTATTCAAATTGACGCTAAATCTTTGTTAGCTTAAAAACTTAAGAAAATGACTAAAGAAGAAAAAGCTAAATACATTGATGATCTGACTGCTGAATTAGTAGATGCCCGTATTTTTTACTTGGCAGATACTTCAGAATTAACTGTTGATGTAATTAATAACCTTAGAAGAAAGTGTTTTCAATCAGATGTTAGATTGAAAGTAGTAAAAAACACATTATTGTCTAAAGCAATGGATCGTGTTGAGGGCATTGATTATGGACAGTTAAAAGATGTTTTGGCTGGTCCTACATCAATTTTATTTGCAGAAGTAGGTAATGTACCTGCAAAAATTATTCAAGAGTTTCGTAAAAAAAGTGCTAAACCTTTATTAAAGGGAGCATTTATTGAAGAAGCTATTTTTATTGGAGACAATCAATTAGAAGCATTATCGAATATTAAGAGTAAGAATGAACTTATTGGTGACATTGTTGGTTTACTTCAAAGTCCTGCTAAGAACGTTATTTCTGCCCTTAAAGGTCAAGGTGGTAAAATTGTAGGTATCCTTAAAACGCTCGAAGAAAGAGCTTAATTAATTTTATAAATAATAATTCAAAAACAAAAATAACATGGCTGATTTAAAGCAAATCGCGGAAACGCTTGTAAACTTAACGGTTAAAGAAGTAAATGAACTTGCTGCTATCTTAAAAGACGAATATGGTATCGAACCTGCTGCAGCTGCTGCTGTAATGGTTGCTGGTGGTGGTGCTGGTGCTGAAGTTGCTGAAGAGAAAACTGAGTTTGATGTGATCTTAAAAGCGGGTGGTCCTAGCAAACTTGCAGTTGTTAAGTTAGTGAAGGAATTAACTGGAAATGGTTTGAAAGAATCTAAAGATTTAGTTGATAATGTTCCTTCTGTATTGAAGGAAGGTATTGCTAAAGACGAAGCAGAAGCACTTAAGAAAGCTTTAGAAGAAGCTGGTGCTGAAGTTGAAATCAAGTAATTATTCTACTTTTATTATAGGTTAGGCACTGCTGAAAAGCATGTGCCTATTCCTATTTTTATATTAAGTGCATAAGAGTACATTTTTTTTAATAAATTCTTTTATCCTTGGCAACATCAACAAATATATCGACAAGAATCAATTTTGCTTCAAGCAAAAATGCAATTGAATATCCTGATTTTCTAGATATTCAATTAAAATCCTTCCAAGAGTTTTTTCAATTAGAAACAACTCCTGAAAATAGAAATAGTGAAGGTCTATTTAAAGTTTTTTCTGAAAATTTCCCAATTACTGATACAAGAAATCAGTTTGTGCTTGAATTTTTAGATTATTTTATTGATCCTCCAAGGTATACTATCGAAGAGTGTATCGATAGAGGGTTAACTTATAGTGTGCCACTTAAGGCTAAACTAAAGTTATATTGTACTGATCCCGAACACGAAGATTTTGAAACTATAGTTCAAGATGTATATTTGGGAACGATACCTTATATGACACCAAAAGGTTCATTTGTGATTAACGGTGCTGAACGTGTTATCGTTTCTCAGTTACATAGATCTCCAGGGGTTTTCTTTGGACAGAGCCGTCATGCAAATGGTACTAAACTATACTCTGCAAGAGTAATTCCTTTTAAAGGTTCTTGGATTGAATTTGCGACTGATATTAATAATGTCATGTATGCATATATTGATCGTAAGAAAAAACTTCCTGTAACCACTCTTTTTAGAGCGATTGGATATGAAACAGATAAGGATATCCTTGAGATATTTGGTCTTGCGGATGAAATAAAAGTTTCTAAATCTGTTCTTAAAAAACTTGTTGGCAGAAAATTGGCTGCTCGTGTATTGAAAACGTGGATCGAAGATTTTGGTGATGAAGATACAGGAGAAGTCGTTTCTATTGAAAGAAATGAAGTAATCTTAGATCGTGATACTGTTATTGAAGATCATCATATTGATCTTATTTTAGAAGCAGGTGTTAAAACGATTATCCTTCATAAAGAGGATGTTAATTCAGCTGAATTCACGATCATTTATAATACCTTACAAAAAGATATTTCCAATTCTGAAAAAGAGGCGGTTGAACATATCTATAGACAATTGCGTAATGCTGAACCACCAGATTATGAGACTGCGAAGAATGTTTTTGAAAAGTTATTCTTTTCAGATACAAGATATGATTTAGGTGAAGTTGGTCGTTTTAGGTTAAATAAAAAGTTGCGTTTAGATGATTCTGAAGCTTCTCGTGTCTTAACTAAAAATGATATCATTTCTATCATCAAATATTTAATTGAATTAATTAATTCGAAAGCTGATGTTGATGATATTGACCACTTATCAAATCGTCGTGTTCGTACTGTAGGGGAACAATTATATTCTCAATTCGGTGTTGGTCTTGCTCGTATGGCAAGAACGATTAGAGAGAGAATGAATGTAAGGGATAATGAAGTGTTTACTCCTATTGATCTTATTAATGCTAAAACGTTATCTTCTGTTATTAATTCATTTTTTGGGACTAATCAATTGTCTCAATTTATGGATCAAACGAATCCGTTATCAGAAGTTACTCATAAACGTCGTTTATCTGCACTAGGGCCTGGCGGATTATCTAGAGAAAGAGCTGGTTTTGAGGTGCGTGATGTTCATTATACACATTATGGTCGTTTATGTACTATTGAAACTCCTGAAGGACCTAATATTGGTTTAATTTCTTCTCTTTGTGTTTATGCCAAAGTGAATAAGTTAGGTTTTATTGAAACTCCATATCGTTCAGTTGATAAAGGTAGAGTGGTTGTTGAAAATGCTCCTGTATACCTAACTGCTGAAGAAGAGGATGCTAAAATGATTGCTCAAGCGAATGTTGTTGTTGATGACAATGGTAACATTTCAAGTGAGTTTGTTAAGGCTAGATATGAAGGTGATTTTCCTGTTGTTACTCCAAATGATATTCATTTAATTGATGTCGGTGCGAATCAAATTGCTTCTATTGCTGCCTCATCTATTCCTTTCTTGGAACATGATGATGCCAATCGTGCTTTGATGGGATCCAATATGCAACGTCAAGCGGTTCCTTTATTAAAACCAAATTCACCAATTGTTGGAACAGGTATTGAACGATTAGTTGCCCGAGATTCTCGTGTATTAATTAATTCTGAAGGTTCTGGTGTTGTTGAATATGTTGATGCAAACGAAATCATAATTAAGTATGATTGGAATGAAGATGATAAGCTTGTTAGTTTTGATATAGAAACAAAACAATATTCATTAACTAAATTTCAAAAAACGAATCAAAGTACTACAATCAATCTTAAGCCGATTGTCAAAAAAGGCGATCGTGTTGAAAAAGGTCAAGTGCTTTGTGAAGGATATGCAACTCAACAAGGAGAATTAGCTTTAGGTCAAAATCTTAAGGTTGCATTTATGCCTTGGAAAGGGTATAATTTTGAGGATGCTATTGTTATATCAGAAAAAGTGGTTCGTGATGATATCTTCACTTCGATTCACATCGATGAGTATACCTTAGAAGTAAGAGAAACAAAACGCGGAATGGAAGAATTAACTTCTGATATTCCAAATGTGAGTGAAGAAGCTACTAAAGATTTAGATGAGAATGGTCTTATTCGTATCGGTGCTGAAATTAAAGAAGGAGATATTTTAATTGGTAAAATTACACCGAAAGGTGAAACTGATCCGTCTCCTGAAGAAAAATTACTTCGTGCAATTTTTGGTGATAAAGCGGGAGATGTTAAAGATGCATCTTTAAAAGCTGGACCATCTTTAAGAGGTGTTGTGATTGACAAAAAATTATTCTCACGATCTGTTAAGGATAGAAAGTCTAAATCGCAAGATAAACCAATATTAGAGTCTTTGGATTCTGATTATGAAAAAGATTTTACTTCTTTAAAAGAGAGGTTAGTTGATAAATTAGTTCAAATTTTAGGGGAAACGAAAGCAAGTGGTGTTTTCAATAACTTTAAAGAAGAAATCATAAAAAAGGGAAGTAAATTCTCTCAAAAAGCTTTAATTGCGATTGATTATTCTATTGTTAATCCTACTAATTGGACTTCTGAATCTGAAATTAATTCCCTTATTGGTCGTGTAATCCATAATTTTACGATTAAAGCAAACGATTTATTAGGTGCTTACAAACGTAAAAAATTCCATATTTCTGTTGGTGATGAACTACCAGCTGGAATAGTAAAAATGGCAAAAGTTTATATCGCTAAAAAACGTAAGTTGAAAGTAGGTGATAAAATGGCTGGTCGTCACGGTAATAAAGGGATTGTTGCTAATATTGTTCGTGAGGAAGACATGCCTTTCTTAGCGGATGGTACACCGGTAGATATCGTTTTAAATCCACTAGGCGTTCCTTCTCGTATGAATTTAGGTCAGATTTATGAAACTGTTCTAGGGTGGGCTGGTGAAAAACTAGGTGTTAAGTTTGCAACTCCTATTTTTGACGGAGCTACTCCAGATGAAATAAATGATTGGACTGATAAAGCAGGAGTACCAAGATCAGGTAAGACCTATTTATATGATGGAGGAACAGGAGATCGTTTTGATCAAACTGCTACCGTGGGTGTGATTTACATGCTTAAATTATCACACATGGTTGATGATAAAATGCATGCACGTTCAATCGGACCATATTCATTAATTACTCAGCAACCATTAGGTGGTAAGGCTCAGTTTGGTGGTCAGCGTTTCGGTGAGATGGAAGTTTGGGCATTGGAAGCTTTTGGGGCTGCTAATATCCTTCAAGAAATCTTAACGGTCAAGTCTGATGATGTAATCGGAAGGGCTAAGGCATATGAAGCAATTGTTAAAGGGGACAATATTCCAGAACCTGGAATTCCAGAATCTTTTAATGTATTATTACATGAGCTAAGAGGTTTAGGTCTTAACATATCAATGGATTAATTATCACGTTGTTGAATTTTAAAATAAGCAAGTAGATGGCTTTTAGAAAAGAAACACCAAAAAAACAAAGTAGTTTTAGTAAAATCACAATATCATTGGCTTCTCCAGAAGTAATTCTGGAGCAGTCAAGTGGTGAAGTATTAAAACCAGAGACAATTAATTATAGAACATATAAACCGGAAAGAGATGGTTTATTCTGTGAAAGAATTTTTGGTCCAGTTAAAGATTATGAATGCCATTGTGGTAAGTACAAACGTATTCGATATAAAGGAATCGTTTGTGACCGTTGTGGAGTTGAGGTAACAGAAAAGAAGGTGCGTCGTGAAAGAATGGGGCATATTTCTTTAGTTGTTCCAGTTGCACACATTTGGTATTTCCGTTCTTTACCTAACAAAATCGGTTATTTATTAGGACTTCCTACTAAAAAACTAGATCAGATTATTTATTACGAACGTTATGTTGTAATTCAAACAGGAACTGCTACTCATTTAGATGCTTCTCCTATTAAGAGATTAGATTTTTTAACGGAAGAGGAATACCTTGATATTTTAGAATCTGATTCTGTATCTAAAGAAAATCATCATTTAGATGATTCAGATCCGAATAAATTTATTGCTAAAATGGGTGCTGAAGCACTTCATGATTTGCTTAAAGGATTAAACCTAGATGAATTATCTTTTGGTCTTCGTCATAGTGCAAACACAGAAACTTCAGTTCAACGTAAAAATGAAGCATTAAAACGATTACAAGTTGTTGAGTCAATGCGTGAATCGCAAACGCGTATTTCGAACCGTCCTGAGTGGATGATTGTTAAAGTTGTGCCTGTTATTCCACCTGAATTGCGCCCATTGGTTCCTTTGGATGGTGGTCGTTTTGCTACTTCTGATTTAAATGATCTTTATCGTCGTGTTATTATTCGAAATAATCGTTTGAAACGTTTGATCGAAATTAAAGCACCTGAAGTAATTTTAAGAAATGAAAAACGGATGTTACAAGAATCTGTAGATTCTTTATTCGATAATTCTAGAAAAGCAAGTGCGGTTAAAACTGAATCAAATAGACCTTTAAAATCGTTATCTGATTCTTTAAAAGGCAAACAAGGACGTTTCCGTCAAAATTTATTAGGTAAACGTGTTGACTATTCTGCACGTTCTGTTATTGTTGTTGGTCCAGATTTGAAATTGCACGAATGTGGTCTTCCGAAAGACATGGCTGCTGAACTTTATAAACCATTCATTATCCGTAAAATGATAGAGCGTGGTATTGTAAAAACAGTTAAGTCTGCTAAAAAAATTGTTGATAAAAAAGACCCTGTTGTTTGGGATATTTTAGAAAGCATTTTAAAAGGTCACCCTGTATTATTAAATCGTGCACCTACGCTTCACCGTTTGGGTATTCAAGCTTTTCAACCTAAGTTAATTGAAGGAAAAGCAATTCGATTACATCCTTTAGTTACTACGGCCTTCAATGCGGATTTTGATGGGGATCAAATGGCTGTTCACTTACCACTTGGTAATGCAGCTATTTTAGAAGCTCAATTGTTGATGCTTGCTTCTCATAATATTTTAAATCCTGCTAATGGTGCTCCAATTGCTGTACCTTCTCAAGACATGGTTCTTGGTTTGTATTATATTACGAAGCCAAGAACTTCAACTCCTGAAAGAAAAGTAAAAGGGGAAGGTGGTATTTTTTATTCTCCAGAAGAAGTTATTATCGCTTATAATGAAGGTAAATTAGAATTACATGCTCCGATCAAAGTTAAATCTTATGATTTAGATGCTTCTGGTCTTCCTGCTTTAATGATGATTGAAACTACGTGTGGTAGAGTCCTTTTTAATGAACAAGTTCCTCGTGAAGTTGGATTTATTAATGACATATTAACTAAGAAAGCACTTCGTGATATCATTGGACGCGTATTAAAAGTATCTGGTACTGCAAGGACTGCTCAATTTCTTGATGATATTAAAGAGTTAGGTTATAATATGGCTTTCAAAGGTGGATTATCATTCAATTTAGATGATATTATCATTCCTGCTGAAAAGTCGGTATTGGTATCTAAAGCTGAAGCTGATGTTTTAGAGGTGATGAGTAACTACAATGTTGGACTTATCACTAATAATGAACGTTACAACCAAATTATTGATATTTGGACGCATACAAATTCTCGATTAACTGAAACGCTTATGGATCAGTTGAAAAATGATAATCAGGGTTTCAACTCTATTTACATGATGTTCGATTCTGGTGCTCGTGGATCTAGAGAACAAATACGTCAGTTATCTGGAATGAGGGGATTAATGGCTAAACCACAAAAATCAGGTGCTTCTGCTCAGGAAATCATTGAAAATCCAATTTTAGCTAACTTTAAAGAAGGTTTGTCTATTCTTGAATACTTTATTTCTACACATGGTGCTCGTAAAGGACTCGCTGATACGGCATTAAAAACTGCAGATGCTGGTTATTTAACAAGACGTTTGGTTGATGTATCTCAGGATGTGATTATTAATTCACAAGATTGCGGTACTCTTCGTGGTTTAGTTGCTACTTCACTTAAGAAAAATGATGATATCGTTGAACCATTAATTGATCGTATTGTTGGTCGTACTTCGGTGCATAATATTTATAACCCAGACACGAATGAGTTAATAGCTAATTCGGGTGAATTAATTTCTGAATTTATTGGAGAAGCGATTGAAGCTGCTGGTATAGAGGAAGTTGAAATTAGATCTGTGTTAACATGCGAAATGAGAAGAGGTGTTTGTGCTAAATGTTATGGTATAAATCTTTCAAATCACAGGTTAGCTCAAGAAGGAGATACTGTTGGTGTTGTTGCTGCTCAGTCTATTGGTGAACCAGGAACTCAGTTAACGCTTCGTACTTTCCACGTTGGTGGTACAGCATCTAACACAACTGACATATCTGACATGAAAGCTAAAGCGAATGGTATTCTTGAAATCGACGAATTAAGAACGATTGATCTTAAAACGAATGATGGCGTTAAGAAAATTGTTGTTGGTCGTGCTGCTGAATTAAAAATCACAGATGAAAATACAGGTATCGTTATCATGACAGCGAATGTTCCTTATGGATCTGAATTGTTAATTGGCAATAATATTTCAATTAAGCGTGGTGAAGTAATTTGTAAATGGGATCCATATAATGCTGTAATTGTTTCTGAAGTATCTGGAAAAGTAGTTTATGATAATATTCATGAAGGAATAACTTACCGAGAGGAAATTGATGAACAAACAGGATACAAGGAAATTGTTATTATTGAATCACGTGATAAAAAGAAAAATCCTGCTATTCATATTATTAATCCTAAAACAAAAGAAATTCTTCGCGAATATAGCTTACCTGTAGATGCGCATATTTCTGTAAATGAAGGAGATAAAGTTGAAGCTGGTGTTACCTTGGTTAAAATCCCGAGATTGTCTGGCAAGACTGGAGATATCACTGGAGGACTTCCTAGAGTTACAGAGTTGTTTGAAGCAAGAAATCCTTCTAATCCTGCTGTTGTTTCTGAAATTGATGGTATCGCTAATTATGGTACAAAAATTAAAAGAGGTAATAGAGAGGTTGTAATTACTTCAAAAACAGGAGAGGAAAGAAAATACTTAGTACCACTTTCTAAACATATCTTAGTACAAGAAAATGATTTTGTTAGAGCAGGTCAACCATTATCTGATGGTGCGATAACTCCGAATGATATTCTTAATATTGAGGGTCCAACGAAGGTGCAAGAATACATTGTGAATGAGATTCAAGAGGTGTATCGTTTGCAAGGGGTTAAGATAAATGATAAGCATTTCGAAGTAATTGTTCGTCAAATGATGCTTAAAGTTGAAATAATTGATGGAGGCGATACTAAATTCTTAGAAGGTCAGTCAGTTCATAAAGCTGATTTTATGGAAGAAAATGATGCGCTTTTTGGAATGATCGTTATTGAAGATGCTGGAGATTCAGATGAGTTGAATGCGGGACAAATTATTTCTTCGCGTAAACTAAGAGATGTTAATTCTCAACTGAAACGTGCAGATAAGAAAATTGTTCAAGCGAGAGAAGCAGTTCCTGCTACTTCGACTCCTTTGCTTCAAGGGATCACAAGGGCGTCTTTACAGACTCAATC
>Ga0007759_10297958_pt1 | contig 11933 bp, 12 predicted proteins | sample LauGreFaBDMM15DN_FD_61686 | JGI IMG/M metagenome (GOLD analysis project Ga0007759, IMG submission 61686) | Metatranscriptome of freshwater lake microbial communities from Lake Michigan, USA - Fa13.BD.MM15.DN (Metagenome Metatranscriptome) | ecosystem: Environmental > Aquatic > Freshwater > Lake...
ACCAGCACTAGCAGAATAAGCAAGCTCATTGTCCTTAGTATTTTTAATGTCAGCTAAGCCAATACCTACACCTACGAATGGTGTAAATTGTGATGAATTTTTAAAATCATAATACGCGTTAAGCATGTATAAATTTATTTTTGCATCATTTCTGATTATTTTTCTCTTTTGGAAAGAATTATAACGAAATTAATGATAGTTAATTTTCATTCTTCTTCTTCCTCCTCTTCTTCTTTTATTTCTTGGTTTTCTGGTAGGTCATAAGTAATATTCTGTTGTTCATTATCCTTTGATTGTGGGCTTTTTCTTGAAAAGTGCATAACTATTGGATGTTCGGAACAGATTGATTCTTATAAAGAATTGTACTACTCAGAATTCTCAAAGTCAGTTGGGACTTTAGGTTTCACTTAGCCTTGATTTCCTTCATCTTCGCTTGAATCACTGTCCTTAGAATTAAGTCCATCAACTAAATTCATCTTTTCTTTCAAAGACTAAAGACCTCCCTTGGTCTTGTCACCGACTCCGAAAATCGCAAAATCTTAGGCTGGATCGTACTAGTCTTCAAATACTTCCATTTCGAGGTTACCTTGTAACTTTTGAGCGGAAACATCTTTTGAATTTAAGTCCTAAATTTTCCCATCGTTAGCAACATTAGTTTTTAATTTTACTTCTGTCAGCCCACCATCCAAGCGTCTCTCAGAATATTTCTTTGCCATTACTAAATCAGCTGTTTGTTTGTTTCTAAAGTATCTTATGACAAAAGCAATTACTATAAGAACGATCGCAACAAACACACCAATGATAATGTAAACCCAACTTTGGGTTGTTGTGTAGAGTTCAATTTTTCCATCGACAGTTTATTACTCAATTTAGGTTTACTGCTGTTGCTGTTAAACTGTTATTACTTATTTCTCTTGTTTTATCAGCATATCGTTATAAACTGTTTGATTACTTTGGGAAACTGTAAGGTTTGGTACAAAATCATTTTTACCTTGGTTATTTTGTACTTGAGTAATAACAATAGGCTAGAAACCTGGCGCTGTGACAACACCGTTCGTAACAATACTTTGTGGCCTTTCGTCGGAACTTTAAGTTGAACTTGGAGAATTTACTACAATTGTGGTTTTAACATCAAGAATAGGTGCACCTAGGTCAATAGCATTTGTAGCAAACAAGGCATTTTAGGTTTACTAAATTTGTTTAAGAGCTTCTTTATCTCCATCATCTGTTGTAATTGCGTAGTTTACTACCAAAGAACCTTGATATACTGAAACCATTTTTATAGTGGAAGCATGTATTCCAAGAGAACCTGCAAGACGATCCACGAAAGCAGTTGTACCGCCTTTTGCAAAGAATGCATCCATTGTCCATTCCATTCTTACCATCGTCTGAATAGCGTCTCTTGGTTAAACATCAAGCATACAACCTTAAGTTAGGTAGAACTCAAGAATATTTTTTACGCCAACATAACGATTTTCGCCACATGTAGTGAATTTTATTTCTCCGTAATTTCTAATTCTATCGTCCCATTCGTTCATTGGAACCCTCACTCCATTCAATAGTACTTGTCTTGAATCAGCTGAGGGATATGCTATTCTTACCATCATTGATGCTGATGGATCATCGGAAGTAAGTTTAAAGCGTAAGTTTTTAGGTGGAGTTCCAGTCATAACTATGTCATATATACTTTTTTGAGGCGACCAAACAAGACCAGGGAAACGCTATAACCTCATCTAACCAGTATAAAAACCGTCCCAAATATGATCCATGTAAGCATTTAAGTAATTAGCAATTTAAGTACCTTATTTTTTATAAATGATAGGCTAGGAAGATCGATCCAACCTATCTTCATCAAGAGAATCCCACATAAGTATTCCAAGACCCTATTTCGACTAACAAAAGTAAAATGCTTTATTACCACCGATTTAACAATCTGGAATATAAGAAGAAATGTTTGCATTATTTGCTATGAGTTAAAAGTTTTAACCCAAATCAGTTGGTGAATTACCTTCAAAAATTGAGTTTTTAAAGGAGTACAAGACATTAAGTGGTCCTGAGCAAGGCCATTGCATACAATCATCAGGATTAGCCCAATCCTATGGGGGCTGATAAAAGTAAGCTAAAGCATCCTTTTGAATATCTGTAAATTTGGTGTCTACGAAACTATGAATTGGGATGTAATCAGAAGCATACACATTCAAACCAAAAACAGCTGAGTTTTTGCCATCTCTTGTTTAAGTTTTAAAACCGATAAAATGTAAGCGATTCAATTGAGCTTTTAAGCCCCACTAAGCATTGCTTTTATACTTTTCAAGAGGAAACATAGATTGCTTAGTCTCATGTGCATCTTTACCTTTTGCACATCCACCATTACTACTCATACCATATTTGTCGATCATAAAACAAAAACCGTCTCTACCTGCTTCTGGACAATCAAGAGATTCAGTTTCACCGTAAATTGTAATATCAGAAGCAGTATTAGTTTAATCTAAATATTCATTTCTATCTGATACATTCTATATATTTTATGAAAAGCCATATCCATTATCGATTAAAACTAAATTACTAAAAGTCATATTTATAGTCTCTTAAAAAACTGAAACACCATGCCTAACATTTTTATAAGCTGCAAAGTTAGAGAATGGAAGGCAGTTTTTATGATCTGGGATAGTATTGTCTGCTGAAAAGGTCACTCCTTCTCCTTTTTTTGGTGCGTAGTTAGAGTGAGCGATATTACCTCTAAAAACTTATTGAGTACTTTCTTCTCCGCATTTATAACCTACTCCAAGAACAAAACCGGCGTAAGTAGTCCCAGCTGCAATATTATTTCTTACTCTTATATCATAACATTTATCTTTTTTATCATAAGCGCAAATTGAAAATGCACCTTCTTTATCATATAGATTCTAAGCTGAGAATCCTTCTCTTACAGACTAATAAGCCATAACATTTTAGTCAATAGTTATATTTTTTGAGCTTTGGACTCCAAGGCCAATAGGAGCAAACCTAAATATCATGTTATTGTAGAAAACAATATTTTCTGCATTTATTATAGAGACTCCCCAACCTTTTCCATTATGAATAGCACAATTACTAACCTAACTCCATAAAGTTACAGCACTATCAAATCTAACAGCTGCTTTATAAGTATCTCGTTGAGAACAATTTCTGATCTCAACGCTGTCCAAGAACATTTGACCATAACGAGGCTTCTGGGTTTTATTGTAAATTTCAACTGTATCACTTGTAACGATTTAGCATCCCCATGCTTCTTCATCATAACCTTCAATAAGTACATTTCTGGTCAAAAGTAAAACTTCACCTCTTATGTCTACTCCACTATATTTTGAAGCTGTAGAAACTTCAGCCCCAAAATGATAATAACTCAAATAGCGATCTAGAATAACTAAACCTGTTGAGCTGTCATAATTCTTAACAAAGACATCATCTGCAGCATCTGAAGCATATGAAGTTGGCAATAAAGCTAAGCGATCGCCTGGTACAAGATCTAAACCAGTATCAATCAAAATTTGTGTGTCATTACGATGAACCTCAGCTCTCAATCGCATTAAAGTTTACTTTCTCTTTATTCCATACATGTAGACTTTATTTAAATTAGCAAGAACCTTGCTACCCGCTTCTATAGCATCGTCATAGACAATGGTTTCCTCACTTCTTTTACCATAAAGAGTAATAGTTGCCTTCTTTGTGAATGGATAATCTTCTGAACCTATGTGAAGTTCACCTGCTCTTACGAATAAATGTTTGCAATTTAAATGAACATCGGTATCATTTTTGAAAGTAAGATTACCATTGACAATGACAAGCTTGTAAATAGGCGAGTCAGCTAAATCAAAGACCCAATTCTAACCTGGCAATATTTCAACAGTATCATTTTATTTTGGTAAAGTATTATTTGGCCAATGACTAGCATTACTCCAATATCTTGTAAAGTTTTCTAGAGGAACAATTTCATTTATATCTGCATTACAAGGTCCAGAACATTGATCCATCCTCATCAGAACCTAAGTCTCTTCCCAAGGACTAATAGATGTGTTTTTAGGACTAACTATAAAGTGTAGTTCTCTGACTGATTAGTCTGCATAAAGAATGTTTTAAGCAAGTTCATAATCAGCTGGATTAGAAGGAATACTATCATTTTCCCTGAAAGGCATATAGCTTCCTCCCAATGCTTTATCATCGAATACTGTAAGATTTACTCTTGCTCTTACATCAGTAAAATTGTGAACAAAATAAATGGGTTTATCAGTTTATTCCCATCTCACAGACATGTCAAATTAAAGTTGAAGCCAATCGATACCAGCTTCACCATAACTAAATTTATACTTATGACCAGTGACGAATGGGACTGCCCAAGACATCTTGGGCAGCAATTAAGTTGTAAATCTAACTTTACCATAATTAGTTCTGTTTAATAAGTAATCTGTTTTGTTAAAGTCAGGGGTGTTTAATAAATTATCATCATAAGGAAGAATTTTCATAAACATTCCAGTTAAAATTCCGGTTGGTAAATAATTAGAAAAAGCAACTCTTCTGACTTGTGCTGTTCCATCACAAATTACTCCATTATATTCTTCTCTGAATTAACATTCCTTTACATTATGATGGCCGTAGTAATAAGTAGCCCATGAATTTGGTCCTAACTTTGTAAAAGAACCGTCTAAATCATGTAATATTGCATTCCAAGGCTCTTGGTATTACACAAAACGAGTAACTGAAGCATCTAAAGTGAGATTATTAAGAGTTGTTGTACGAGCTCCAGAATCAGTGGCTGCGGGATGGAAACAATGAGAGCATGTTGCAAAAGCTGCAGCATAATTCCAGTTAAAATTGTAGAATCTTGAGTTTTGAACTAAAAAGTTTTCAGTTCTTGGAGTTATGACTGCTTTTGGAGAAGCTCCATCAATATACTCATCTGTATTGTTACTGCGTCCATTCATCAAACAATCATTGATTTGAGCCATAAAGTCACCATATTCAGCAGTAAGAGAAAATTCAATACCAGCTAAAAGATTATCAGATACTTTGAATTAATTGAAGCGCACATCCCCCATTCTCTCAGCAATAGCTCCGTTTCTACCATTCTTCCAAGAAGTAAGATTGTAAAAGTTAGCAGTGATTGGTGGGTTTTACCAATAAGGATCAGTAGTATTATTGGGATCATATATCATATCCATGCATGGATAAAGACGAGGAGCCATTCCATGGAAAATTCTGAGACCATAACGACCACATGAATGAGCATGATTATCTCTGAATTCACCTACGGGTGCATGTTTAGGGCAAACGTTTATATTTGCATTAGGTCCTGTAGAATGATCTTGTAAATCATACCAATAAGCATAACGATCAGATCCTCCAACATGATTACCAATAAAATTATTATCCGGATGAGTGATCCAGAAACCTGCTGGAGATTGATCGGTATTTAGAAGACTATTTGAGCGCAATACTTTCATTACTAAATTTTTATACATGTAATTTTTAGTTTCAGCTGCATCCTCAATGAAGAAATTATGACCCATAGCTTCAAAAACTACATTTTCTCTCAAACTTAAATAAGAGGTGCCATGCATTGTGAATGCCCTATTGTAGCTCTGATGTATTGCGTTGAATCTAGCATAAGAATTCTAAACTGTACCAATCATATGGAAATGAACTGCATAGCGTCCTATTTTAAAAGCCTGTCCAACATTTTCCAATTCAATATTTTCAAGACGAGCTGTGAGTGATTCATCTCCTGGAGAATGGAAAAAGAATATAGCTCCATACATGTTATTTGCTGAAGTTTCAGGGTCTCCTCTATATTTAACATTTCGTGTAAGGCAACCGATTTCAGCTCGCATGTCAATAAACTCACTTCCATACTACTCAGTTTTGGCAAAATGCTTGAAATCTAATGGACTGTCTAATGTTAAAATAGGTTTATTTGGGTTAGTGTTATCGATATCCACAATAGTTCTTTATTCACCTTCTCTCCCATTATAAGAGGTAGATGCTATAGCAATTAGATCTCCTTTTTGCCAATTCACTGCATATGATAAAGTAACTTTAGTATCACCTGGGAGAGAAGTTTATTCAAGAACGGTCCAGGTTGGTACTTTTGGAATTCCATGCATATCGATAGTACCATAACGAACTCCTATAACTTTATTTCCATATATAGGAATATAAGGATCTGAAGCATCACCGTGCATTGTAATTGTGAGTTTTGATGTGTAAGGGAATTATTCTGTTCCTGCCTCGAATCGACCATTTAAAACAAAAATGTTCATAGCATCAAAGTATCTTTCATGACTATGATCAGTAGGATGAGGCAAAAAGATTATTGCTCCCTCACATAAAACTGTATTCAAGCGAGGAGTCCTATCTACATCTATGACTAAGTTAAGACCTGAAGGAATATAAATTGTTTCACCTTCCATAGGAGCGAATTCACCTCCCCAAGTTTTGTCATTACTCCAGAAGTTTGCATAAGTAAATACAAGTCCTTGAGTTGAAACTAGACCTTTTCCTGCTATATAAATAACAGTCGATGTAGGAATGAGACCAGGTCTTTTTCCGGTAGTGCAAGTCACAGAAGTAGAACTTGCTGTAGTTACTGGACAATTGATACCATCAAGAGAGATTCTGTAATCTGCTGTATTGGTTGAGAATCCAATACCAGTGAAGGTAACTGAATCACCACCTGTGACAGTTCCGTAACGAGGATTAACAGCTGTTAATAAAGGTGTAATAGAACCGTCAAATGTTACCTGATCACTTAAAGTTGTGTTAGTAGAACCAAGAATTACTTTTACAGGACATTTATAAATAGAATTAGAGTCATAAACAGTTTCTACACCAGCAAATTTGATTTCAGATTAGCCGCATGATCCCCAGTCTGCTCCCAAAACTCTATAAAATCTATAATTTGGTCTAGTAGTTAGATCAGAAAAAGTTATATAATTCCATCCTTCATGATAGTTATTGTCAGCTTACCATATGTCAATCCATGTTGAGTTGTCACTTGAAGCTTGCAATTTTAGTTTACCATTTATGAATGTATTAATAGATACTTTGACATTCTAGAAAAGTTTAACTTAAGACAGATATCCAACCTAACCTTCTTTGAAGGCAGCTCCAATGATACATTACTATGCTGATTAGCCGATTACAATTAAAGAGTTAAGATTATTTCCGTCAAAAATTGCTGAAACATTTTTCATATTACCCCAAACCTTTGATGGCCTTAAATCAGAGCTTTAGGTTGAAACGTTAAAGTTTGTATTCGAATAAAGAGTTGAAACTGCAGGTAACTTACAGACAACATTTGATGCAGAAGATTCATTTGCTAAAAAGTCACAATTCGTGCCACAAACCTAAATTGAGTTATTCATAGGGGCACCTTGCAAAACTGTTGACAAACCATTTGCTTGAATCTGTAAATTACATCCACCTGCAAACGAGCAACTTAGTGATGCAGCGTTAGATGAACTTATAGTTAGTACATTTGTTAAGGTAACTGTGTTTGGGTGTGCAATCAAAGCACTTCCTAAATTTGACTGACTCTCGAATCTCAATTCTGGTACTGTAGCAGCGTTCGTAATAGGTACTCCTAAATTCCAAGTTGCAACTGCAGTGGTTGCAGAAGTCACAGTGACACTATCAGCTTCTACTCCACTAAATTTAGCTTTAGTATTATAGCCATTTGTGGGAAAGTTCACTCCAGTAAAAGTAATTGAGCTTGCATCTGAAGTGGCTGCAGTTATTTATGGCATAGTTGAATTAGATCTTAACTATTGGAAAACACATTTAGTAAGATCAGAATTTGCACAAGCAAAAGTTTAAGCTCCAAGTGATACAGATATTGCACTATTTGCAGGAATTTCTTTTGCTTCAGTTCTGCAAATCACTTATCCATATGAAGGAATCAATACTTAGCTGCAAATATTAGTTCCGCTAGCCAATTTAAGGTTCAGATTTCCATTATCAGCTGGTCCAACTCCTTAAATATTTGCGATCAAAATAGTTCCTCCGACAGAACCATCATTGGGGGTGATTGAAACGAGCTTTGGTGAAAGAGTAAATTTACTGGAAGCAATTATCTAACTCTCACCAGCAGGGAAACCTTAAGTAAGATAAAAGTGTAGGTTTGAATTAACACTTCCTGAAACATTTTAGATTGTAAACAGAGCTTGAGTATCAGTCATTGAGATCAAAGGTTGTGCAACTCCATTAACTTAGAATTTTGTGTCTGATGATTAGCCAAGATTGAAGCTGCTTCCTGAAATACTCACTTGATATTAGTTACTAGATGTGTCCCAATTTGTTGAAATGCTTGCCACAGAAGGTACTGCATCAGTGAAAGTAAATGTACAGTCACCTAAGCACTGAGCTTCTTCTGAAGTTTTCAAGAGAACAAGAGCGTTTACTACTTTTCCACTTATTGTTGCTGTTTAATCTAAAAGGCATGTAATTGTAGTTGAGTTTGTAGTTTGAACGAAGCAGTCTAAGTTACCTACACCTCCTTCAGCCATTTACAACTAAACAGGATTATCCGTATATACATTACCAAAGTTTGAACCTTAAATTGTTAACAAAGTTCCACCATATATTGAACCTTACTTAGGACTTATTGATGCTACAGATCCACTGACATCAAGAACAATTTACCTTGTGTCTAGAAGTCCTTCTTGTGCATGACGAATCCAGACATCATATTTACCACTCCATGCTCCACCAAACATAACAGTGATAGTCTTTGCAGTATCATTAGCTCCAATTACATTCATATATCGAATATATGAAGGATTGGTTTAGTTTGTGGCATTAACACTAAAATCTTGTCTTTAGATAGTGTAAGGAAAGTCACTTGGCAGCTGAATCACTATCTATGATTTAAGCACAGGTGATGCAGAAGGAGGAGAAAGTGATTAAACAGTTTGCACTTTATTTCGTAAAGTTAGAGTTATTTCATTTTCGACATGAATGTTGTTAATTGTAATAGAAGGAATTACTGTCTACCCTGCACTTGACATATCAAATGCCTTAGTCAAACAAACTAATGAATTTGTATTTGAAGATTAAGGTATACATTATGTTTTCTAAGAGTCGTTGAAAGTAATACTGACATCACTGTACTTTAAGATAACTGGAAAGTTTACTGCGTTAAGAGTTAGATTATCACCTCCCAAAAGATTGATCGACTATGCTGGAACAATCGATGTAACCTTCACACAACTTACAGTCTAATTGCTCACTCCTTAGTCTAAAGGTATCTAACCAAAACTAGAAATCAGCCAAGGGTAAAAAGAACCACAGGTTGGACTTTAGATCAATGAGCATTGTATTTGAGTATCACTGACAGATGTTGGTTCACATAATGACTTAGCATATTCAATTGATTGAACATTATCACTTGAATTGGGCAAGCCTACTCCTTAAATTGTAAGTTCATTGGTATTTTCATCGAAAGTAAAAGAAGAAATGCTTCCAGTTGGCTGGATGTAAGTATAGTCGCAAGTTAGATTGTGACAAGCTGCCGGGAAATTGCCAACTTATACTTATAATTGAGGTTTTGTTTCAACAGTTCTGAGTAATTCAAAAGGAATAGCAGGATAAAATATATTATCACTCTTTGCATAACTAACATTGTTTGTAATTACAATGTTGTCTCCTTTAAGGGAAGTAGTATTTCCGCTGATAATTTTAAACTGTCCTGGTTTGTCATTATAACCAGTAAAGAGTAGCTACAATCCTATAGCGGTTTCACGATATCTGAAATCTCCATCAGAAAGCTACATGACCTAAACTTTATTTGTAAACATTGGACAGGAATCATCAATTGCTTTTCTGATTGTCTCAACCCAAGCATTATAATTAAGTTCATATGTAGTCACGCTAAAGCCAGTAGAATCGACACATTAAATTTGAAATTTACCTGATAAAGGAGTTGATGAAACTTGAGTAACAGAAGGTAAAGCGACTTATATAGTTGCTGTTGTTGCTTTAGAAACTGACACAGCAGTTGATGAAACTGCTGGAAGTAATTATGCTGCCATTATATAATACTGGAAGACTGTCGCATTCTTAGAATTTGTTGTCACTGCACCATTGGAATCATACATCGTTAAGTTGACATCTACTGCACAACCAACATACCAAGTATAATAAGTCCAAACAGCATCTCTAACCTAACTTGCAGAGGCTCTAACTGGAATCGAACCAGATAAAAGGAATCCTTTTGCTTTATTGCTGAAGCCAAGTTAGAAAGATCCTGTCGTAGTATCTGTTACAGTCACAGTTAAAGAAAGTGTGTCTTTTATAGTGTCAGGTAAAACCTATAAGTATTGTACTTCCTTCATTGAGTTGGTGTGATTTATAACTTAATTTTGTTCAATCTCTACTCCGACTGATAGGTAATCATCTCCAGACCATTCTGCAAGATAGGCTTGAATGAAATACTTTTCATTTGCTGTGAGAGAAATCCAGTCGGTCTTACGAGTTTAGTTATTTTAAGAAGACCAAAAGTTACGTTTTCTTCCTGCAGAACCGTACACTGTTAAAAGTTTTGTCTGATTCAAAGGGTTAGCAGAATCAAGACCCATTGTTAAGTCACATTGATCATCACAAGCAACGTAAAATCTATATCTAGTTGTAAGAGGCGGTACGAAGAATGCTGTCAAACTAGAACCATAGAAGTCATTAAGATTTGAGGGAGTTTCAAAATTTGTATGAAGATGCTCTTCCTATGGAAGCATTTTTTTCATCGTGCCCAAATCAATCCAAGTTTTGCTGTTATTGAAGATTCTTCTCTTCGCTCCATAACCTCCAGGTTAGGTTACGTTGATGTTTGAAACACTTGCTGAAGGACTAACAATGCATGAAAATTGAGTAGCACTGACTTAATTAATAAGACAGGGTTTTCCATCGACAGAAGCAGTAAGATTGGGACCATCAAAGCCTTATCCATATACAGTAAGGTTCTAGCCTCCAGTTGTAAATCCTTGACGTGCACTCATGTCAAAGATTGCTGGAATCGTCTTAGCTTTGTAGCAATTCTCATTTTTGATATCACATGTCACTGACTCTACCGTCTCTAACAAGGAAGCTCCGACTTCCCAATTCATTGTTATGTTTTGATTGTTTCCGATTGGCGCCGCACCGGTGACCCCCCTAGCATAGTTAATTTACCAATTTCCATAAACTGTTTTTTCGTCTACCAAGAATTCGAAGTCGAGTAAAGTCGAAGCTATCTTCACATTTACAAAAGGTTTCGAATCTGTTGTCAAATTTATAATTTTACTTGGAACTTATTGTGGATCAAAGGCAATCTAAGTAACCGATTCAAAATAGGTTACAGGAGGAGATATATAATGGATCACTGGGGTAAATACTCTTATGAAATTTATGGTGCATAACCTCGAATCACTGCAAACTAATTCTGTCCCAGCTTCATCATTAACTACAATGTTTAGAATGAAAGTCAAGCTATTGAACATTGAAATTTTATCTTGAGACAGTCCCAGAAGACTATAGAGTGATGGTACCCGGTAAGTAAGAACACCTAGAGCTGGATGAGAGTTGAATACATCATCTTCACTTAATGCAAGAGGAAATACGACAATCGATGGGTTTTCAACACAGGTAAGTCTTATCTGATTATCTGGCGCGTTCATTGCAAATCCAGCTCCTTTGATGAAGATATTTACATCTCCTGCGAAAGAAGCAAGGAAAATGCCAGTTGGCTCTTCGGACTGAAATAAAGCTCCTTTGGCGACTTAGAGTGCTTGTTCTCTATACCCAAGACCTTGTAGAAAAGTATTTTGGGCTTTTACAAAAATTCTTGGCGAAATTAGTAGATCATTTTAGAAAATCTGGCCAAAAAAGTAAATCAGTGCAACCATCATAAAAAATGAAGGTTTTTTCGT
>Ga0007759_10088534_pt1 | contig 11785 bp, 1 predicted proteins | sample LauGreFaBDMM15DN_FD_61686 | JGI IMG/M metagenome (GOLD analysis project Ga0007759, IMG submission 61686) | Metatranscriptome of freshwater lake microbial communities from Lake Michigan, USA - Fa13.BD.MM15.DN (Metagenome Metatranscriptome) | ecosystem: Environmental > Aquatic > Freshwater > Lake ...
ATTTTACAAAAACTAGTTGAAACTGCATTTCTGCAATGAGTGCGATATGTAACAGATATTTGTGTGATATGTAAAAGATATTTGTGTGATATGTTAAAGATATTTGTGTGATGAGTAAAAGATGTGTATGTGTATTGATGCCGTGTGCATGCGTTCGCATCTTCTTCGCATCTGTCAAATGCGAGCAGTGTGCAATCGGTCGGCGCGCTAAGGTTCCCCCCAGCTCGCCAAGTGCATCCATCTACTGGTTGACTTGCAGTTTAGAGGGTTCGTGCGCAAACGCGTTCAATCTGAGATGAAGCGCCTGCAGGTTGGCGAAGTAGGTGCCGTCCACAGTGGTCTGCACGTTGCCGGCGAAGCCGATGATGAGATCCTTTATAGGATAGCCGGCGTTTCCGACAGGAATGTCCAAGCCAATGGTAACGGACCCGCACTTGAAAGGGTAGTACCTCTTGTTGGTCTTAACTCCAGTGATGGTGTAGCCTTTGTCTTTGTTGGAAGAAAGTTCGATTCTGATCATGTACTCCATAGCAGACAGTGGCAAGGACTTGGTGACCGCAAGGCGATCGGTGCTCTTTTGACCTTGTGAAAATGTTTCTGCGTTGGTGAAGGATACCTGAAGCCAAGGCATCCAAAAGTCTTTGGCTGTCGACTTGGCACGTTGGCACTGAAATTCAAGGGAAGCAATTTGCAAGAACTGCCCGATACGAGGCTTGAAAAAGTCGTACGCCATGTCGAAGGTGGGCTCGATGTAGACGCCAGACGCCTCAAAATCGGGAATCCTGCTGCGACCAGCCTCTTCAGGCGCTTCCAAGATGAAAGCCGACTGCGGGTCCGAGTCGTAGGCAAAAGACTGCAAGCCAATGCGTGTCATTGTGGGACCAGGACCCTTGGTGGTCTCCTCCATCTTTTGAATTTGAGCGTCCGTGGAAGCCTTGAACGTGTTGGCTACTTTCTGCATTTGGGAGAGGGCAGTAACAGCGCTATCGTCAGAAAACACTCCGAATTGGTCCCAATCTGAAACAGTGGTTTTGAATCCAATGGCAGCTCGGCCCTTCTTGATCTTCTTGTCCCAGAACTGCGTGGGCAGCGACAGCTTCTTCACATTACCACCATAAACATTGCCGCACTTCAGGGGAATAGTTCGCTTGTTGGTGCTCACTTGAGTGATTGCATCCACCCAGTGACCTTGACGGATGGACATGGTGTTCATAAACTCGTCCTCGTCAAATTGAACGGCGAAATCGTTGACTTGGAATCGAGTGGCCAACATCGAAGCACAAATTGGCATGAGACCAATGAGCTGGTTGTTGCTGTTGAAGTCCTCCTGCAGCGCAACCATCAACGGCGTGTTCGTCGGGCACTCGATCCAACCAGCCTTCTTCAGGCATGTGTCTTCGCGCGAGCCGCATAAAATGCCGTACTCTTTGACGCTGGTCTTCACCCCAGTGATGCAAGACACGACGCCTGTGGCTGGGTCCAGACCCACTTTGAGGCCAGTCCAGTACTCGTTCTTTTGAAGATTGAGGTTTTTCATCCTCAGGTTCTTGTAACTCGTTTCGGGATTCAGAACAAAGCCGGAGTAAAGATCGGGGCGAGCGGAATAGTGGACGTAAATTCCACGAATGCTGCCATCCTTGGTGTCTTCAGCGAAAGTCAGCTGCGTAATGTCCGTGTATTGGACCTGCTTAGAATCAAACATCCACTTCGCGTCGCCGGGAGGCGCCATTGCCTTGATAAGGCTGTTCTTTTCAGGAATTCTGGCGTATTCTGCCAGACTCACTAGGTGCTCAATCGGATGCAAGTTGGTCGCTTTGATGCCCACAGGAGCAAGACCAGTCACGGGGGACAGAGGTGGAACTCTGTTGGTCCAAATGCGCAACACCCAACCATCCGCATAGTCCGTTGCTTGCTTTTTAGTAATTCCAACCTCAGGACCGACACCCCACCAGGTATAATGATTTCCAAGGGCTGAATTGTCAGTGACGCCGTTAAAGAAGGCGTCGGTTTGAAATGAATAACTGTAAACACCGAGGAACTGCACACGGTCAACTTGACTGGTGGGCGAGCACTTCAATTCAACGGTACGCATGACTCTGGAGTCGAACTTGCCGCCGATGCCGACAGGATCGTATCCCGAATCGCAGTTGATCCATTCGACACCATCGTCAGAACCCATGTCAGTGGAAGTGCTCGGCTTTTGGCCGCACTTGAGAGGAATGGTGCGCTTGTTGGTCAACACGGCACTGATACCGCCCAAGCCCTCAGGAATAATGACAACAGCCATGCTGATCAAGAACTCTCCTTCGTCGAAATTCACTGGATCGCAATCTGTGATATCGACTTTATCTTCGGTATCGGGCTGCGACTTGCCAATGAACGTACTGATGGCATCGCCAGGGCCTCCGAAAGAGGGAGTCTTTTTGTAGCGCGTCTCGATTCCCCTCACGAGGTTGTAGAACTCGTTGCTGTCTTCACCTTCGCGTTTGTACTGAGAGACCTTGAAGGACAGACCGGTCACAGCGTACTTGTCGGCTTGAACAACCTTGGGGTCGCGGAGGAGGGCATCCACAGAGTCGACGCGGATCTCTTGAATCCACTTGAATTTGTCCATTTCAAGCCAGGTGTCGAGGCCACTCTGAAGGTTGGTGGGCAGGTACGACATGATGAGATCACGAGAGAAGCAAGGGGCTGGAAGCGTGACAGGGGCATAAACTGCTGCAAGCATATTCACGACGCTTTGGTCCAACAGATTCAGGGAAGTTTGGGCTGTGGTGTCGGCGATTTCTGTCAATTGAGTGAAAAGAGACTTGTGCGCCCGGTCGATGGCGGTCTGCGCAAATGCACTTGTTGCTGATTTTTGTTCGAGATCCATTTTGAGAGCAGACAGGACGTACTGATGGGGCACCCACTTGGCAATGCTGGCCAGCATTTCGCGATGGCTCTGGTGCGATTCAGCAATCATGTGCGCGCCGTGGTGGGCGAATGTAACAGCGAGGCGCAAGGCTTGCTTGGCAGACTCAGAATCGCCGTTCTTTGGCATGTAAGAGGCATACTGTCCCGCGTGTGGCAGAATCATTTCAATCAGCTGCGTGCGGTGCTCTTCATCAGACAGCAGCGCGCGTTTCGGTTTCTTGGTGCGCTTTCTGATTTGAAGGCTGACGGTTGTGCGCGAGAAATCAATGTCGGTGAGGCACGTGAAGGACCTTTGCAACCAGCCACTGGAGCGGCCGCCTAAATTGTCGAAAGAATACAGCTGCACTTCAAGCTCGGCGGGAACCTTCACGGACATGACGGAATTCCTGGGCAGAGACAGCTGCGAGGCCGTGTAGGTGCCAGGGGTGAGCGTCATTGATACGCCCTTGAAGTCGCAGTTGTCGAAGAAAATAACTTCGTTGCTGTTCATGGAGTGCAGCTTCGAGCGCTCGCGGACTTTGATGCTGCCCGTTTGGTCATTGAAATTGTGCCCGTCCAAGCATGGAACATCCGCCTGTATCCAAGAAGAGGACATTCCATCAAAATTTTCGCCTGCGAACAGTTGAATCTCCAGGTCTTGGGGAAGTTTGATGGACGAGAGAGAGGATTTGGGAATTTGCATCATGGAGAGCTTGTAATTGCCGGGTCCAATGGCAAATTGGACGCCGCCGTAGTTGCATTCTGTAAATAACGTGGCTTGCGACTGTGACACAGGAAAATTGAAAGCTTGCACGAGCTTGTCGGTCAAAACTTCCGTGTTGAGCACGTCGCCGTTTGCGTTCAGAACCTCGAGAGTGGCGCCAGCTATCATGCTTTGGCAGCAGTCCTTCCTGTTCCAATACATGATGCGCTTGATGAGAACATCTTGGCCCAGATCGAAGGTAACAGTGTCTGAGTCGGGCTCTGTGGACTGATAAATTTCGTTCCCGTTCCTGTTGGCCAAACTACCATCCACTGCACGCGAGCACGATGTCAAAGAGGGGTACTTGTTCTGAGGACCGGCAGGCAGGTATGGGATCAGCCTGTCAGAGATCAATGGATTGGCCGTGTCGCAGGGTTTGTTGAGGGCCACGTTGGTTCCAAAGGGGTCAAACACTGCAATTTGAGAGATTTGCAAAGTGTTGTCAAGTTGGCACCCTGCCTCTCTTGGGAGGGAGAGGGGAACGTCCTTTGAGTTGAACAGAAAGAATTCTTTGGGGATGATTTCCTTGGGAGTGCTGGGCCCAGACCAAGCAAGCGTGAGACCAGCTCCACCACCTCCTTGTAAAAAGGAAACGTCGATAGTGTGCATTCCTCTTGACAGAACAGCCGATCCTGACACTTCAACCATACCGTGGAAGCCATCATTGTCTATCAGTTGATTTCCATCGATGTAAAGTCGAGATCCGTCATCGCTGGTTAGGTGAAATGTCCATGTGCCGGTCAACGGCACAAAAACGTTGCCTGAAAACTGAGCCACAAAGTCAGTAATGTAAGGACTGCCGGCAAAAGCTTTGTCAGTTGACGGGAAGTTCAGATTGGCAACTTGACCCTGGAAGTCTGGTTTGGCTGCCTGAAACACGGTTCCCCGAAGACCACTCAGCATATCGCGCTCGTTCGAGGCTGCCAAGATTTGTTTTTGAATATCAGATGCAGCTTCCGCAATCCTAGCTGCAGCGGGATTGAAAAAATTGTTAGCTGCTGGAGCAGCAGATTTAAACAAACCACCAAAGAGACCACCAACGTGTGAAATGAGCGACCCTACATCTTTGATAGGCGGCAAATGAGAGTGCAAATTTGTTCCAGATGTCCATGCAATGTTGCTGGGCGAATTAGCATTCTTGTCCCTATAAATTACCATGTTACAGTCGTTTTGTACTGCAAGGTGAGCGTTGACGTTGGCAGCGGGGCCGCATCCCCAAGCTACCGTTAAGTCCTTTCTGTACCCGCACAGACTGCCCACCTTGTTCAAATACAGCATGTCGATGTCCTTTGTTCCGGTGTTCCAAATGGGGCGATTTTCTGGATTGTAAAGAACAAAATTTCCATCAGTCTGCAACTCGGCCCGGCATTTGCCGTCGGGTGATACGAGGCGCATGCCGCGATTGAGGCGCCTGCCGGCAGGCATCCTGTCTTGACCGTTTGCGGCATAACTGATGAGCTGTGGCTGCGCCCAAAACTTGGAAGTAAGCCCATAAACCAATGGTGGTTGCTGGGCAAATAAAGCATCAGCATCAAGTGATGCTGTGTCTTCTTGGTCTTGAACGGGTTCAGCATCAGCCCGGGCAGTTATATCCTCCTGTTCCGGTGGGTTTATAGACTCCTGTTCCGGTGCCTCTACATTTCCCTCTTCTGATTGCAGGAGCAACCGTTTCGCACCGGCTGATGGTGCCAAAGCCTGCGTTCGCTTTTTGCAACTCGGCGCAGAAATGCGGATGTAGCGGCCAAAGCTGCTGCCAGCGAAATCGAGGTGGTTGGCTGAGGCATATTTTTCGAGAAAAATGGTGGGTATCGTTGCAAGAGCCGCTTTGACACAGCTTTCGTCGTCCAAAAAGCACTTGTTGGCAAGCACGATGCACTTGATGTCTCCTTCCGTGCACGTCTCTGGAGAGGCCGCAGACACGCATTGGTTGTCGGCTTTCAAGTTGGTCAAAAAAGGCTGCTTGGTCAGGGGCGTGACTTTCATCTCGCCTATGATCCATTGCACAAGGGAATCAGTGAGATACTTGGGCATGTTGGAGGGCAGGCCTAACTTGGTTGAAAACGTTTGAAAGATGGCCTTGGCGGCCATCTTGTCCTTGTACTCCTGGCTGTTCATGTACTCTCGTTTGGCTTTGTTCGGATCCAGAACGGAGGTGATTCTGTCATTGACCGAGTTGATGGCACCGACGATAGAGCCTGTAGCAGTGTCCATCACGCCGTTGAAGGCGTTCTTGATACCGCCACCAACAACATCGTGAACCGCATTGCTTGCTTTTGAAAACATATCAGTGCCCAACGCTTTGTCCAGGCCACCGGCGATGGTCTTGTGCACGTTACCTATTGAGTCCACAGTGGTTCCCAATGCAGATTTGGCAGCTTCGCCGGCTTTGGCAACGTTATCTTTCAAGGCATTGAGCCCACTGGAAGCTTTGCTGGAAAGGTCTTGCGCCAATTTGCCGAGATCGACTTTAGGGATGAAATTAAACAAACCGAGCAGGTGACGACCGCCAGCATCTCGAGCCAAGTCACCGGAATTCTCGGCCAGCAGCGCCCTTTTCTTGCCAAAAAAGCCTCCCAGCATATTGGTGATTCCTGGTAAAAGGGTTTTGGATGCCGCTCCGAGAAGAGATCCGGCGCCTGGCAGCACCTTGTCCAGCATTGGAGAAACAGCTTTCAGTCCTGTATCAGCTATTTGGTCAAGCGGAAGTTTTCCCACCAGCTGTGCACCTTGGTTGAGTAAATTGCCGCCAACTTCGTTGGCCATGGATTGGAGCCCTGGATCATTGAATATTTTATCCTTCATACCCGCGGCTGAATCCTTCAAAACGGAATCTAGGATTTTGCCTTGGGCGCCCGAGCTGGCAAAATTTTTGAGGTCGTCCATGTTGACCCCGCCCAAAGCTTTGTTCAGGAGAGGCATCGCCGCGTTCTTGATGTCAGCGGGAAGCTCGACATTGCTTAAAAAGGAAAGTGGGTTTTGACCCGATGCTTTGGCTGATGACGCCATGTCAATGAGTCCGTTTCCAGCAGCAGTAGCAGTGGCAACAGCAGCGTTTCCTACCGCACTGACGACGACTCCACACCATGCTTGGCATCCAGGGATTAAATTCATCAACTGAGGCAAAACCGTAACAACACCGGCACCAATTGCACCGCCAATGCCGTTCATAGTTTTGAGCAGGTCGGCATTCGCCGCTATGAAGTCCACAGCGCCCTGAGTCACCTTCTGTGCAGTAGCAGCCACGTCGTTGTAAACCTTTTTGGCAACTTTCATGAATTTTTGTGCCTCCTCGTCAGCAACTTTGATGATCTCCTGGGTTTTGGCCTTGAGGTCGTTTGCAATTTCAACCGCCTTTACCTTCACATCCTCAACAAATGCCTTGGTCTTTGTCACTGCAGTGTCAACGTCCTTGGCGAATTGCTTGGCGCCTTCGACGACGAACTTGAACATGTCTTGGAGTGCACTGCCTGTTTTTTTTGCCATTGAACCCAGAGTAACTTCCTCCAGCTTGACTTCGTCCAGGTTCAGGAAACCAGATGCCGAAAACAAGGGGTTGGCTTGGACGGACTTTCTCAAGTTGTCGTAAATGGAGAAGTCGAACTTGCCGGCGGTGTCACCCTTGATCACCAAATGAGTGCTGTCGTAATCAATGAATCCTAGATCAGGCTTGGATGCGTCGTAGGAAACACGCACGTTTTGAAGGTTCGTGTTAGTGCACGCAAAGATGACTTTCTTCATGCGATAAGAGCCTCCGGCTTTGAACTTGGTCTCCATGTGGTTCTGCCTGTGACCGTCGTTGTTAGTATGCGATTCCATCTGAGTCACCTCGATGTTGTCCTCAATCGCAGTGCCAGGCTTCATCAGCAGGTTGGCGTTGACGCAATTTAGCGAGACGGGATCATATGAGAGACCGCAGCAGCATTGTTCACAATTACAATCGGGTGGGGTAGCGGCGAGGCAGCCGAACTGAGCCGGACATTGCGCAGCGACGACGCATTCCTGATTGTTGTTGTAAGGCTCGTAGCCGAGGGCACACTTCTGGCAGGCACAGGTACCGCTTTCATCTTCGGTAGCTTGAACTGTTTCGCAATTCACAATCGAGCAAACGCGATTGTAGGGATTAGTGTACTCAAGCCACCTCGACGCTTTGACGACGAGAATGCTGCGATAGGTCGCCGCCGCTTTCGAGCAATCTAAGGAAAAGTAGTTGATGGTGGTGGGGGCACGTTCCACGTACTCCATCAGCGTGGTGCTGCCTCTGCCGTACTGGAACACCGTCGCGCTCTGGTCCTCCGTGTCCGGAAACACACAAAACCAAACTTTTTGAGGAAGGGAGGCCTGGCCATAGGCCGTGGCATCAGCATCAGAAGATTTCTTGAGCACTACTAAACTGTTAAACAGGCCCCTTTCAAAAGAGACCACCGAGGTTCTGATATGAAAACCGTATGCGTTCAGCTGGTTAGTGGGCGAAGAGAAAAAGTAAACATCGATATCTCCATCCGTCTCCGCCACAAACGAAAGGCACTGCCCCATGGTGATTCTGTCGAAGTCATTGAATACAAGCGAACTTCTGCCGTTGGCGAGTTTTTCCGTGCGTTTGCCTGTTTTTTTAATTTCCTTGGCATCGATAATTTTCATGCTCATGGCCATGTCGTTGAAGTTTTTGCCGACAAGGGAGGCGGTGCTTTCATCCAAAAAAAGCGATTCGCCTTGAAAGTTGGGCTGCGAATACATAATCACAGTGGTTCCTTGGCTTATCTGCACAGCAGACACATGTCTCTGAAAATTGAAGTTACCTCCTGCTGGGTCCAAAATGGGATAATCACCAGAGGTGAGAGCCAGCGAGTGGCCAGCGTAATTGCAATGCTCAAAAATTCGGACTTTGGGCGGTTTAATTGGAATTGGTTTGTTTTCGTCAGGAGGCAGAATCGGCGGGTAGCAACTGCGCTTGTCGAACATGCTCGTGGCGCCATCTTCGTGCAAGATGCGCATAGCATCCAGAAGACCTTGGTTTCGGGAAAATGGATCGAACCCATCTTCGTCGGGTGAGTTCGGGACGAATTTGGTCATGACGGCCAGAATGGGCCAGTCTTCAACCAGGCGGGGGTATTTGGGAAGCGACTCCAGCCAAATCTGCAAGTCGTCGCGAAAATTCATTGTTTCGGGCTGATGAATGTCTGAAATCAAGGCGCCGATTGCGGGATCACCTCCGCTGGAGTCAAGGGATATCTCGTTGTTGTTTTCGACCTTCTTGGCCTCATTGCTTTTGCCGTAATTCACTCCTCCAGAAACACTTGCAGTGGCAGAAGCATACGCCATTTCAACGCCGACAGACATGTCCTCTTTGGTTGCACTTGAAGAAGAGTAAAACTTCATGTTGATCTCAACTGAGCCACCGAAAGTTCCAGAGGTGGCGACGTATCGCCCCCAGTCTCGCAAAAATTGCATGTACTCGTGAACGTCATCTTCAAATCTGGGAGGCAGAGCCTTGAACGCTTCCTTGAACTCGGGCACCAGGCTGCTGAAAGACTTCGTGTTCAGCAGGTTCAGCCTGTAGAGATGCACGTCGATTTTGCGGACGGCGATGTGTTGCTTGGAGTGGGTAGAGCTCGATTCGCTGTGACTCGCCGTTACCGACGCTGACACAGGTCCATACGAGCCTTCAATGTGAGCATCTACGGACTGCGATTTGTGCTCCTCCTCTTCATTCTCAAATACGTGAGTCTTTGCGGATGTTTCGTACAGGTTGTACGCAAAAATTTGGTCAGGCACTTTGAACATTCCAGCCGGCGTCTCGACCACTTTGCAATGCTTGTAGGTATATTGAATGAATGGGCGGATGACGCATCGGTCAAAGTTGCAGCCCGGGAGGCCGAATTGGGGATCGTAAGTGTATCCAAGAACATCGGCTCCAGGCAGAAGCGGTAAATTGTCAGGACCGCTCTCTTCATTGCATTCTGATTCTGGAATCTCCTCATTCTCCAGTTCTGGTTTGTGCTCGACTCCCTCGGCCCCCTCGTGTTCCTTTTCTTCTTCTTCATTTTCATGCTCCTCATGTTCATGCTCGGAGCTGCCGCCCGACGAATGCCCGCCCGACGAATGCTCTTTTTCTTCGCGCTCTTCTTCCCTGTGTTCTTCTTCTTCGTGCGCTTCCGCATCCGCTGCATCAATATCACCATCGGCCACTTCTTTCACACAATGCTGGTTGGTCTCCCAAGATTCAATTCCCGATAGCTGCAACGTGTGAATGCATTGAGCGACATTCACGATTGGGTTCGGTTCCTTGTCTTGCGACACTGAAGCAGAGGAGGAGGCTTTTTTAGACGAAGCGGCGGCAGGAGCCGTTAAAAGACGCCTGCCCTCGGATTTTTCAAAGGTTTTTTCACGCCAAACTCCGTAGGTGACGGCCACATCCGAGATCATGGGTGTCTGAAGGCAGAGGAAGTCCTGGCATTGCTCTGCATTCATGGGAATCAAACCTGTGTCCTTTCCAGGAGCGGGAGTAGGGAATGGTACGGGATCCGTGGGGCACCAATTCGCCTTGCCATCCGGCGTGCTGGCAAGCAGCTTTTCGCAGCAAGCTGATCGACCTTTGTTGACGCCTTGCGAAAATTCTGAGTCGCCCTTCTTTTGGGCCCAAATAGCAGGAGAAGAGACGCCAAATAAGCAGAAGAAGTTCTTGCACGATTGAACTTGATCGCTGAACTCCCAGGTTTTCTGGCCCTTATTCATGGTGGGGGGCACTTGGCAGCCAAACTTCTGGTGACACGAGGCCGGAGTAAGACCTTGAGCAACAAATGGGCAGGAGTTTTGGCATCGAGTTTCTTCGGATACGCGTTCGCCTTGGGATACTTCAAGGGACCGTACTCTCCAGAGGGCTGCAAGCCTGCGTTCTTGCACATGAAGCCTTGGCACTGCATCTCATTCGAAAAACTGTCGCCCCATTTCAATTTCTTGTCGGCCATGCATGTGGGAGTCTCGCGGGGCTTCACTTCTTTTCCTTTGACAGGCGCACCTTGAGTGCACTGCCAGACCTTATTTTTGGGATTCTGTTTACAGGTGAAGTCGCAAACCCCTTTGTCTCTGCACTCCGAGCATGCCCAGTAGTCGTTTCCAGGGAGCTCTGCAGTGGCGGCGGTCTTGACTCTGCCTTGGCAGGTTGTGCAACCTAGGCCGTTGCCGTTGAGTTTGGTTGGGTCATGAGAGCACATTTTAACTGGCTTCTTCGAGGAGGATGACGAGGCGGAGTTCTGTGACAATGCTGACGATGCTGACGACTTTTTACCGACTATGGGCGGAGGTGCGGGTGGATTGGGATCAGGAAGGCTGTCGGAGCGGGTGACAACTGTGACACCAACTTTAGGTTTGGAATTGAACAGTATGCCTTTGCAAACGCGTCCATCTACGGCGGGAAACTGCTTGGGATCTGTGCACGCAGAGCATCCCGCAAACTTGCCGCTTTTGTCGATTGCACACGAAGGCACGGGCAGAGGCGGGGTGGCGGGTGTTGAGCCAGAAGAGGAAGCGACTGCGGGGCCTGCTCCACAGAACAGAGGCCCTACAATGTCTCCCTTCTTGATGGGCTTGTTGCCCAACAGCTTTTTGCACTTGGTTTCCAGAATCACACTTGAGCACTGATTCTTCTCAATTTGTGTGGAGCAGGCTGCACAGCCCTTGGGGTTGAATTCGTTGGGCAATCTGCCTTGGGCACAGGCTGGAAGACAACAGTTGGCTGTTTTTGATGATGACGAGCCTCTAGAATTGGTTGATTTTCCGCTGGGAGATGTCGATTTGGGTGACGAAGCTCCTTTGGACGCGGCTCCCTTGGACGCGGATGAAAGCTGGGACAAGGCTCCCTTGACCTGGCTTGCTAAACCCTTTGCTAAACCCTTTGCCTTGCTTACTAAACCCTTTGCTGCACCTTGCAACTTCTTTGCTGCCCCTTTCGCAGCTTTGGTGATAGACCCAAATCCACCGAGCAGCTTGCGGTTGGAACTTGACGGGACTTTAGCGGCTGGGAACCGCTTGATTTGGCCATCGAGGAGGGCGGACTCCACCTGCTTCAACGCTGCTGCGCTGTTGCGGCGGACGGGAATGCCCATGAACCACTTGGGCGCGCGGAGCTTG
>Ga0007759_11571618_pt1 | contig 11727 bp, 10 predicted proteins | sample LauGreFaBDMM15DN_FD_61686 | JGI IMG/M metagenome (GOLD analysis project Ga0007759, IMG submission 61686) | Metatranscriptome of freshwater lake microbial communities from Lake Michigan, USA - Fa13.BD.MM15.DN (Metagenome Metatranscriptome) | ecosystem: Environmental > Aquatic > Freshwater > Lake...
CAGTTTCTTTAACAAAGAAAGCATAAGCTCTATTTTTTTAGGGCTTAATAATTTGATCAACAACTTATAAAGCTAATTAATCAAAAGCTATTTTCATGTTACTGTATTAGTGTGATTTTGGAAGGAACATTTTTTTGGTTTATTTATCATAGAAAATAGCATAGAAAGTATATTTCTTGTATAATGTATCTCCTTTTCCTTTGAAAGCTGTTGAAATTTATTTACTAACTTTTTATTATTTAGTTAAAAGTTATTTCTTTGTCAAAACACCTAAAGATTTCTCAGTCAATTTAACCTTCTAAAATGTTTTAACCTTCTTTTGAATGTATCCAGCAACAAGCTCATGGACATCAGAATTTTTCTATGAACCTTTAAGTTAACTTACTGGATTAATCCAAATATTTTATTTGGTGTGACCAATAATACCTACATCATAAACAACTTATTTTGGAACTTTTTTTTAAACCTTTGGTTTGTTTTATTTTTTCTTTAAAATTTTAGGTTTTTTTTATTTCTTCTTTAAAACTTTAGGTTTTTATTATTTCTTCTTAATAAGTTTGGGTTTCTTTTGAGCTTTATTTTTCTTTTGTCCTTTATTTTTCTTTTGAGCTTTTTTCTTTTAAATTTTTTTCTTTTAAACTTTTTTCTTCTTTTATACTTTGGGTTTCTTTTGAACTTTAGGTTTTAAAGGAGTAGCTGATGGTTTTTATTCAATAAATAGAGTTTTGTAAATTTTAATTGCTTATTCCTTATTTGATGAAAGTGTCTTTCTTACAACTTTATTAGATCCTTTTACTTTTAAATAAGCAACATATGTTTATTGCTTAGCTGAGTTCAAATCTTTGTTAACTATTTATTTTGGTGGAGTAACTAAACTCTTTTAAACTGAATAACCAATTAATCTCTTACAAACTTTAGAATTCATTTTTCCTTCTGAACAATAGATAGGAGCTTTTTCTTTAACCAAATAAATGTATGCTATTTTCTTCTATGGTTTATGAATGTTTTTAACAACATAGTTTGCCATTTCATCCATAGCAATTTTCATTGAATTATGTTTTTTAATATAAGGTTAGCTAAATTTACCTGATTATAAGTCATAAGTAACAATTGAGAAAGTCAATGGATTTACTAAAGTTCCAGATGTACCTTTGTATAGACTCTTTTTCTTTTGTAAAACTTATTATATTTTGACATCAAAATCTTTCTTCAATACAAGATTTGCTTATTGTTCATTTTAGATTGCATTTCCATTATTCCAAATTCCTAAGTTCTTTTAGTTGTATTAAGCAATCATTTGATATACATCTTGGTTTATAAGGCTTCCAGTGAATTTACTTTCAATTACTTACCATTTTTGATTATAAGTTGATCCAAGAATTCCAATTGTGAAAAGAGATTTATTTCCTTTTACTAATTTTGAGAATTGAGCTTTAGCTTTTCCTAAATCTTTTCCGAGAAGCTGTTTTTTAACTTGACTATTCTTTTGATTTTTATTTTAGAGATAAGCAGCATACTGATATTCTTCATCGATTTTGTTAATATTTTTATCAACAAATTTAACGTTTGCATTAATCCATCCTTCTTTTAAAGAAATACCAATCATTCTCTAGCAATATAAATTGCTAAGTTATCCTTCTGAGCAGTAAATTGGTTTAGTTTCCTTTACTAAATATAAGTAGGCATAATTTTTGTTTTCTATAATAATACTATCGTAAACCTTTCCGACCATCATTTGAATAGCTAACTTCATATTTACAAATTATTCACTATTTAACAAAGAAATCTTTTTAGAATCTTTATCGTATTATATTGTTGAGAAAGTATATGGTTTTTGCAAAATAGGTCCATTACTTTTGTATAAGGAATTAAGTCTAGATTAAATTTACTTGAAGTTATTATTCATATTTCTTTTAAGTAAAAGTCCTGCATCATTTTCATTTAAAGCAAAATTGTTGTAAATATTCAAACTTTGTTGACAGTATTTAGCAAGAATTTCTGAAGTTATAATTTCTGTTTTCTTTTGATTTTTGTGTTGAGATTTTTGATTCCAGAATTTATTTATTGCTGTATGACCAATAATACCAGCTGAATATTTTTAGATATTAATAATTTATTATTTTTTTCCTTTTCCCTTTGCTTTAATTTTCTTGCTCTCTCCTTTCAATAATTGATCAAATTTTTATTATGATTTTTTTAAATCAGTATCTAGATTAAGTCTTTCAATTCTATTATTAGCTTTATTGAGGACATATGCGACATATTTATATCTTGGGTCATCTTGTTGAATTGTTATGTCAATTAACTTTTGATTAGGTGTTAACCATTATTATTTTAAGGCATGTCCAATCATTCTCTGACAGAATTTTTGATCTCTCAAGTTTCCTGATTAGCACCATAATGGTACAGTTTCCTTAACAAAGAACATGAATTTGAAATCATTATTTGGGTATATAACAGCTTCAAGAGCTTTTTAAGCCATTTAAATTAATGCTTCTCTCATATTAATGTGTTGTCCTTCATAAATTTTTTTAATATAATGAGATCTAGTATGATATATTGTCAAGATGAAAGTGTATGGTCTATAAAGTTATTCCTATCCATTTCCTCTATACAAACTTAAAAGTGCTTGTCTTTGTCTAATAAGATAGTCTTCCCAATCTTTTCTAAAAGTCAATTTTGCAAATTATTCATTTATTCCTCTATCTCCATTTTGTTAATATATTCTAAGATGGTCCTAAGAAAAAGTTGCTAACATTTCATAGACATCAAGCATTTTATATGGACCTAATCTTTGAGAAGTAGCTGTTTGCCATTCTTATTTTGAATTATGAAGAATTACTCCAATATTGTACTTCTTTTTAAGAATTTAATTAAATTTAGTAATTGAAGATTTAAGATCTTTTGATAGTTCAATTTTTTTAACTTTTTAATTCTTACCTTTTGTTTTCAACAAATAACCGTAATATTTACTTTCATCACTATCTAATGGAGTGTGAGTATCAACCATTCTTACATCTGCTTTCAAATAATTTTTATATAGAGCATATCCAATCATTCTCTTACAAATTTTATCATTCATTGGTCCTTGAGAGCAATATAATGGAACTGTTTGTTTGGAAATAATGAGGAAGGAAACTTCATCATTTGGAACAACAACCTTTTTGTAAATTAAGTAGCTAAGATCAGCCATTCCAACTTTCATGCTTAAGTATGATTTTTTATTCAAAACTGTGAATTATTTTGTATTCCTATTATAAGTTATAGCAGAAAGAGTAACTGGTTCTTTAAGTTGAGCACCAGATCCTTTGAATAGAGATTTAAGATATTGTCTAGCTCTTCTTCTTTTTTCCTTGATGAATTTTTCAGTAATTAGTTCAGCTCTATTTTCATCAAGTCCAGTATTCTTATACAAATTAAGAGAGTCTTGACAGTATTTTGCAATTACTTCATATACATCCATTAAATTTAAGGATCCTTTTTTAAGACTGTTTGGTTAGATCCAGCTAGAAAGTGAAGTATGACCAATTACACCAACATTATATTTACCTTTAGCTGATGTTAATGATTTGAATTTCAAAATTGACTTTGATTTATCTTTAAATAAAGAAATTTTTTCAACTTTCTTTGTTTTTTTATTCTTAATATATGCTTAATGAGTATATTTATCTTCAGTTTAATGAATATACCTGTTAGATAACTTTTTATTTGGTCTAATCTTTTAGTTATAAATGAGATATCCAATTATTCTTTGACAAAGTTTTTAAGATAAATCTCCTTCTGAACAGTAGAATGGATTACTTTGTTGAGTGGCATATAAATAAGCTTAGTCTTATTCTGCTAATATAACTTTATTTAGAACCGCATTATTTAATTTTTTAATTGCTTTTTTCATAGATTTTTCTTTTGAATTATAAATTATTTCAATAGCATTTGTTTTTTTATTATAAGTAATTCCAATAAAATTGTATCCTTTATGAAGATTTTCTCCAGTTCCTTTGAAAAGACTGTTAAGAGCTTATTTTTTTCCTTTTAAGTAAGATTACCATGTTGAATCAAATTTGAATAGTGCTGTTTTTTCATCAATTCCTGATTTTGTGAAATTCTTTAAATTTTCTTGAATATATTATGCAATCATTTCATAAACATCATGATTTATTCTCTTTCCAATTTTAATTGAAACAGGAGATGACCATGTTTTAAGAGCTGTATGTCCAATCGCACCTACATTATATTATTTTTTAGCAAATAATGATTTGAATTTCTTTTGCGCATTTTTTAAATCTGATCCAAGCAATATTCTCTTAACTTATTTTGATTTTCCAAGAGTATTTTAAACATAGGCTGCATATTAGTATGGTTCATCTACTTTTGGAATAGATTTATCAATCATATTATATGGTGCATTTTACCATCCTCTCCAAATTGAATACCCAATCATTCTTCTGCACAAAGGTTTGGTTAAGTCTCCTTCAGAGCAATAAAATGGAACAGTACTTCTTGATTGAAGGGTATAAGCAACATCTCTTTTTTAGTTAATCACATTTTCTATTATTTGACTTGAAATTGCAGTCATTGCATTTTTAAGACTATAATATCCATTCCAATTTAAGTAATTAATAACTCTAGATTTTTTGTCATAAGTCATTGCAAAAATAATATATGATTTATATAATTTCTCTCCTTTGCCTTTATAAAGCTTTCTTATTGTTTTAGTTTCCTTTAAAATATTTTTATCAAGTTATTTTTTTGGTAATAAATTTAAATCCTTTTCATTTAATGATGTTTTAATGTAAATTTTGAGATTTTTTTGACAATACTCGGCGAGTAATTCATAAAGTTCATTAATTCCGTCATCTCCAGTTTTTTAAACATGTGGATGCCACCATTTATTAATTCCAGTGTGTCCAATTATTCCTGTGACATAATCACTTTCATCTTCGATAGCGAATAGTTTTTCATAAATAGCAACTGACTTTTTGAAATCGCTATCAAGATTAATTCTTGTAATTTACTTATTTTCATCATTTCTTAAATATGCGACATAGTTATATCCTTTATCAGAATTATCAATATCTCTGTCAACAAACTTTTTGTTTGGATAAAGAATATTTGTTTTAATGGCATGTCCAATCATTCTCTTACATATTTTGTTGTCTAATTTACCTTCAGAACAATAGAATGGAGATGTCTCTCTAACTCCGAAAAGATAAGCTTTATCTTCTTCTTTTTCTATAATATTTTTAATAACAGAGTCTGACATTTTTCTTATAGCATTCTTCAAACTTTAATGTTTACCTACATATAAAACTGAGAATTCATGGGATCTTCTGTGATATGATAGAACGAAAAACATATATTTTATTGAGAGCACTTAATCATTACCATTGAAAAGACTATAAAGTTTACTCTTTTGTTTTTCCAAATACAAACTCCAATCTTTATCAAGTTTAATATTTGCCTTTTTCTCATTATTTGCTTAATCTTTATAAATTTTAAGTTTTTGTTAAGCATACATAGCAAGCATTCTATCAACATCTCTGTTTTTCAACAAACCTTATTCAAGTGTTTGAATATCCCAGTATTGATTGAGTTACGAATGACCAATAATACCAATATTGTAACCAGATTCTAAATATTCCATAAATTTATCTTTAGCAGTGTGGTAATCAGGACCAAGTTTAAATCTAGCTGGTTGTCCCAATTAGTTCTTTTTCTTTTTATCTTTAGAATATTTTCCTGTAAATTATACATATGCTACATATTAAAATGCATCATCTTGCTCTGAAATCTTATCATCAACCATTCTTGTATCAGGTGTTAACCATCCTTTTCTCAATGCATTTCCTATCATTCTCTAGCAGAATTTATTTTGTAAATCGTTTCCTTCAGAACAAAATAATGGAGTAGATTCATGAATGTAAATTAAATATGCAAAATTTTTGTGTGGTTTCAAAACTTTCTTGTAAAGAGTTTCAATAGCATCATCGAATCCTTTTTTCATGTTATTGTATTTATTCCATTTTAATTATTGTATCTTGTGATTATATTTATTGTATGTTATTACACCAATTGTAACTTATTTGTAAAGCTTTTCATTTTCTCCTTGATAGAATAAATATAATTTCTTTAACTTTTCTTTCATTTTTTTATCCATATCCTTTCTTAATAATACTTTTGCTGTTTTTTCATCTGCTCCAGTTTAGAGATAAAGTTTTTTCTTTTGTTGGCAATATGTAACTAGCATTTCATAAACGTCCTTTTCATAAAGGGATCCTTTTTAAGTACTGACTGGATTCAACCATACTCTTTAAGATGTATGAGAAATCAAACCGATCTTATATTTTGATTTTGCTCCTTCTGTGAGACTCTTATATTTTTTCTGTGATGTTTTTAAATCTTAATCAAGTTTAATTTTAAGAATAGTTTTAGAAGCACTATTTGGTCTAACAAAAGCAACGTAGGTAGAATGTTTGCTTTCTTTTGGAAGATTAGTATCTACAAGTTTTTTTCCAAGTAAAAGCCATTTATTTTTGATAGAATGACCAATCATTCTTTAACAAATTTTATCTTTCAAATCTCCTTCAGAACAGAAAAATGGATTTGTTTCTTTTACTCCATAAAGGAATGCATGTGATCTTTCAGCTCTAATTACATAGTCGAAAACAGCTAAGTTCATTTGTTTTAAAGCTACATTCATCTTTTTGTGTTTAGCAAAATAGATATTCTAAATTTAATTAGTTTTTCTATTGTATACAACTGCGAAAAATTAATAAGGCTTGTAAAGTTTTTGTCCTAATCCTTTGAATATTGAAGTAAGTTTTTAATCAGCTTTAGATATATCTTAAACCCATTATTATTTAGTTTTAATCTTTGTTACTTGAGGAGACTCTCCAGATTATAAGAAAATTTTATGAGTATTCTAGATATATGCTGTGAGCATTTCATTAACATCTTAAAAGGCTAATGATCCAGTTAAAAAAGTTTTCTAATTTAAAAATTCTTATCTTTGGGTATGACCCATAACTCCTGTAGTATAGTAGATTTCTTCACTTTTGTTGAATAATTGATTGAACCATAATTAAGCTTTTTTAAAATCATTTGAAAGATCAAATTTAATTGGTTTACTTCCTTTTTTATTTAAATCTTGGACATAGCATACATATTGATAATTGGGATCATTTGATGCAATTTGTTGATCTACCAAATATTTTGGAGCTCTTTAGAAATTTTTCAAAAGAGAATATCCTATCATTCTTTGACATATTGGATTTTTTAATTATCCTTCTGAGCAATAGAATGGAACTGTTTCTTTGATTTGAATTGTATAAGCAATTTCTTTCAATGGAAGAATAATTGAGTTTTGAATTTATTAATTAACTTGATTCAAACCAGATTTAAAGTTTTTATGACCACTTTAGGTAAGTTTTTTTATTTGATTGGTATTTAAATCATAAGTCATAACTACAAATTAATAAGTTTTATAAAGAGTATTGTGTCTTCCTTTTGTCAGTTTATCTAATTTTTAAGCAATTTATCTCTATTTATCGTAAGCTTAGCTCTTTGTTAGAACTTGAGCACCTTATTCATCTAGTCCTCCTCTATTATAAATATTCAAATTTTATTGACAATATTAAGCAATTAATTCATCAACATCTGTATCTTTCAATGAGCCTTTTCTTTAGCTGTGTGGAGCTAACCATACATTTAAAGCATTATGACCAATAACTCCAACTTTATATTCAGATTTAGGATTAATAAGAGTTGTGAATTATTTTCTTGATTTTTACCAGTCAGAGTTAAGAATTTTTTTAGTAATTTTTCCTTTTTTATCTTGTAAATAAGCTACGTATTTGTAATCAACACTTGATGGAATAATATATTTGTTGACTAATTACTTATTAGGTTTGATAAAATCATTTCTAATAGATCTTCCGATCATTCTTTGACAAAGTGGTTTTCTTAAATCTCCTTCAGAACAATAAAATTGATTGCTCTCTTTTACTCCAAATAAGTAAGCTTGATCATCCTCATTTGCAATCACTTTAGTAAGTAATTAGTTTACCATTCTTGCCATGGCTGTTTTCATATCAAGGAATGATTGTTAGAATAAAAGTTAAACTTTGTTTGATCTTCTATGATAAGTTATTACATTAAAAGTATATTTTTTAAAAAGCATTTCATTATTTCCTCTATATAATTTGCTTAAGGTTTCATTTTGTTGTTTTAAGAATAGCTCCATCTCATCTTTTGTTTTGAGATAAGCTTCATTTTCACTTGATGCTGCTTTTTTGAAAAGTCCATTTTGTTAACAGTATACAGCTAACATTTAATAAAGATCCTTATTTTTCTTTTCTCCTGTTAAAAGACTCTTAGGCTAAATAAATTTTTATATTTAGGTGTGTCCTATTATTCCAACAGTATATTTAGATTTTTTACCAAAAAGTTTCTTAAATTTATCAGTTGCCTTCTTTTTATCTTTGCCTAGACTTACTAAATCAACTTTTGCTGATTTTTAATGAGGATTCCAAACATAAGCAACGAATTAAAATTATTTTTCTTCTTTATTAATCCATTTGTCGACAATTCTTTTTTTTAAATTAAACTTATTATCAAGAATCAAATATTTATTAAAAATAGAATTACCTATCAATCTTTAGCAGTATTTATTAGATAAATCATTGTTTTCAGAGCAATATAATGGGTATGTTTCAGATAATATCATGAAAGCTTAATCTTTATTTTTGCTTAAAATTTATTTTTCAATAACTTTACCAGCTTCAAGAATACCAACTTTTAAGTATTTAAAACTTTTTTAGAAGAGTTTATTGATTTTAGATGTATTTTTCTCGTATGAAACAGCAAATATTTTAACTTTTTTGTATAATTAAGCATTGATTCCTAAATAGAATGATTTTAGTTTTTCAATCTTGACTTTTATTTGATTTTATTACTCTAATTCAGTAACTAATTTAGCACTGAATTCATCAAGAGTTGTTATTTTAAAAGAGTTAAGATTATTTTAAGAATATGTGGCGATCATTTAGAATACATCTTAAAACTTAAGTAAGTCTTTTTAAGATGATATCATTTCTTAATATTGACCTGGAATTGAGGAGTGACTTAGCACAGCAACATCGAACTTTCCAGTCTTAACTTTCTTTTTATATTCAATTATTAATTTTTTATCTTTATTTTTTCCAATATTAATTCTAAGTACAGAGTTTGGATTTTTACTATTCATCAAATAACCAACATATTAGAATTTTGGATCATCTGAAGTCAAAGTTTAATCTGTTAATCCAGAAATCGGATTTAGCCATTGTTAAACAATTGAATAACCAATTATTCTCTTACAAATTTCATTTTATAGAGAGCCTTCTGAACAGTAGAGTGGTGCAGTTTCTTTTACCAAGTACAAAAATGCTTTTTCCTATTGTTTTAAAATAATATTTTTATTAATAGTATCAGCAAAAGTTTTGAATACTGAGCTCATATTTTAAGATGAGACAGTTTATAAAAGTTCAATTTTGTTAGTTCTTTTATCATAAGTCACTATTTAGAAAGTATAAGATTTTGAAAGTTTTAATCCACTACCAGTGTAAATTGAAAGAAGTTTTTCATTATCTTGTTTTTACTTTGCTAAGAAGTCTTTTTTAGTAATCAAGTTAGCTTGCTCTTCTGTGTGGGAATCAGTAATGTAAATTTTCAATTTCTTCTAACAATATTCAGCTATTAAAGAATAAACATCTGAAGGGACTGTTGACACTCCTTTAAATTTAGATATTTGATTCTTAAAAAGATATTTTTAGGTGTGAGATATTACTCCAGTATCATAATTATCACTGCTAATCAATTTCTCATACTTCTTAACAGAGGTTTTATAGTCAGAATTGAAATCTTTTCTTTAAATTTATCCTTACTTATCTCTAAGTAGAGCAAAATAAAATGATTTTACACTGTTTGATGGAATTTTAGGATCAGTAAGCTAAGGTAATGGAGTTTATTTTCCAGTGAAAAGAGCGAATCCTAGCAATTTTCTACAGATCTTAGAGACAGCGATAGGTCCATCAGAGCAGTAAATAGTTGAGCCTTCTTTAACTGAAAAAAGATAAACTTAATTTTCATCAGTCTCATGAATAGTTTTATCGACAATGTTTATCAAATCTTCAATACCTTTCTATAAGTAAGAGTATTTATTAATGTTTTTAGATGAGTAAGTTTTGGTGTCCTTATTATAAATAACTACATAGATAGTGTATTGTTTGTAGAGCTCTTCACCATTTCCTTTGTACCATTCTCTTAAAAGCTTTAACTTTGTAGCTCTTTTGTCTTCAATTTCCCATTGCATAGTGAATCCTACGTCCTTTTCATTTCTAAGAATGCTATTGTAATCTTTGAAATTTTATTATAAGTAACCAGCAAGGGTGACATAAGCTTCCCAAAACATACCGTTTTTATTTTGAGCTCCACTAAGTTTGTAAATTTTTCCATTTGAGTGAGTTAAAACAACTATTGAGTCAGATTTTTTAATTTTTTTAAACTCTTCTTAGGCTTCTTTGAAGTCTGGTCCAATTTAAGTCCATTTACCTTTATTCTATAAGTTGATTTAAAGTAATTAGAATCCATCAAATTCTTTATCAATTGATCCTTTTGGCCATTTAAGAAGATTCTTTTAAAGAGCAAAACCAATAATCAATTAGCTGATGAAATCAGATTTGAATTCATTACCAAGAGTGTCTTTAATTTCAGATGAATTCTGATAGAAATCATCAAAAGCAGATGTAGTAACAATAAGCTTGTGGTTTCCAATAAGACCATATTATTTTGGAGGAACTATTTGAATATCAGAGGTAACATGACTTCTAAATTTATCAAAAGCATCTTTCAGCAAAGTTGTAGAAAAGGTCTTGACAACTTTGATTGAGCTTTTGTCTTAATCTTTATCTGGAATGAATTCAACAATTGTGAATTTTTATTCTTTTACAAGGCGTCTGTTGTGTCCGTTATATAATGAAGTCTAGGGAATCCAGAAGAATCTTTTATTCTTTTCATCCGTATTATTTGAAGAAGTGTATGGAATTTAGTGTTTAGCAGCAATTTTTTCAAAGATTTCTTTAATCTTAGGGCTAACACTTTCAGACTAAGCTTGTTAAGTTTTGAATGAGGTCTTGGAAATTTTTTAGAGGCTTGCTTAGGAAATATTAGTCTCAGCTAAGACCTTTTTATTTAAAGACAAATCTTTATTCTATTTAGCAACTGAAAGATTCTATGAGACAAGTTTTTATGAACTTAAATTCTAAGCATCAACTTTAATTTCAGATTTACTAACCAAAGATTAATTTTTTGATTTCTAAGCATTTTCTGAGATTTTATTTTAGGTTTAAACGTTCTGGATTGGAGTTTCGAAATCAAGAATAGCTTTTAAGAAGCTCCATTTAGACAAAAGCTACTAATCTGAGGCAGTTTGTAGTGAGCCTTTGAGAACCTATAAGATACTTGATTATTCCTTAATATCAAGAGAAATGAAATGATGATATTTTTAATCAGATTCTTAATCAAGTTTTACATTTTATTTCAAATGAATAGATATTGGCTGAGCCTGAGTGGCATTGCTTACTTCTATGGCCTAACTTTATAGACATAGCAAGCTTAAAAATATTGGCATCAGCGATGATAATATGCTACGTTTTTTTCTTCTTTAAACGCTTTTTTTTATCATTACGA
>Ga0007759_10063148_pt1 | contig 11671 bp, 14 predicted proteins | sample LauGreFaBDMM15DN_FD_61686 | JGI IMG/M metagenome (GOLD analysis project Ga0007759, IMG submission 61686) | Metatranscriptome of freshwater lake microbial communities from Lake Michigan, USA - Fa13.BD.MM15.DN (Metagenome Metatranscriptome) | ecosystem: Environmental > Aquatic > Freshwater > Lake...
TCCTACTCTGAAGATAATGTATCTATCAGTCTTCTTCGGGTATTTGTAGACTGGGCACAAGTATCTATTACTTCTTTCTGAATCATTTTGTTTTTTCTTATTCTAAGCGGTTACGTGGAGGATAGGAAGTGGAGCAAACATCTTTTTGGGCTCAGAATCATCTAATCCTGTCTTCAACCATCTGCATCCTTCAAGGAATAGACCATGGATCAAAACTCCCTCCTGAGGGATTTCTCGGATCAGCTCAAATTCCTTCTCTTTCACGTCAGTCTGATAAATAACATCATCCAATGACCAAGCTTCTTAACCTTTCTCTGGCTTCTTGTGCATTCTTGTGACTTCTTACTTCATTCCTGTGAGGAACCCTTGAGGATTGAAGAATCCGGTAAGCCAATAAGTTTGAGGTCTAGATGTCTTCAACCAGTCGTTAAGTTATTTATTTCTGTCTAAAAGGGAACCATACCAACTACCAAGAGTAGGCAACAACCAGGAGATTTCGGCACCTGATGGATCATTAAGCCATGCATTAGGAACTTTAGCATCGAAAATAGCGTTAATAGCATCCATGATATCAGGAGTCATGATAATGGCTCCATCAATAGCCAACACGGTGTCACCGAGTGTCTTTCTGACAATTCCGATGACTTTTTGCATTCTCTGTAGTTCTTGATACAAGAAGATATTAAGAGGAACATTCAACCCTCTATCGTTGAGTTACTTAGGACCAGGGAGTTTTTTGACCGTTTCTCTTACATCACCATCGATATAGTCGATAGGAAGTTTTGATAACAAATCTCTGGCTTTGTCTTAGACAATTTCTTCTCTTGTCTTTCCTCCACCTGAACCTGAATCCTTTGGTCTGTTCTCCATGATTACATTCATCATTTCAAGGGACTCTTTAAGTCTAAATGTAAGATCTGCATTTGGATGTAATCCAAAAACCTCTGGGTTATCATTAGGAGGTACAAGTAATACATATTCATTGTATTTCAAGAGTTCAGCGGTTGGGTTAGCAGGTATCTTGTACTTGAACTTCTCTTTAGATCCTCCTCCGGTATCAGTCTAAATCTCGGAGAAGCAATATTCATTTCCAAAAATTCCCTCCTTTAGATAATCGTCTCCATATGCAATGAAGAGTTCTCTGTCTAAGTCGTCTGTGATTCTGCCTCCATACTGCACTTCACAAATCATATATTTGACGACACTCATTGACACTGGAAGATTAGGGCTGCTTACTTGAGGAACGGATAGTAGGATGGTAAGATACTTCTCAATGAAGCATAATGAGGCTTCTAAGTCAGAGTAGTTATACTCGTAGGGAATACACCATCCAAGAGGTCCGAACTTCTTTCTCTCTATGACTACTGAGTGCATGAAGCAGCATGTGAAGATTAGCTATCTCCAGTTGTTATGGTCAATCTTATCAATGAATTCTTGAGTAATGATGGTAGTGAAAGTCTTCTTAAGACCAGCTTTCAATCCTCTTGGTGGCTCGTTTGTGACTTTAAGAGCTTTTTGTAGCAGACCTAGAGGGAAGTTAGGATTTTCCTAACAGGTGATCCATAGTCTGAAGTCCTCATGGATAGCATTTTATAAGATGCTTCCTTCAGGTATGATCATTGTCTCTATATCCTCCATGAATTTAAGACCTAAGTGACAGTTTTGGAGTATAACCCATCCTCCATCTTTAGCTTTTTCTTCGATAGCTTTCTTAGCGAATCTTTCTTATCCTTCTCCCATAGAGACTTTGTCAGTTGGGAACTTCTTTTTCTTCTTAGCTAGCTCATCGATGGAAGAGGTTGGGTCTGCACCAGCAGATAACAGGAAAAGAATAGGATCGAAACAAGTAGACTCTTCATGAATTTTATCGATTGGGTATGAGATTGGTTCAGTGAAGGCTTTTCCGAGTATGTAGTTGATGAATAAGTTGCAGGCAATCATAGTTCTGTCTTCTCTTAGAGATCTAACGAGGCAGAGGGCCATGAATGATCCGATCTCCTTTTCAGCTTTCATTCGTTCAGCAAATTCAGGGACATCGAAGTTTTCAGGGTCATTCTTATCTATCCACGTTCTCCATAGTCCCTCATTCTAACTGACTCTGTCTGGTAATTCTCTGAAGAAGGGAGCGGCTTCCTTTCCAAGTCCAAAGCTGTGTTTAGACATAGCTAATATGTTAAGCCAGACTTTGTCTGCAAGCCAAGCGAAAGGTTTAGCCTTCTCTGCGGTTTTAATGTCCAAAGCAGCACCTGATTTAAGGAATACTGAGATATCAAGTCCTGTGATCTTCTGGGCTGTTGTCAAGATCTTAAAGCACATCATAAGAATGAAAGTGATTTTATCTTCTCAAAGAGACCTCTGTTGACGTATTTGTATACTTAATAAGTCAAGTAATCAATAATATTCTCAACTCTCTTGGATGGAAGTTAAGCCTTCTCTGAATTGGCAATACTGGACATGAAGAGGTTGAGGAACTACTCTAGGGAGGAATTGTACATCCAGTTGACTTAACTGACTTCTATCATCGTGAAATAGAGCGCGGAACCTCTAATAGCAACTGGTCTGTATGATTCTCTCTTTTCATTAATTTCTTTAGATTTCACTTCAGCATCAGTCAATGCAGCAGCAACTTCCTTGGCTCTTGTCTTAGTGTTATTTAAGACATCCATAAGCTCTGTATCATCTAAAAGATTACCAGTAGAAGTTGTTAGTCTGTGGAGTAAATTGGCGTCCAACTTTTATAGATCCTTTTTACTTTAGTTGACATCAGCTAAGAGCTAATTGAGTGAATCTTCTAATGATTTTTGTTCTTTTGAAATAACTTTACCTAGTAGTTATTGCTCCAAACCTCCTTGTGTAACTGTAAAATCGATGATAGTAGTCTTTGCGGAAAGTTCTGGAGAGAATGCAGGGTTCGAAAGTCTGCATGTCAAGAAAAGTTTGAATTCAGGGTTGAATTCCAATTGAGTTCCTCCAACGTCAATGAATCTAGTCTTACCCTTAGCTTAGACTTATTTTTCTAAGATAGGATCTAACATAGGATCAACTTCATTCTCAATATTTTCGACTATGAGACATTTTCCTTCTTCCATGCAGAACTTCAAGAAGAAGTCTTTGAATTTAGGATGGGCTAGGGTAGTGATTGATCTAACTGGATCAATTTAGTCAGCAAGTTTGTTCTTAATCCAACCAGATCCTTAAGATTAAGGATCAATGAAGAGAGGGTAACGGGTTGAGTTGGTAACCATGATACCATTCTAGATTGACAAATCATCTTTTGGTAAACCTTATAGATTCCATTCTCCAATAGTAGCATCATCAACCAAAAACTACACAAGATCAAGTCCTGGAGTGACTGGGATTGATTTCTTTTTCATATCTCCAGTAAAGTATTCTACTGCTAACATATTTCTGAAGTCAGCGTTGAAAGGACCACAATAGGAGATGAATGCTGTAGCGAGTGAAGAGTTTCCTACTAATCTTCGTTTTTATTCTCCAATTTCAGAAGCTCCCTTATCCCACCTATCCTTTTCGGAAGTAAGAGAATAGATTAACTATCTAGCGGTGTTGATCTTCTTCTTGGTCTTAGCAGCTCTTGCCTCCAATTGAAGTTTGGCCTCTTGTTGAATTGTGAACTTCTCCTTCAACTTGGCTAAGAAGGCTTGAATTCCTTTCAATTCCTCCTAAGCTCTTGCTAACTCCTTTTAAGCGACTGCCAATCTTCCTTCTTAGATAGCCAAGAAGATCTTCTTAGGCTTCACAATCTTAGACTTCTCATGATACTCATTAATAGCTAAAGACCATTTCAAAATACCGGTGGCGGCAACCGATGCTTTCTTACCAGTATCTTCATTGAACCAATCACCTTGTTGTTTCATGTATGGTTCCAATAGCTCTATTGTTTCCTCATTAATTTAATCTCTCTCGAATGCTGACAAATTTTTCATGAATTGCATATCATTGAGTGTAGCTCTGCCTCCCTCTTCCCAGGAGTCTTTCATGAACTAGACGACTTTATTCTCTTTTTTGTTGAAGACTTTATCCTCAATGCTGATAGGGGCGAGTTTACCTTAGAAGAAAACGACTATAGAGTCCATAATATACTTGATGATATCAAGTGGGGATCTGTTTGTCTTCATTTCTACTATATCTCCTGGCTTAAGTCCGGAGACGGCCTATTAAGCTCGCTCTAAGGCAGGCAAGGCAGCTTACAGATCTTTCTCGGCGGTTTCTCTTTCTCTCATAATCATATCAGCCTATTCTTGGCACTACTTAGTTGTCAACTCAACATCATCGGCTTTTTAGTTTGCCTTCTTCTGTTCGATGGACAAATCAGCCATCAATTTCTCAGTTTTATCACTAGCTTCCTTAAGTTAATTCTCTTCTTCTTTAAGACCTATCTCCATAGCCGCTATACTGATACTTGCTTCCTTAATCTTGGCTAATCCAACCTTGAAGGAGCTTTCCTACTTATCTAGCTCTTGATATTTTTCAATATATAAGTCTCTGTAAGAGTTCAGATAACTTAAGAAGGACTTAGGAGTGACGTAAACTTAACGTCTCATCTTCTGGAAGTAAAGTTCGCAAGCTGTGTTAACCATTAAATGGACGTTACCCATGTGCGACATCAATAGTTTTTTGATTTCTTGGGTTGTGTCTAGCTTGGAGAAATTTTTAATGAAAGTCTCAGCAACACTCACTAAGGCTTCTTCTGGCCATGGCAAGAACCAATCAATTGTGCACTCATTGAATAGAGCGGGGAACTTTCTAGCTCTGTCTCTGAACTTGACTCCGACTGGGGAGAAGCACAACACAATGTGAAGATTATCCCTAGTTCTGTCGACGAAGTAACTCCATAGATCCTGTGTTGTAGGATCCTCTTTAAGATTTTTGAGTTTAACATATTCGTTTCTGATATCGGCATAAATAACCTCTTTCTCATCTTTGGCAAGAAGACCTGGAATTTCTCCTGTGGATAGAATCATGTTAATGTACTCAAGGAATTCCTCTTTTTTCACCTCAGCGTCTGTCATGAGGAATGTAGTTGGTTTTCCTAAGTGTCCAGCGGAGTCGAACATTCTCTTAATTTCTTCTTTCAGATCCTTCTCACCGAATGATTTAGTAACTACAATTTGATGGCACCAATGTTTACCTATTTCAGCTGACAATCTTGTGAGTGATTGTTTACCTGAACCACCGACTCCTACTAACAATGCAGAAGATCTAGCTTGCTGTATGCATCGTGAAATTCTTAATAAATGTTTCAATGCATCATCGAAGATAACTAATGGCATTTTCTTAGAACTATATTTAGTGTTATACTCATCCAACAGATAGTAGCACCTGGCTCTCAATTTCTCTTTATCTGCTATACCTTCATAAATCTTATCAGCTGCAATCTCGACAAGTCCCTCCTCGTTCTTAACATCTTCTCTCAAGAAGTCGCAGAAGTCAAATGTCTTATCACTAGCAAATTTCTCATTAATATCAGTTGCTAAGTGCTCGAAGTGTTAGTCACACATATCTTATATATAATTCCTTACAGTGTCTTTATCTTTATTGTTGATCATTTTATCAGCAAACACACGTTCACTTTCATGACGCCAAAGCGCGACTAAGAAGACTTCTGGCTTACAGTTAGCTACACCAAGGGTGGAACTAGCTGTGATTATATCTTTTCTTACGAGCAAGATTCCTTTGAAAATTCTTGACAACTCTCTCATATTGAAGACGTAGTGGAACTTTTGAGGTGTGGGAAGCATTGTCTTCTTCACTGTGTTCCAAAGATTAATTGTTGCAACAGTAAGCAAGTCAATGATTTTATTGGTCTCTGCACTGAAATATTTCTCTTTAAATATGTGCTTTATGATAGGTTTGTAGATTCCGTCGATTGTAGCTGGAAGAATCATGTTGAAAATAAACATCTAACGTTTAAGTCTTCCCGGTATGTCGTTACGACCTCCTCCTGGGTGGTTCATGGCTCCAATATAGAACAAATTCTTGATGTTCTTGAAGTTTCCTCTCATGGTCTTATCGAGCATGTAGAATCCACCTTACTCAATCAACTGTCTGACAATTTCCAAAGTGATTTAATCACCCCATTTATTCACAAATGGCATAGAAATATCATCAATAAAGACTGTTAAACTTTTACCGTTCTATGGTCCATAGTCTTTTTAAGTGAACTTGAAGTCGCACTCAGTATCTATGATTTCCTAGAACATAGAGGGACTTGTTGCACTTGAGAAGTTGATTCTCTTAAAGAGCATTTTACTTTTATCAAACTCTTAAGAATACATAAGAACGGATGAGGTTTTAGCAGATCCGGCAACTCCCAACAATAGTGCGGCGTTGTTACAAGTATGTGATTTTTCCTATTAAAGGATAAAGTCAAGAAGTTTTTTAGCTCTGAAGGAATCTATAGTAGGCATTAAAATTTATGAGAACTAAATATTTCCACTTCCTGGTTTCCACTCCTCGGGATTACAAAGTTTCCAGTCGTAATGGTCTGGACTTACATAGAAATCAAAGATAGAATCACTATCCTTGTTCTTAGGTGGAAGCTCTCCTGGGCCAACTTTTGCGGATAAGTATTCGTAGAAGATGGCTCTATCAGCGGCTTCATAGAGACCTCCAATTGACCAGGTTAGGGAATAAATAACGAATTTCTCTAATTATTTTTCCTCGAGGTTTTTGTTTTATTAAACCATTGGTCTTAGGCATCCAGTTAACATGTTAAGAACGTTGATAACTTTCTGCACTGGAGAGGTTGCCATAGCTGGCTCTCTCATAGCTTTTTCGGTGGATTCAATAATTCTCATCTAAACGAAATATTTATTAAAGATCTTGTCCAACTTCTCTACCTCATCAGCTCTTGAAGTGTTAGCTTTTCTGCTCTTAAGCCAACCTTTATAGATGCTTTCATAGCCTAAATCTACAGGAGAAACGTAGACTTAACCACACCTACTAACTGTGGCAGGGGAAGCGTTGTTAAGATTCTCTACCTCAAAGACCATTTTACAATTTTCAGTCATAGCAATTCTCTCTCCATTAGCTAATGTCAAGATTTTGTTATCATCTAGCACAGTGTTAAGATTTTCAATCCAGATGGCATCGACTGGTCCATCACAGGTGATCCAAGTTGTCCATTTATTGCTTCTCTTGTTAGATTTTTCCCAAATTGTACTGAATATTCCGGGAATCCAATCATCTGAGATTTCACTCTTCACTCCATACATTTGTTCAGCTGTAATACCTTTAGGGTTAAGTCTGATGATTCTGTGTTGTACACCTAATGCAGTAACAGTATCAGTTAAGAGGTTCATGATAGTTGTTTTACCTGTACCACTGGGGCCCACTAACATAAATCCATGTCGCACCATAGAGTTTTCATAGAGTTGAATGATCTTCAATTAAAAAGAGTCAGAGTTAATTGCAAATGCGTATTTAGGTTAGTTAAATATCAAAGGGACCTACTTTTCTAGTGAAGGATAAACCTTCTTAGGGACACTTGTCTATCTAGGGAAGATATCAAGCAACAGTCCGTTGAATAGAGGAATATCATCAGCCACTAGTTTAGATAGATTCATATCTCGAAGAGATCTCATCATGAGCATTTCTTCTTCTGATTTAGGCTCTTATCTCTTAGTGTTACCAGCTGTTCTTAAGACTGAAAGAATATTTCTCAATCCGAAATCATAATGCCTTTACTTTGACAGTTATTCCTCACATAACTTGTAAAGAACGTTGAATTTCTTGGCAAGCACGTCTATAGCAGTGTAACCAACGGAGGCCAATTTTACCTTTATAATGATTTCTCTGTCGGGCACCATCATAGTGACACCTCTGAACAAGACCTTTAAGTTTTCAGGGAGTTCTTGTCTTCCGGCATAACCTGGGTTCATTGTTATGAAATAAGAGACACACTTTATCAATTCGATTTTATTTTCCTCTTCTGGGAAAAAGAACATGTCTAAGTGTTGCTTTCTAGCGGTTGTAACAGCCTCTACTTGCATAGCCACGACTGACAAAACCTCTAAGTCGATTCTGTTAAACTCATCAAAACAACCCCAGAGACCACTCTAAACTAATCCTTTGAAAATTTTGGCCATATCTCTGTATCTATGTTAATCTGAACAGTTTGTAACGATAACGCAAACTCCTAAACATCTTCCCATATCCTTCACAGTTTCTGTTTTTCCTGTTCCGGCTGGTCCTGCTGGAGCTCCTCCGTAGTACATACTCATAGCTTAAGCGAGAGTGATGAAGCATCTATCAGTTAAGGGAGTAACGCACAATCTCTCTTTTGCTCCTAAGAACTCATATGAGTAGATAGCATCCCAATCTGTAATAGAAATAACACAATTGTCCATCTCTCCATGCCAGATAATTCTTGTTTATTTTTACCACTCAAAATCATTCACGTCCTTAGATTTCAACTCTAGAGTAATATCCTTTTAATGGACCATGATTGTAACCAATGTCTCAATTTTGAGCCTTTCTACAGAAGAAGTGAACTCCTCCAGACACATGGCAGTGAGTGTGCTCATCATTTCTGTGACCTCTTTTCTTTTAGCCTCCATAGCATTTTTTTCATTTTTTGATAATTTTTCCAGACCTTCTTAGACTTTAAGTGTCCAGAGGATTTGCATACCCAACAAGGCGATCTATGAACGTTCTTATTTGCAGAAATCTCTCAACGGCATATTCAGTACAGTTGAAGCTGCTAAACGAGCAATATCCATAAGAGTACTTTGCATATTCACCTCGAGAGTTTTTAACCAACCTTCAATGTTACCCTCACATTTAACGAAGTATCTGAGAGGTATGGTTTCTTAATCCATTCCTAACTTCTGGGTCATGGCAGTAATCATCAACTCATTGCTTCCTTTCTTCTCCATATTCTTCTCAAAAGTGACTTCATTGATAGCATCAAAAAGTTTTTCCAAATCTTCTTGAACGGACATTGGGTTTGAACCTTAAGAGAGGATCTTAAGCAAAGTTGGATTGGAGACGAAGTAAAATCTTGGGAATCTCTTTCTCTTATCTTCTAGATAAGACTCTAGAGATTTCTAACATTCTTCTAATTTTTCAAGTAAATTTGGAAGGAAATCTTTAAGCATATCATTGGCACAGCAGCCGATAACCTTCTTGGTCTCTACTGATTTTTCCATAATCTTCATCCAATTCTTATCAATACCTGCAAAGTTCTTTGCCTGAAGAGGCATAGCTCGGGCAATATCACCTCCTGTGAAGACAGGCTCTAAAGAACTCCATAATTTCTAGACATTGATCCATTAGTCGAGTGTTTCATTAACATCTGAGAAAATTTTAATTTTGCTCTCAACCTCCGCTTTGAAAGGAGTGACGTGTCTGTTTGCGTTAAGTGTAGAAAGTGTCATTTAGTCCTCATCGAGTCTCTCAATGATCTCACCGACTCTCAATCCTCCTAGCATACATGGTTATTCTCTCTTACCCCAACCCATGAATTCAAATTCTATAACATTCCAATAATCGTTAATTTCTTACAATTAAGATAAAATTTTCATCTGTTTGTCAGCGGATTCAGCAATATCCACTACATCTTCTTAATATTGTAGTAAGTTGCATTAAAGAAGGTCTTCAATGAACATTTGATCTGGATTTTCGTAGTTAAGTTTCTTTCCGGTAACCTCGCAGATTCTGACCCAATGTCTGTGCTGATTGATGGCTTCTTTAGCTCAATGACTAAAGGAAGAACTTCTTTTAGATTTTCGATTTTTTTCTTAAGCTCCTTGTAGGCTGCCCATTCTTTCAAGTCTTTAGGAAGTTTTATGCATTAATCTCCATATTTGGTAGCGTCTTCTTCCATTTTTATAAGTTCATCTTTTGTTATTTCCTACCAATTTCTGTCCCTGAAATTAGTCATGCTTTTTATGACTGTATCGTAAAGATTGTAGAGTTTGTTTAGATTCCTAATTTCAGCTTCAGTTTTTTCAAGTTCTGGGTAAGACTGCTTTTGTAATCCGAAGAGTTCCTCTCCGTTCTTGTAGGTTAAGAAGAACCTATTCTTGACCCAATATTCTTCTTCGAATCTTCTTAATCTCTCCATAGCGTCATCAGGAGATATTCCCTCAACCATTGGACCTTTCTTTTCGTACTCTTTTCTAAAGACAGTTACATCTTTGACGAATTCCTTAATTTATTATTTAAGATCTTTCAAATGATCCCTTTATTTAATTTAAAGCTCCTTGCTCTTGACTTAAGATTGTACAATCAATGAATCCCAGTTTCTTTTAAGCATTGATCTTGCATCCATTTCATCTTTGTCTGAAATTCCTCCTGGGAGATAATTGTCCAGTAGTGAATACATCTCGTAGACTGGAGTGAAGTTAAGCTCAATCTGAGCCTACTCTATTCTGATCTCCTCTAAAGTTTTCATGACATCTCCTAAAGCGTCAATGCTTTAGACTTCTTTCTAGAGTTTAGATGATAGGTACTTAGTTTTTTCAGTCAATTCGTCTAGTTTAGACCTAGCCTTCTTGTGTAGAGTTTCACTGTACTCTTTCTTCCATTCTTTAGCATGGATTTTAAGACTTTCCTTGATGTTTTTGGTAAGCAATTACATGGCACCGATCTTGAATGCTTCATCTACTTGGTCTATCTACTCTTCGATCTATGAGAATCTTTTGAGTTAGTCCTCGTATTCTTAAAGCGCGGGGTTCTTCTTTGTGAATTTTTTGATGCTTTCGATGATACTTTCTTTGCATAACCAGTCGTATTTAGTAAAGGTGTCCAAAAATTCATTGACTTTGTTCTTAGTTCCCTGAATAGATCCTGTTAGCAAAAGAATGACTTTCACAATTTCTTTGTCTTAAGCGATCATATCATAAAAAGTTGCCTTTTTGTCACTGTCCTTGCTTTACTCCCAATTGTATAAAGCTTTAGAACATCTCAGAACAGCAGTTGCAGCTTTGTTGATTGATCTTTGGATCATGTCTAATGATGGGGATAACTTAACCTCCTATAGCTCTAACTATACATCAACTTCAAAGAATGGTTTGAGATTTTAGAGTTAGTTAGAACCAGTTGTTTTCTTCCCACAAACTCTATATTTCATGGAATTCAAAGAATTTTAAGTTGAGTTGAGGAGAGCTTGATAGAAATACCAGAAATAATATCTCTTGATTCTTCTGGTCTCTTCAGGGATGACGGGATCAACATGTGGATCTAGTGGGTAAAGGAGAATAGTTTGCAATAAGTCATCTACTGCTCTCTCTACTTCTACGTTCTTGCTCATCAAGAGTTCTTGTTTAGACTCAATGTAGTCATTTTGCATCTAAACGAAGTTATCAAGTGTCAATGGTTTAGTGTCTTAAGGTAAGGAGACTAGAATGACCTTTGATACATTTTTAAGATTGTTTTCTATTCGGTTCTCAATGATATCGTTGACGTTTATGATGAGTTGTTCGAGTTTCTTCAATCCTTGATGGACATGGAAGAGATATGAGTCAATGTTCATAGAAGTCCATGTCAGGGTAACCATACCTGGTCGTAGTTTGAGTTCTAAATCTTCAACATGGGGTGCAAGAAGAGCTTTGCAGATAGGTTTTATCTTAGAAATGATTCTTTCATATTCTTTCAAAGCATATAGTAATTCGTTGTAGTACATCTTGAATTTCTCCTCTTGTAGAAG
>Ga0007759_11561552_pt1 | contig 11296 bp, 13 predicted proteins | sample LauGreFaBDMM15DN_FD_61686 | JGI IMG/M metagenome (GOLD analysis project Ga0007759, IMG submission 61686) | Metatranscriptome of freshwater lake microbial communities from Lake Michigan, USA - Fa13.BD.MM15.DN (Metagenome Metatranscriptome) | ecosystem: Environmental > Aquatic > Freshwater > Lake...
GTAGATGTTGTCGATGCAGCAGCAGCAACTTCCGCAGGTGTCATTGGAGTTGTTTGAGTCTCGGTAGTGGGTTCAGCCGATGACGAGGGAGGATTCTCTGGAGATGGAGCCAGCACGAGGAAGCTGATATTGATAGAACCTGGCAATACTTTCACAATCTTCAGTCTGGAAGGAGGGATATTGAGGAATGTAGCCATGTTACTGATAAAAGAGGTTGGACCATTGGTTGCAAAAAATGTGTTCTAATCCATTGAGATATTTGCGTTGACAGCTACAACATCAATGAGAGTAAAGAGTAATTCACATCCTGGACCTTTCAAAACAAATTCTATAGTCTGAGCATCTCCATTCTATTAGTTTGTCCCACAAACAAACGAAGCAGGATTGAGAGTACCAAGTACAACGTGAGAAGGTGGATTGACTGAATTGTTGAAAGGTAAACTCACGATAGGAGTGTAGGTTCCGGCACTGGTCAATTATTGTACTGTACACGTTTGAGCAGTGTGCAAAGGAATCAACACTATAACCTACTGCTGTATACTAACAAGGTTTAGTAAATTAAATCTAAATTGTGTTGGAAATCTATCTGCGGCTTCAATTATTACAGATGTCCCGAATTTGACTATAAAAGGGAATCTGTTGAGGTGTTTCTGTCCAGTGTAGAAACCATCCCAAACATGGTCCATGAAGTTATTATTTTTCTAGTAAATACCATCAGGTTTCTAAGTAAAGTATATCGGAGAAATTGTTAAATCCAGTTTGGTAGCTGTTCTGTCGTCAAACACGATCATCCCTTAGTTAGACGCATTGGGACAAATGATGGAATTGGAAGGCTCGTGATGCTGACAACCGTTCCAGCTATGGTTTGCGAGTTAAGTGTAGTATATTGCACCCTGGGTTAGAGTATCTATTGTGGTATTGTTGATACTTAATTTCTTGTTTCCCAGCAGCGTTCCATCCAAATCCGCCAAATGATAGTTGTACATGCCTGTACAAATAAATGCACCACAGTTGCTCATTTCAATCCAGTCGTCGGCATTGTCCATGGGATCTTTGAATTGCAGAGGGATGGGTACATTAACATTGTATTTAGTTATTTGCGAGAATTACATTGGTAAGTTTTGATCTGATCCAGTATTGTTGGACTCGATTAAGGAATCAAAATTATTGGATTTGCCACATTTACTAATAAAATTTTCAAAAACAATGTTTTTAATGTTAATTTAACCTTGCTGCAAGTGATTACTTTTTATTTTTTCAATTGGTAAAGATGATTTTGTTAATGGAAATTGTTTGGAGCCATTTGTTGCTGAACTTGTTAATATGCCATTTCTTGAAGAACATTCATGCAAATTTTTACAATTAGAGGTCTGGTTATTCGAGTCGCAATTGGTATTGAAATTAGCTGCAATTTATACATTATTTGTTAGTATGTGCACGTGTTCTACATCCTTTCCTCCTGAATTTAACGCAACTCCTCGTGGATTGTCTACAACAACCATATTGGAAAATACTACTTTATTCGTAGATTTGAATGTAATAATTCCACCGCGGCGATTTGAGTAACTAATTATTCCATTAAAATTAGGAGCAGACGCGGGTGTCCAACCTCCGACACAAGTTGAAGCCATAAATTCTCGTTGCGACGTGTCAACCAATCCCCATTCTAGAGCGTGGTGTACAGTAAGGTTGGAAATAGTGTTAGTAGAGGCACTGCACCCTTCAAACTTCAACATTATGCCATCAAACCCGCTACCTGCTGCAATGTTGTTTGTGAATGTAATATTGACGCATGGGCCCCAACCGGTTTCACAACACAAACACTAGTTTGCTTGAATTATGGTTGTACTGTTGACAGATGACTTATCTAACACATACATTTTGGTAAACAAAACAACGTTGTTGTTGATGATAGAATTGTTGATGTCTTTGATATTCATGCCAATTTGAACAGTATTAAGAATTACATTGTTTTGAAAAACAATGTTTCCAGCGTTGACTAAAGATACTCCTATTGTATCTGAATTCATGAATACTGAATTGACAATAGATAAAGCGGGAGCTGTGTTGATTAAGCTCCCAGCTGTCGCATCTATGTTAGAGACATTGATAATTCCCTTCGGTTGCTGTTATTGTCCGCAGTTGTTTATTTGAACGTTGGAAATAGTTCCAGCAGCTGTTCTACTTGTAAATGCTGGTGGTTTCAAAGTTGCATCCCATTCCTGGAATTGACTCAGGTAAACAGTACATTTCCAATTATGGTTAATATTGTTGGCAATTTAGTTATAAGGTTGAATGATTATATTCCTTGAAAGCACAGCAACCTCTGGCGCAAATTTTAGTGAATTACTCAAGGCCTTCAAAACTTCCGATTGGAAATTTGCATCGGGCACATTATGATCTGCAACTGTGTTATTTTGAATCAATATAATCATAGTGCCCCCACTGCAAGATGCCGAAGTCACTGTCTAAGTTTATGACATTATGGCACTGTCAGCGTGCAAATTCTGACTACTGCCGAAATCACCAGGTCCCACAGCGATTTGGTCACCAGCTCTCACTGACAAACATGGTTTAACCGTTATAGAAGGTGAATTCTTTAAAGCTGTTGCACTCAACCTGCCCATCCACACTTCTCTAGGACTCCCGAACAAACTCACATTGTTTGTCAACATAATCCCTTTGTTTATCTGTTGGACAGAATTGTCTATTGCCAACTAAGGACTCTTTATGGTCCCACAGAGTTCTATTGTGACTGATTACTTCGGGTCGAGAGGGGCAATTTCACTGCCAATAATAAGACTGCCTGTGTGTCCATAGATGATGTTTGCTCTGAAGACTATATTAGGATTAACGTCGTCAGGAATGAACATCAGAGTGCCATGTATATTGAGTTGTTGAATGCAGTCAGTTTCCTGGTTGATGTCTACGAGGTTTCTTGTGCCTGAGGCTTTCTTTGGACTCATTCTCACGACCATGATCCATTCGCCTAAAATATTAATTGTGCCAGAATTGGGAATGACTGTAGTAGTGCCTGTTGAGCAATTTTTACCTTGTTCCCAGCATGATGCCGTATCCCAATACCGTGGGAAAGATTCAGGAGTGACGCAATTTGAACATGTGGGTATGAGCGTACACTGCGGTCCCCAACAAGGGAATGCTTTTATGTTTACTAACTGATTGTCAAGTGAAAGAGTTGGGGCAGAAGTTGCTTCTTTTGACTATACTGATCCTTGACAAATATTGAGATATAATATTTTGTTAACAGTATCATTGTAATTCTACCCCATTACATTCAAATTGTTTTAAAAGTCTGAAATACTATTAGGCTATTTAGAATCAGAAATTGGTTGATTTCCGACTGACATATTAGACACTGACCCTACTGAAATTGTGTAGTGATCCCTTTGTGATATGTAAATGAACTTGAGAACTATCCATTCACCTGGTTGCAATGAACGTGTCGCCTCAATTTGAAGTGAGTCGAAGTCTGCAGGAGTGATCGGACTGTTAAAGAATACGAAGTACTCTTACCCAACGATAAATGGCATAATCCAAGAAAACATCGGGTCCTTTTTGTTTTTTTGTTGGTGAGCAGTCCAATTGTCCGGAAATTGAGTTGTAGGGAAGGGAGGTGCAACACAAACAGCATTTGAATTGGCTATTAATTGTGATCTACATGGGTTTTCGTCTCGCATGACCTAAATATTGTTGCCTAGGAATGTGTTCTGAGGTTGAGCGTTATAGATTACTAGAGACCTCAATATTACCGTGCTATTACAAATAAGTCCTTAAATATTGACGTTTTTACCAGTTGTAAACGCTTGGGTAAATTCTCCATTCCCATATTTGTCATTCTGAACGCAAACTCCTGCTTTCTACAAATGTGTAAAAGAAGGCACAGCCCACCCCCCTGTGAATCCAGTTAGAGATCCATCAATGTCGTAAATAGTTTCTCTGAATGGAATATCCCACCGGATTTATCTTGTGACCGAAGTTTCTGTTAGAACATTCAGACCTTTTACTGAATATTTAGCTTTGCCTGCTTGAGTAGAAGGTAAAAAAAAGCAATGCGAACAGGTGCTTAATGCAGCTATTTTAGGTCCTTTTGTAGCGTCATAATTGTAGAAATGCGCCCCATTTACAACAACATTTTCACCGATGCCTTGACCAATGAATCCTCTTTATCCATCACCAAGATTAGCAGTTTGGACACCTGAATCACCGACAATTACAGCATTTGTAACCAAAACTTGAGGGGAAAACCCAGCAAGTGTAATTTCAATTCCTGCTGACCGGTTGTCTACACATTTGAAATTTTTGAACTCCACCTGACCTGTTGTTTCTGAAATTGTACAGTTCTCTCCGTTACTAAAACCTGTAAAAGTATCAAATAATGACAGAATTGGCAAATTTGTGGCTTAAGGGTCATTTTTAGTGTAATCTGCTGCTGGATAACAAGGATTTGTCACAGCTTACAATTTATGGAAAATTCTGAGACCATATCTTTGGTTGCTGTGCGAAGAATTGTTATAAAACATTCCTAAAGGATTTTGACTAGGGCAAACTGTAGCTACACCTACGAATGTTTCTTTAGGAGTGTCATCTACGTCAAACCAGAATCCATACCTGTCAGACCCAGCTGCAGCATTTCCTTGGAATTAATTATTTGGATTTGTAATCCAAAAAGAAGCGGGAGTTTGGTCTGTATTTAATATACTCCATGAACGTTTTGTGGAAACAGCCAAATTATTTATTACTTTATTTTAGGTCTCCACGCCATCTTCAATGAACTAATTGTGTCCTTTTATATTCTAACAAACGTTTCCTTGTATTGTGAGTTAATATATATCATGTATTGTGGCAGCTCTATTGAATCCGTCGTGCATAGACGAGTTTGTCACTTATGAATTAGAAGCATCCCCTAGTTGATGAAAATGTATTGTATATCGGGCTGTTTGCCCTAACTGCCCCATGAATTAGAATTCTACTCCATCGACCATTCCGTTAGAACCTTTTTGTTATATGATGACATGTCCTCCCTACTGCGTGTCCCACGATTGATTGTCGCCTCTGATCACTACGTTTCTGGACAACAGTCCAACTTCTGCACGTATATCTACTGAATCCACAACGTTTGAGTCACTAGGCTAGTTGTGGGTTGCTGCCTAGTGTGTTTACACTAAGTTACTTGTGAGAGTAATTACAGTGTGTGTAGCGTCAATGGACTGTATGACCATGGGTTCGGATTCATTGTGGTCAAAGCCTGTAGCTGCGATAATTACTCTTTCTCCTGCAACCCAATCTACTGCAGTTTGAAGTGTTATTGTATTAGTTCCTGCGGCAGCTGTTGATGCAAGTCTGGTCCATGTTACAGGGCGAGGTTTCCCATGAGGAATTAAATTTCCCCCCTAAACTGCAATCATTTTACTTCCTACTGAAGGAAGCTGTTTAGCAGAGTGCATGCCGACTAAAGTCACAGTTGCAGTTCCTGTTATTTCATGGCCCTTTTCTCCAATAATGAGATTTCCGTTTCTCACAAAAATTTATTCTGCTATGAGCTCTATATTTGCGTTAGTCTTGAACTTAAGTGTACCCTCAATCGATAACAACTAGAGTTGAGGCGTTGAAACATCTAGTAGTATTTTGTAGCCTGGGGGAATCTCAGCTGACTCTCCTTCAACAGGAGGGGAGAGTCCACCCCAGGTTAAAGGGCTGCTCCAGAGATCTATCTACTCGTAATTCAATCCTTCTAAACTAGCATAGCCTTAGAGGGTGTGGACACTCACATTTGACCCATTGGTAGTGGGATACTCGCTCAGAAGTGCATTCCCTTGTTTTTATCCTGTGTTACATTGAATTGAAGTTGCTGAAATTGAACTGATTGGACAATCAATTCCATCAATCGTAATTGCATTTACATCATGCAGATTCGTACCAGTAAGAGTGACCAACGTATGCTGCATTGTTCCCCCTGAATTGGGAGTAATTCCATAAATGACAGGAGTTTAAGCGGTGTCTTAAACAAAATCAGTGTTAGCTTGCACAAAAGCACTTTCACTAACACTTACGGCCACAGGACATGGTTGTGGGTCAGCATTTGAATTGTAAATGGCTCGACCTGAGAAGTTGATTTCTGCAAATAAACACTTACTCCCCGTAGACCCATTTATTCTCCACTACTGGTGCATCATAGGTTGCGTATTGTTGATGTTTATAATGCTATAAGTATTCCATCCTGCAAAGAGATTGTTGACTGAATATGTAAATAGTGTAGTCCATATTAGATTATCATCACTGAACTGAATCGTACTCCCTTTCAAATTAATGACTGCATTGACGGCAGCACTTGGGAAGAAGCTGATGGATTGCATGTCTGCCACCCAATTGCTAGGCATTGAGACTCCCACGAAACAATTTGAAATATTTGAAGTGTAAGTTGACAGTTAATTCGAATCGGTGGCAAATGGAAGATTTAATGGACTATCTGCAACATAAAATGTTGTGAGCGGGTGTTATTCATTTGTTAACAATCCAAGGTTTGCTACAGAGGCAAGCGTAGGTAGTTGAGGGGTTGTGACAGTTATTGAACTACTCGTTACTTGTTGAATTGTTGCTTTAATATTACAGATTTACACAACATTTTGGGCTATATTGTTGTTAAAACCTAAATTGCTACTGTTTATCACAAGAGTTGTGCCCCCTGTTTATGAACCAGTTGAGATATTATTAAATGTTGCTGTCAATCCCGAGATCAAACTATTTGAACTTGTATTAGGGTTGTTGAAAAGAGCTGAATCAGAAACAAGCAATAAACCATTTTATGTTACAGTATTAAGAATGTATGTAAATGTTCCTACTGGTTTCAATTTAGATGCTATCGGCAAACTATCAAATGCTATATCAATAAAAGAAAATGTAGTTGCCGTAGTCAAATTGATTGGGAAAGTCATGGTAGTAGAATGACCACTCAAATTAAAGGAATTTATCGTTAGGGATTTAACTCCTGAAGGAAAATTTATTGTTTATTTTAGTGATGTATTACTAGATTTAGTTACATTTTGAATAAGCACTTTTAAAGCTGCATTTACATTCAAAACATTCGCATTTGAAGAATAAGCGAATTCAACAGATTTCAAGTTGTTTGTTTAAACTTTTAAAGTTTTCAGTCCCTAATCTAATAAATTTTAGAAGAGTTCAAGTTGGTCGGCTGCTACTGATAGAACAGTAATCTGATAAATACCTGAGAATACAGTAGTATCCTGTGTAAAACCACTACCCTGCAAAGTAAATGAGAATCCTCCCTGGGGACCTTGATTACTCATTAAACCTGTGACTTTATTGATGTATGTGTAATTAACAAATGGTGCTGATTAACCTTACCCAATTGCATTTGTAGTATCTGTTAGTTTTAGAACATTAACGTTGTAAGTCCCATTAACCATCATTTGATTACTTGAAGCAGGACAGAAGCTGCAAATAATGACATCTCCTGTTTGAGTAGTATCAGGGTTGGCTCCAATGCTAGTCACAGAACAATTTTCAGAACCTACAGTTACTTTCCATGTTGTAGGATCATTACTCAAAGCAACTAGTCCAGAGCCTTGAATGGAAATAGGACCACAGCCTCCCGTATACGTTTGATTTAGTTATTTTCCGTTTACTTAATTTTGAGTTATTTGAGGGACCAAAGAACTATCAAAATTGAACTAACATGTTGAGCATATTTCTGCTTGAAGTTGAATACGCAGCATTACAAATACTAACAAATTAGTCCCTTGATATACGCCTTGTACTATATTACAGATAACTTGAGTGGCTGTCATAGAAATTACATCACACCAGGCTTTACCACCAATATTTACTGATAAAATCTGTGTTTAGCCCATAGGGAAACCTGTGCCTAGAATTGTAAGCTGTGTACCCCCAAAAATACTTCCACTTTGAGGGGATATTGAGGTAACACTAAACTGCACAGTTATTGTTAATGTAGAAATACCTATTCCATATCCTGTTACTGATAAACTTATATTTTGTACTCCACTACTTGATGATAATTAATTACATGTTATAGTTCCATTTGTATTTGATAAAATGTAGCATGCAATCGACCCAATTGTAATATTTATGTTTGCTAGCTGGGTTGTAGTCATATTTGTAGTTTGGAAAGTCAATACATTACTTATTTAAGGACTGACTACTGTTATATCTACTGAAGACAAAGAAGGAGTCAAAGAACTTGAATATATTTAATTACTATTATTGTATACATATCCATTTACAGTAATACTTAATGATTGTACACCTGTGCCTGCTGAAGTAATGCACGTGATACTTGTGAAACTAGCAGCACTAACTATGCATACATTTGCTCCTATTAAGATAACATTATCTGAAACTATAGAGCTAAATCCTTTGCCAACTATTACAATCTGCGTACCTCCTTGCGTAGATCCCGTGTTAGGAGTTATTGAGGTAACAGCGAGTGTGATAGTTAGTAGATTAGGTTCACATGCTCCATCTACATTATTTAGACAGTTTGGAGTTGCAAGTCCACTATTCCCCAACAGTTTATTATTGACAACTGGTGCATGACTGCCTGCAATGCCCACACTCAAGTTTAGGGAACAATTTAATGTTTAAATACTACCTGTGGTGTCTAAGTTGATTGAGTTCATTGCACATGGTCCCCCACCGATTGTAACAATGTTATTTTCTAATGTAGGGTTGAAAAGTGTACCTGTTATTATTAGATTATTAGCATTATTTGGATCAAGATTTTATGAGTTTATTTGAGGGGTTGAGTTTGAAGAAAATGTTTAAGAGCAGCCACTAGTGTATTTCGAGTTGCACATAGCTTCAAGCCCTGAATTGATCACTTTTACCATTGAACTTCCAGTTGTGACATCTGTTTTGAGCATTTAATCAGGGATGGTTGAGAATACTCTTTCATTTGAACCCTGTAAAGTTTCAACAACTACGATGGGATTAGTTATGTTATTACATGTCAACCCACCTGTTATTTCACTAGTAAATGTGAATATACCTGGAGAAACTGGCCCTTGGAATGCGTTACCTAAATATTGAATCCTTATACGAGGATGGTATTAGGCATCGCCTATCATCCATATCTGTACTGAGTTAAAGTCTAATGTTTTTGGAGTTGTAACGTTTGTAGTCGATGTGAGATTAAGAAGAGCACTATTAATAGAATAAGAAGTGAAACCATTTTTAGTAATATCTATAGGCGCTGATGTATAGCTACCCTAATTTATTTGAAAGGTACCTGTTAGTGGGTCTGTAGGTTCATTTCCATTGACTGAAGCTAGTGCTTCAATTGAAACAACTTGACCAGGTTGTAATACTAATTTAGCTGTAACAACAATATTACGAGTATTTCCTTTACTATCCACATATTTATACCCAAATGATCTCTTTAAAGTTATTTAGTAGACTTATCCAGTTATTTAATTCGTATTAAAAGGATTATTTGGACTGATTGGAAGACAATTAGTTGAAAAAGTTCGATTATCGTTGTCTTAGTTGGTGCATAGCGTATTAAATTGAGTAACAGATGCATCAGCATTGCAACTGTCTAAATATTGAAGATCACATTCTAAGTTATAGCTGACTAATATATTTCCATTTTTATCAATCGGATACCTAACAACATTTGCATACTGAAAGTTTATACTCCACCATAATGTATTTTAGATATCACATGCACTTGCGTCAGGTCTTAGAGTTACAACCCTTTTGTTATTATCTGATGACTACATAATGTACCGGTCATTTGAATTTAAATTATTAACAATCAGTTTGAATACTGGATATATGCCTCTTTAATCAGCATACATTTCATGAATTTCTCTTAAAGATACTAAACTGTCAAAAGTGGGGTCAGCAGGTGCAATTAAGCCTAATTTGAAGTATTGATTCCCACCCTACTGGTTATGCCATAGATCAATATAGTAGGTATTTGCAGGATCTAGAGCTACATAATTTGTCCACTGGGCATTTTGGAATGGGTTAGAACTATTATTATAGTTTGAATATAGGCTAACTAATTCAGTCTTTACATTGGTGCTAGTACCAACCTAGTTGGTATCAACCTGTTAAAGAGTAAACTTGTGGTAGTCGTCTCCTGTGAACAAAAATCTTTAATTGCCTGCGACGTAGGGTAGGAAGTAACCTTAAGCGTGACTGAGGTAGTTGCTAGGTTGTATCCGGTTGTTTGCTTATTCAGCTGCTGCTATATTCTGAGTTGAGTTTGGTTAAGTCCCATTGGGCAAAATTATTGCATTTTTATTCATTTAGTTTTGCATATTCTACTAAATATCTAATGTTAAGCCTGGGTTGCCATATAGAGGGTTAAAACCTGTGATCACTTGGGTGGATGTAATACATGTCACAGATTCCCTAGATGCAGCAATAACATTACAAATAGTATTTCCTATAATTACGGTAAGGTTGGACATGATTGTTGAAAATCCAGTTCCTTTAATTTCAAGAAGTTGACCCCCTTGAGTTGAACCCATAACAAAGTTGATGGAAGTTATAGCAGGCAATAGTTTTTATCCTACTTAGTTACCGTTATTGTCTTTATATTGATTTTAAAACTAGTTGATAGCTTGGCCAAATCCTATTCCAGAAATAAATACTGGAGGTTATATGCCTGGAATAACATCTGGGACAACACAAGAGACTTAATTTATTCCTCCCTGAAGTTAATCGTCAGGTTATTGTCCATCCACGCCCTTGTCCTCTAATTTGGAACAAAAGTTGCTGCCAATTTATATTGTTTTAAAATTGCTGTCTAACTCATTCTGAAGCTGGCTAACATAGAAATATTGAAGATTATTAGCTGAATTGTTGATAGGGAACATGTCCTACAAAATGGGAGTTGTCCATGATTGATATTAGATTGAGAAAGTAGTAGGTGAAGCAGTAACAGTGTTTACTTGCACTTGAACGTTATACTGTCCGGAAACATACATTCCTGAAGTATCTTGTTGACTAGGAGGAACTGTGCATAAAATGGTTGAATCAGTTGTAAGGTTGTTATTAATAGGACAGTTGATACAAGTGAGACAATTGGTACAATTTAGTGGGCATATGCCAACTGTGATTAGATCATTTCGGGTGAAACCACTACCTGTAATATAGAGAGGCAATCCACCCATAACACCGATGGATAAAGATGTTTGAGTTGTTTGAGAGAATGATATTCGAGTAATATTTGCTATTTATGTTTTGTCAACGTTATCGTTTAATATTACAATAATTTATATAAATA
>Ga0007759_10076393_pt1 | contig 11294 bp, 3 predicted proteins | sample LauGreFaBDMM15DN_FD_61686 | JGI IMG/M metagenome (GOLD analysis project Ga0007759, IMG submission 61686) | Metatranscriptome of freshwater lake microbial communities from Lake Michigan, USA - Fa13.BD.MM15.DN (Metagenome Metatranscriptome) | ecosystem: Environmental > Aquatic > Freshwater > Lake ...
GTGTCCATGGATGCGAAGAAAACATCGATAGCCGACGGTGTCGTCGTCTCTCCTCCCTCTCCTCCGCCTCCCTCTCCATTGCTATCCGTGTCCGTGGATTCGAAGCTCGGCCCGCTCACCTGCAACGTGATGATGGCTTTGAGCAAGTCACCAGCTCCACAGTAGTCCGTTTCAAGGCCACGGGCCTCGATTTCCACTGGGAGGGTGCCAGAATTGATAAGGCTCGCGTTGATCTGCGTCCAGTCGAGTGCTGTGTGATACTTCTGGCACTTATCGTGGCACCACAGAGGCGGTTGGTGCACGATGCCTCTGGCAACAGTTTCGGATCTTGTTTTTATGTTCAAGTTCGTGGCAAACGAGTTGCACTGCAACTGAACTTTGAGAGCATAGAGGTCGCGACCCTCTGGTATTCCATTGATGGAGGTCAAACAAGTGCAGTCGCCGTCTGGGCCTTGTGCTGTCGTGCAGGAGCATGTCGCAACGATCTCTTGGGCGCTACTCAGATCTGTAATGTACAGAGCACTCCCGATCAAGGGAGAAGCACCTACGGGAATCATACCCACGGCCATGACATGCGTGCCGTTGCTTATCTTTTTCTGTGCAGCGTAGCCGTTCATCACGACGAAAGAAAAGACGGTATCTCCTTGGATGCTGACTTGGCCCTCCACCTCAACCGTGATAGTTCCGGCAGATTGGCGCCAGGAAGCCTGGGAAGCAAGTCCACTGCCCTGTTCGGTAGTGACAGGCAGGGAATGTGTGTCGATCGTGACGGAGCCACGAAGCCCGTTGACAACCACGACCGACTTGCGCGTCTTGCTCAACACCACATTCGGCCGCATTGTCACAGTAATCTTGTTGGCAGCGCCCGGCATGCTTGAGTTTTGTCCAACTTTGCGCACGATGAACGTCGGAGATACAACCTCGAGCGGTGCGGAGTCACCGCTCCCAGTTTCCATTGCACATTTGGTTATGTCGTTGAGCCCGGGTACCGACACTGTGATGAGTGTAGGAGACTCCTGCGGATAGAGGGGATTGGCGAGATCGAAGGTGACAATGGTTGTAGTCGAGTCCGACAGCGCTCCTCCGCGAGCAATGGATAGCTCCAGAGAGCCAGTTCTTGAGGTCCAGCGTGCGTAAGGACGGAACACATTCGAGCTCAGAAGTCGCAGCATGGAGTCTGGCGTTGTGGCTCCAACAAGCCCCGAGATGACCACTGTGTGATCAGATGAAATGATGAACGGCGGCCGGATCTGCACGGTGATGGTGTTGGTAGCACCGGGTGCGGACGTGCTCTGTGTCACCGTTTTCTCCAAGAAACACAAAGATGCATCCAACGGCTCATGGATTCGCAAGGCTTGCATGGAAGTGCCGCGCACCGACGCAGGGCTGACGAGAGGCACATGCTCAATCATGCAGCCCAGATCCGTTGACACCACTTCAAGGCTCATGGAGCATAGGCCATCCTGGCTGATCTTGGAATTCTGGAAATACAGGACGACTTCAACCTCTTCCATAGCCTGCAGAGATGACAAGAGGAAGAGTGTCAGAGTGTCGCGACCATCGCCCCATCTGCCGGTGCTGTTCTTGCATCCATTGCCATTTGTGCTCATGACTCCGAACTGAGGAGGCCCAGTGCCGTCACCGCCACTGCCCTCGCAGGCGCTGAACTTGTTTGCAGAAGACCCTGCGATCGGAACGGAACCCGAAGACAGAATCACACCGCGCAGCCCCCGCACTATCACAAACGTTTGATGACCAGTCAAATTGACAGTAGGTGTGAACTTGATTGTTAAATTATTTGCACCACCGGGAGTGCTGTCTCCTTGCGTGATATCTGGGTCAATAATTGCAGGCGCCTCGATCTGCAAGAAAGCCGGGTCCACCACATGCGTAGGAGCTGTGCGTTGAATCACAACACCACTAGACTCAATGTGGACCTCTGGTCTGGTCTGAGGGCAGCGATCATTGGTGAATGCACCGCACAAGCTGTATTCCACATATGGGACTGTAGTCTTTAGTGTCGTCAAAGTCATTCTCTTCTTCACGTTGTCCCATGTTCCAGACAAGGGAGTGTCACATGAAGCCTCCACTTTGCTGTCCGATCCCTCGTAGATGCAGCTCGATTTCAAACGCATGGGTCCAGATGTTGCAGATGCCCCCGAAAGGCCAGACACTGTGATCTTGACCGGCACTGATGCCGGCAACGGTACATTGGTCGAAAACGTCATGCAAATTTCATTGGCAGTGCCAGGCTTGGTATTGCTTGAATTGATCTTGAACGAGTTGAAATCAGCAAGTCCCCGCACATACAGTGGAGCCGCGTCCATCTGCGAAGTCACGTAGATTGCCTTGCACTGGCATTCCGCCCATGCCAGGTCTGACCTCGACGTGTTAGTAGCGCACCAGTACTTGGCTCCATAATCTGCATTCGTGCACGATGTGTACTTTACTCCACGGTACGTGAATGGGAAAACACAGGCCGAATTATCACACGACACGACACCAGGTTGGGTGTCTGCTCCAACAACCATTTCGGTCCTTGCTATCTCAACCCCGGAAGCTGAGATGCTTACGGCACGAGAGTCTTGAGGTGAGGCCGGGTTGGTCACATTGAAATGGATCACATACTCTTGGTCCTGGGTGGTTTCAGCATTAGCGATGACATAAAGAGTCACTGAACTGTCAGTGCTATTCCATCGAGCCGTGCCTCCCACCGTTCCAGCGGCATCGTGTGCAAATACCTGCGAGTCGCCAGACAACTGCAGCACGTCGCTTCCCACGCAGGCTCCTTGCAACCCGCTGATCGTGATGGAAGAAGCGCAATTTGCACTTGATCGCAGCGCATGCGTAGTGCTCATCGTGATTGAGATGGTGTTGATTTCACCCTGGAACGAAGAAGACTGCGCGATGATGGCCTTGCTGAACTTTGAGCCCTTCACAGTCAACGGTTGCAGGTGAGTCTGCGCCGGAACGTCAAGGCGGGAAACATCCATAATCATGTTAGACATGCTTAGAGATACAGAAGGAGAAATGGCCTGGCGATAGACCGCATGCCCGGGATTGAAGAATTTCATCCTGAGGGTGACAGTCTCATTTTTGAGAACATTTGATCTGATTGGGACTCTCAATTGCAGACTCTGCTGATCCCAGGAAATGTCAGCGCTGTATCCGCTGTCCAATACGGTAATGTTGCTAACATCAGCATACTTCATGACCGACGCCAGGCCTGTGATGGTGATGGCAGACGCACACACCAAGTCAACATTGAACTTGAATTGGAGGCTGATCGTATTTTCCGTGCACGGCGTCGAGGAGTCCTGCGCAACTGTCGCCAAGGTAATCTGGGGCTTCTTGACGAAGAAGGCCCACTTGTTTCCATGATCATGGTGCATAGGAGAAGCCATTATTGCAACAGTTCCTGCAGCGGAAATGCTGACCAACTGTGTGGGAGGTTGCGGCGTTGGTGCATTCTTGACCATAAATGAAATAACCATTAGGCCATGTGCAGTTGTGCTGGGATTGCAGCACTTGATGCTCTCGCCTATTGTGAGAGTCAGAGAGCTATTTGTGTTGTTGTTGATATTCCAGGAGCTCTGGATGCCATCTGCATGAGGATGACTGTTGCCGCCCTCTCCTGAGCCCTCGCCGCCCTCTCCTCCCTCGCCGCTGTCGATGCCGCTGCCGAAAATGCTGCCCGACCCCGAGCCCGAGACGCTTCCACTACTGATGCCACTGCCCGCGATGCCACTGCCCGACATGCTCCCCATTCCCTCGCTGCCAGACCCACTTTCGATGCCGCTGCCGGAAAAGCTGCCCGAGCCCGAGCCCGAGCCCGAGCCCGAGACGCTCCCACTATTGATCACCTGCAACGTGACGTGAGGATGAGTGATTGAAAGAGAAGTAGTGTTTGGATTTGCCATGTGCATGTTGAAGATCTTGATGATTGCTGGTTTCTCATGTGAGGCGAGCAAGGGGACATTCGAAGCAAGAGTGATCGTGATCGTGTTTGAATCACATGGGTATGGCGATGTTTGGCTGATGTCTTTGATCAGGAACGCAGCCGGCCATATGAGCAACGGGCAAGCGTCGCCTGCCATTGCCCCAAATATGGGCAGCTCGGTTGTCACGTCGTGGTCCATATCAAAACCGTTCTCGCTATGAGCGAGGTACGCCTCAGAGTAGCTGTCTATCACTCGAGAGCCAATAGCATTGGACCTGTGCGGAGCGAATCTTGATTCGGTGACCAGGAATGTTGTCAAGAACGTAGAGTTGAACGCCACAGAAGTCACGAAGCATCCATAAAAGCACTGCGACAGACTCGACTGATTCTGCGCACTTGAGCGTATGCAACTATTGCTGCAGGCTGAGCTGCACCATGTGCCATTGCACAGCCGCTGCTCGAAATCGTTCTCTGCGAAGTAGGTGGCGTTGAAAGTCTGAAAATCCATCCTGTTGTTGCACTCAGACGGTACGGTTGCGTTGATCCTCACGTTCGCACAGTCCTGTGCGAGAAGTGGATTCTTCAGAACGAAGCTGACCACGAACATGGAGCTGCATTCAGAGAAGGCTTCTTTCACGATGAGGACAACGGCGTTGTCGCACCCAAGCCAAGTGCCGTGCCCAGGGGTGCCCGCCTCACTCACAAATCTGGCACTGTCAGCTCCTGATAGGAGAATTTCTTTGGTCGAGTCCGCTCCCTCAAACCCATGCATAACAATTCGCGTGTACTTGACCATTTTAAAGTTGGACGCAATGGTGACAGAAATGGTGTTGTTGACGCCGGGATATGGAGACGATTGTCCGATGTTTTTGATGGTGAACCTTGGAGCATGCACACGCATCGGTTGTTGGTCAATAGATACGTGCGAGCTGTCCATCGGAACAGCAGCGATTCCGACACCCGTCCCTTCGGCAGAAATGTTTACCAGTTGAGCATTCTGCAGTATTGTCGCAGAGACCGGGTTCGGTGCACTTGCAGGATTACAGACCTCGAATTGGAACGTGATGTTGGTGCACACAGGAAGGTCAGAAGCGACGTTAAGTCTCAGAGCTTTTTTCTTCGAATTCCACTCTCCACTGCCCGGCACACCGGCATTTCCGACGAATCTTGACGCATCGGCCCCAAATAGCTGCACGGTTCCGTCGCTCAGGCCGACTTGAACACGTGGGTCGAAGGTGATGATCACCGAGCTTTTGTTCGCCGGGAGGGGCACGTTCTGGACTATTGTCACTGTGATCACGTTGTCGCAGCCTGGATTTGGCGAGCTCTGGCTAATGACTTTCTTTGTGAACACTGAACTGGGATGCGAGCACGACAGTGGCACTGGTGTCGTCGTGGAGATGACAGTCGTTGGAGCAGGCGTTGTCGACGTGGTAGCCGCCGGCGTTGTGCTAGAGGTTGTGCGCGCTGGCGTGGTGCTCGAAGTCGTTGGCACCGGCGTGGTGCTGGAGGTCGTGGCTGCCCGCGTGGTGCTGGAGGTCGTGGGTGCCGGCGTGGTGCTCGACGTGGTTGGAACCGGCGTGGTTGGTTTCGGCGTGGTGCTGGAGGTCGTGGGCTTTGGCGTGGTACTGCTGCTTGTGGGCGCCGGCGTCGTTGTAGTTGTCTTGACTGGCGTGGTAGTCGATGAAGATGAAGTGGGCAACGACGTTGTCGATGTGGTTGTCCCGCAAACAGGTCCGATGACCTGACCTGGCTCGGTATGCACTGAACCACCGCAAGAAGAGCACTAATTCCGCTGCAAAGAAACACGCATGAAGCACAGGTGGTCAATCGAAATGATCGCATCTGGCGATACTTGTTGGCACTCACGATTCACGATTGTGAAATTGATCTGGCACGCGGAATGAGCCAGGTTCTGAGCGGGCATGGCAAAAGACAGTTGTCCTCGCGTTTGGTTCCAATCCCCAGTAATTTCATAGGACCCGCTGTTCGACCAAGCATCGCAACGAATGACAACGCCAAATGTGCCCGTCTCGCTCGGCGTACGCGTCCCAGTGACTCCCACGATGAGTATCCGCGAAGCATTCGCAATTGGAACATTCGCAGTAAAGTCCACAGAAATGTGATTGTTGTTCAGGGGATATGGCGTAGAGTGCTTCCACGACGCTGCCGTGATCTTTGGTTTCGTAATTTTGAACGGAGGGGTAGTCAGTGAGCTTGTGTCATGGGCCAAAGTGCGTTTTGCAATGTACGCCCCCTGGTCACAACCCGATGGGATATTTCTGGCTTTGATACAAACTGGTTGCGGGCCTTGGCCGCACAACGGATTTCGCAGATCAAAGCAGAACTTGTACTCGCATCCTGCAAGCATGGTGTTCCCCAAAAACAGGTTCAGGATCTTGCCGGTATCGTCCCACAGTCCATTTCCTTTTGTTCCTCCGTTGTAGCTCGCAAACATCAAGTGGTGGTTATCTGTGGAGTTGATGCTGCTCAACTTGATTTCACCGTTGTGTGCGGAGGAGGTTCCATCTACGTACCCCAGCGATGACAGGGAAAGCACAGACTTGGGAGCGAGGTCAATATTGGAGCTGAGGGTGACACAAAGAGTGTTATTGAGGCCCGGTGTCGGCTCTGATTGACCGATGATACGCTTGATGAATTCTGGAGCTTTTACGCGCAAAGGCTCAGCATCATGGTGCTGTGAGTTTCGGATGGCACCAAAGTAGGATCCACACTGCAAGTTTTCGGCGACGGAGGAATTGTCCTTCAGCATCCGCGTCCTTGCAATCTCAACCCCTTGACTCGAGATGTGGAAGTCTGGAGAAGGCTGGGCTTCAGCAGGATTGTGAACAAGGAACGACATGATCAAATGCTGACCAGCGAGAACCTTCTCCTTCACCTCAATCGTCACCGAACGGTTGGATTGCCTGAACATGCCACTCAAAGCGATATTGTTCGCTTCGTTGACCGCAATCAGCACCGTCGAGCCCGTGGAAAAGCACACCCCTTCAAAGCCATCAATAACAATCATGGTCCTGCACGGCCCAAGTGGCCCCAGATGGACATTTGAAGAAACTGTCACCGTGATAGTGTTGTTTGCCCCCGGCCAAGGAGTGCTTTGCCCGATTTTCGAGACCAAAAAGCTTGCAGGCAGCGGAGAGAGCACAGACGAACCAATCTCTTTTACCTGGACAAAAGCCTCCATCCCACATACGCCAAAGAAGCGCATTTCAATTACGGACGGCACAGAGGACGCTGAAACCTGATTGAACAGGGCGAATTCTATGGTGTGATGTGCGTACTCATCGATCGGTTTACGAACCAGTGCTGTCAGCACCCCTGTAGAGCCCGTGAAGTTGCCACAGAATCGGCCTGTATTCTCGGGCAGGCTGCATGGAGTACCAAAGAGTGGGTCCTCGCCATAGATGACGATCTCGCCAGCGGTACTAAGCGTCTTTCTTAAGCCGACCAACTGGATTGAGGGGGCGCCATCGTTGAGCGCGACTACAGGTGCTAGCATCGGAGCGTTCAAGATAAAGGTTACATTGATTTGACTGCTGTCACACGGGTTTCGGTTGGTCTGTGAAATGGTAGCGTTGAAATGTGGGCAGCGCGTGTGCAACGGCTGCTTCTCAACCTGAGCTGGAATTTGAACCACGCGGCTGGTCTTGGAGGCAAAGCACAGCGGACTGGCGCTCACAATCGGCCTAGCGGTGGTTCGGCAACACCTTGCATTCACAATATCGAAGAAAACATCGTAAATTACGTCCTGAGCTGTAATGTTTACCAGTGTCAAAACCAGCTGTCCCTTTTCACAGTCCCACTGAGCAGCTGAATCGTAGACCGATGCAGTCGAAGGTCCCAATATTATGGCCGCTTGTCCCAGGCTGCTGCAATTTGAACCGTTCAACCCGGAGATTGTTACCATGTCTCCAACATTCATGTCGACATTTGTGGCAAGCTTGAAATGCAGTATGTTGCTGGCACCGATGAAGGGAGTGCTCTGATTGACCATCGCCGTCGAAAAATTGCATGGCTTAACATAGCCTGGGGTTGTAGTAGGCGCCGGCGTGGTGCTGGAGGTGGTGCGCGCCGGCGTGGTGCTCGACGTCGTTGGCACCGGCGTGGTGCTGGAGGTCGTGGCTGCCCGCGTGGTGCTGGACGTGGTGGTTGGTCTCGGCGTGGTGCTGGAGGTCTCAAGCTTCGGCGTGGTGCTCGACGTAGTTACCGGCGTGTTTCTTATGGTCGTGGGCGCCTGGGTGGTGCTGGAAGTCGTGGGCACAGGCGTGGTGCTCGACGTCGTGGGCGCCGGCGTGGTGCTGGAAGTCGTGGATGCCTGCGTGGTGCTCGACGTCGTGGGCTCCGGCGTGGTGCTGGAGAGCTCCGGAGTGGTACTGGAGGTCGTGGGCTCCGGCGTGGTGCTGGACGTCGGTGTGGTGCTGGAAGTCGTGGATGCCTGCGTGGTGCTCGATGTTGTGGGCTCCGGCGTGGTGCTGGAGGTCGTGGGCTCTGGCGTGGTGCTCGAGGTCGTTGGCTCTGCCTTGATGGTGGATGTCGGTGCGTGCGATGCTTCGGTCACATAGGTCTGTGTAACAGTCTGGTTCGTCCACGGGACTGGGCATGAAGCGCAATGGCACGTGTCTATCGTCAAACTCACGTGCTTTGCATCCTGCTGTATCGGACTGTTGGTCACCTCAAAAGAGAAGGTATAAAAGCTTCCAGCAATGGTGGGTATCGGTGGTGAGATTGACAACAACCCGTTGGTTTTCTCCCAATTCGCCACAACCGAATCGCCATTGAAGTTTGCCGATAGAGCGGTATTGGAAGTAGTCTGTGTGCCTTCTAATCCAGCAAAAATTATGCGAGAGCTTGTCAAGAGGGGCACTGAAGTGGCAAACGTGACACGAATAGTGTTGATGGCATTGGGGACTCCCGAAGTCTGATCTGCTTTGAAGCTTGCAACTCCGCTGTCAAAAACTTTCAAGGGATAAGCATCGCCAGCTTCGGTATTCCCGTACGTGATTTGGGCCTCAGGGCTGTACCGCACACCTGGATGCAAATCGTTGGCGCCTCCAACAATACCGGACGTGAAGACAGTCAGATAGTCACGATCAAACACCTGTCGAGGAATGACGATGCAGTGACCCTCTGCACATCGGCTCCCGCAGGAACTGATGCGGCTGGCCCACAAGCACACCGCTGGAGAAGATTGCGGACAGCAAGGGTTCTTGAGAGAAAACGAGAAAACAACGTCCACCCCGGCTCGCATTCCTTCCTTCCCAACCACCAGCGTCAGCTTTTTGGCAACATGATCCCAGCCCCCAAGGCTGTGCGGGGCCAGGCTGCAGTATTCGGCCTTGAACAGCGAGGCGTCAGTTCCCGTCAGATTGAGCTGTCCGCTTGGATTAAGGGCGCCGGCGAGATTCGATATGGTAATCAAGGATCGGTGCTGCATCGGAATGTTTGACATAATTGTGACAGTCAGCTGGTTGTCTTGGCACGGATACGGGGTGCTCTGACCGATTTCTTTCCTGAGGAAGGCAGGCGCACGGATCTTGAGCGGCGCAGCATCTCCAGGCTCAAGGTCACAAATGGCATTGCCACTTGCGCACGGATTCGATGGCACACTAACAAGATCATGATCAACTCTGCAGCTGTCGTGGAACTCGCGTTGTTTGATGAGCATATCGATGTTCGGCGCACTCTGACCCACAGCAGGGTTGGTGACATTGAAACATATCGTATACTCCGTTCCCGGCTCAGTGTCCTCAAGCAAGTGCATCTCCAGCTTTCCTTGCCGGCTATGGTCCTGCGATGTATACGTTGTCCACATCGCCGTGGCTTGTGCACCATGCGGAGCCATGCTGAATCTTGCAGCATCTTTGCACCCGACATACATCATTCCGTCCGATGCACATGCCTCTGTCAGATTGTCGATGACAATCCGAGCGCACTTGGCAACAAGGGAGACATTGGTGGAGAAGGTAAAGGTCAGCGTGTTGTGAGCTCCAGGCCAAGGATTGCTCTGCGACATAATTTTCTTCGAGCACATTCCACGATTCTGCGCAAGTGGAGCAGCTTCTCCAGGGGAATACGACATATATTCCTCTGGCGTCTCGAGGCAGGAAGTCTTGGCCTTGATGACGGGTGTTCCGGATCTCGCCAGATGACTATTGGTGACATTGAAGGCAAAAGCAAAGTCGTGACATGCCTCAATTCTGGGAAGCTGGCTCATGTTCAAGACCAACATTCCAGCTTGATTCCAGACGGCTGTCATGTTCAGGCCTTTCCCCACAAGCTCAACAGGCATCATGCCTGTGGACAACGTGGAGGTTCCGTTCAAACCAGAAATACTCAGCCTTGGTCCTCCAGAGCCCGAACACGTGCTACAGATCATGGGGATATTGAAGGCCAAACTGACTGTGATGGTGTTGACGGTGCAAGGTTTTGCCGTGCCCTGGCCTATGTTCTTCAGAAGCATCACTGGCGCAACCACCTTTAGAGGACATCCGCCGCCCAGCAGCGTGGATGGCGTCCGGGGGAATGGACCACCCAAGCAATTGCCTTGGCCAACAAGATCGCGGCTGCAGAAACGTGAGTTTATGGTGTGGAGTGCAATTGGGCCTAGGACCAACCCTACCATCGACAAGTTCACCATGGCACAATCTTGCGCCTCTACTGGATTGATCACAGTGAATCTGAAGCAATTGATTTGAAATGGTTGGGTATCGTTGGCAATGCCAATCCTCAGATTTCCTTGCGACCTGTTCCATGACCCGCTTTCGTTAAATACAATACCACTCGTGTTGAGGACATTGATGTTGATGTCGCCGGACTCTGGGCCCTGTACCGAAACGTACCTTCCAGAGTTGGCGTTGAAACCGATGAGCCCAGACACTTGGAGCGTAAGGCCAAGATCTGCATTCAGCTTTGAGTTTGTGCTGAAACATACTGTTATGTTGTTTTCGGCGCAAGGCCAGGCAGACGACTGACATATTGACCCATGGACGAATTCTGGAGCAATCACATGTGGCGTGGTTGTGGGCATCACAGTCGTGGACGAGGAGCTGGTGGGTGGGGGTGTTGACGTGGTTGTGGTAGGCGTCGGTGTAGACGAAGACGTGGGCGGTGTGCACATGGACGTCCCGCAGGGATTTGAAGAACAGGTCCACCCTGCGTTAATGCTGCAACCGCTGCACCCATCACCAGTGACGGTGTTGCCGTCGTCGCAGTCCTCATCCGACGCCTTCTTTCCGTCGCCGCAGGGCGATTGGCACGTGTCCGGAGTGCTCGGGGTGCCCCCGGTGCAGGTGTAGCCGCACTCGACTGTGCAAGTTGCCGAGCACCCGTCGAG
>Ga0007759_10274773_pt1 | contig 11186 bp, 9 predicted proteins | sample LauGreFaBDMM15DN_FD_61686 | JGI IMG/M metagenome (GOLD analysis project Ga0007759, IMG submission 61686) | Metatranscriptome of freshwater lake microbial communities from Lake Michigan, USA - Fa13.BD.MM15.DN (Metagenome Metatranscriptome) | ecosystem: Environmental > Aquatic > Freshwater > Lake ...
GTTGCTGTGGGGATGGGTGTGAAGACTCCTAAAGTGGCAGTTCCTAAATCGGATCTCGACATGGCGGCCAACCGCCGAGTCGAGTTCAAGATTAAAAACATCGAAGCCGAAGCAGGCCTCTTCAACGAGTAATCACCAGAAATGGAAATAACTTATGAAACGTTTGCTCTGTTCGATATTGACAAGCCTAGCGCTTGTCTTACCTGGGTGCGATGCTCAACAACCGCGAACCGCGCCCAACACTCTAGCTCCGCAGAATACGGCTGCTGCCTCACAGCAACAGTCCTATGCTCTGCCAGCGCCGCCCAAAGACGCAGTAGCTTCGCTTGCGAGGAACTTCTACTTCGTTCTTGATGGATCAGGCTCTATGAGAGATGCCTGCTCTGGTAGACAATCACGAAAGATTGATCAGGCTAAAGAGGCCGTAGCAGCCTTTATGGCGGTGGTTCCAACCAACGCCAACTTAGGATTGATCGTCTTCGATGCACGTGGAAGCAGAGAGGTGTTGCCACTTGGAGCTAACAATCGCCAGCTGTTTCTGCAAGCGGTTGCATCAATTGAAGCAGATGGCGGGACTCCCCTGAATGAATCGATCATCTTTGGTATCAACCGCTTGGTTGAGCAGAGAGCGAAGCAGCTCAATTACGGCGAGTTCAGAATGATCGTGGTCACCGACGGCGAGGCATCGGATGGTCCCGTCAGCAAGTGTGGTGAACACTCACGCAAAACAGGAATTCCGATCTACACGATCGGTCTGTGCATGAGCGGCGCCCACGCACTGATGAACTACTCCATCACCTATAGAGACGCCTCAAACAAGGCTCAGCTAAAGGCCGCTCTGGAGGAAACTGTGGCTGAAAGTGACACGGCAGAAAAGTAGCTCGGAAAGCTTCGTACAATGAAACATGAAAAGATCAACAGTCGGTGTGATCTTGCTACTCCTGTTGGGAGTCGGTGGGATCTTCGCTTACAAATACGCTCAACCGCTTCTCACAAAGCGCTTGACGTTGAAGACGAGTGATTCACGAGCAAACGCTACGTCAGTCCGTGTGGCTGGCGATGGGTATCTCGGCTATTGGTTCCTGAGGAGTCCGGAGATGGAGAAAGTCGCACCTTCCAAAGGTGTGACCGTACGCTTCACCGACGACAAAGGACTCTATGCGGAACGGCTCGAGAAATTCACGCGGGGCGAGTATGATATTATCACACTCCCTATAAACAGTTACTTGGAACATGGTGCCAAACACCAGTTTCCAGGCGTGATCGTGGCGGCAGTTGGCAGCTCACGTGGTGCAGACGCACTCGTAGGCTTTGCCGCCAAATTTCCTAAGGGCAACGTTAAGGAGCTAGAGGGCCTGGGCACTCGGATCGTTTATACAACCGATAGCCCAAGTTCCTTCATGCTCGACTTAATCACCAGCGATTTCGATCTGCCTGCACTGGCTGGATCAGATGGCTGGCGGGTTCCCGTCGACGACATCAAGGTGGTTCTAGAGCGCGCCAAAAAGCGCGACGGCGATGCCTTTGTTTTGTGGGAGCCTGAGTTGTCGCGAGCCCTTGAGACCCACAAGGATCTCAAGGTGCTGTTAAGCTCTGCTTCATTCGATGGCTACATCGTGGATGTCTTTGTCGTTTCGCGTGATTTCCTCACGAAGAACGGCAACGCCACGCTGGGCTTTTTTGAGTCGTATTTTGCGACCCTCCAGCATTACGCGGGCAACCGTGAACAGATGTTGGATGAGATGAAGAGGAGCGAAAGCATGCCCCGCGAGACGTTAGATGCGATGGTAAAGAAGATCGACTGGTTCGATCTCTCCGAGAATTGCCTTCTACAGTTTGGCATGGAAGTGCAAGCCGGTGCCGGACTGTTGCGACAGGAAGGAATAGTGCACGCCATTACTTCCATCAAAAACGTCCTTGTACGGTCTAAGCGCCTCTCAGCAGATGCGATAATTAATCCTTATGCTCTCATCAACTCTGCCGTCCTCGAGGAGTTGAGCAAACGCTCGACGATTCGACTGGCGGCTGGTTCTCAGCAGAAGGTTAACTTCCCGGCGCTGGATGAAGCGATCTGGACGAAGCTCAGAGTGCTCGGCTCATTGAACGTGGACCCGGTCACCTTCAGAGCTGGAGACAACCTGTTAGATGACGGTGGCAATGCCGCGGTCGACAAGATCGCTGAGTTGCTGCTGCACAACTATTCAGGCCTTAGGGTAGAGATCAGAGGCCATACCGGTCCTGGAAGCGAAGCAGAGAGTCTAGCTCTCTCGCTGGAGCGCGCTGAGGTTGTTGCAAAGCACCTATCGCTGGTGCACAACATTAATGCTGCGCGCGTCCATCCAGTCGGTATGGGTTTTAAGCAACCGTTACCCCGTAAGCCTAACGAACCCACGAGAGCGTACAACGCCCGCCTGCCAAGGGTGGAGTTTGTATTGCTTGAAGCGGGCAGTGGGCTATAGACCACGCCAGTGTGCGAATCTTTCTGTAATTTGCTCAGAGCTAATTAAATAAAGATTTTTGCACCGACTTGCGCGGCCCAGACCACGCCAAACGTATGGCAAAAAACACTCGGGAAACACCGTTAGAAAAACCTCTCACAGAAGCAGACCTTACGGCTGCCGCTGTGAATAAGGCGATTCTGAAAAAAACGGTCACACACCCCATGACAACCTATCCGGTTGCCTTAGGTGTGCTCGCGCTCATCTGGAGCTTAGTCATCAAGGTGTCAGAACCTTCGGTGATTGCAACGCTGCTGGGTTTCGGTGTTGGTGCGGCGTCCTGGGTGGTGAATTTCTTCATCCGGGGTGAAGCGTTAACTGCCGAACATGTAGCGTCTTTGAAGGTTCTTCACAAAGAGAGCCAAGAAAACGACATCCGTCAGCTAGTTGTGGATTGTCAGCAATCTGAGTTCCCTGAAGGAGCAAAGGAGGCTGATGAGCTCATAGCTGCCTACCAGCAGCTTCATGTCTATCTGTTTGAACTTCAGAAGAAGGGTAATCCTAGCGCAGAGCGTTATCTCTTCCTTGCGGAAGATGCGTTTCAGCAAGGTGTAAAAATCCTCCAGACTGCGCTCGGTACGCACCGAGCATTGCAGGGGACAGACATAGACCGGCTGGAACGCGAGGTAACGTCCTGGAGACGTCAGTTGCCTTTGTCGGCGTCACGCGAAGCTTTGCAGCAACGCATTGACGCTAATCAGGCGACAATTAACCAGTTTCGTGAACATCAAGCCGAAGTTGAAACAGCTTTGGCGGAATCTAACGAACTAGAAAATGCATTGAAGCAAACCTACCTTAATCTGACCACTCTCTCCGCTGTTGGACGGAGTGGTCAATTTGCTCACCACGATGGCGAAGCGCAAGGACGTCTTTTGACGGCCGTGCGAGCAGCTAAAGCAGTTGAAGATCGGCTAAACAAACTCGGTCGCCCAGATACGAGTACTGATCAAATGTATGCTGAGGTAGGTAAGCAAGTTGATGGCAACCGTTAACTGAATTGACCAATGAATAACGAAGAAAACATCGGAGTGATAAGCCAAGTGTTGAGGTTCTTAACCTTCTATAAGTGGCGCAAGTCGTTGGCCATTAAGCGCGCAGCCGACAACCAATTTACTGGTTCCGCTGAGGGTATCCGAGATGCCTTTGATCTCGAAGCCCGTAAGTTGCAGCGCGATTACGAGACCCTTATGGGAGCCGTATCGGAAGTCGAGGGGATCCTTATCTCTCGCGAAGATGAACTCAAACGGCTCAACGAGAATGAGAAGGAACTGCTCCAGATGCGCGAAGGTGCTTTAGCTAAGTTCGAGAGTGAAACCAACGAAGGCGAAAAAAGCAAGCATCAGGCTGCTTTTGAACGCTTTGACTCAGAGATTGCCAAGATCGATGAGCGTCAGGCCATCCTCGACAGCCAAATTGCTGAAACGCGCAACGCCATGCAGGTTCACATGCTCAATCTGACTAGGCTGCAAGATGCCCGGCTCAAGCTCCCTGAGGAGAAGGCGTCGGCGGTTGCGGACTTCGTGAGCAGCGAGCAGATCATCAAGCTGAACGAACGGCTGCAAGGCCTGACGAACAGCCTTGATTCTGGCCCGCTTGAAGCGGTGCGAAAAGCTACCCGTGACATGGCTGCCAAGGCCCGGATCAGCTCCAAGCTGGCCGGCACCGATGTGGCCGTGCAGGACGAGGGTTATAAGCTCGCAGGTCGCGGCGTCGGTGCCAAAGACCGCATGAGTGCGATGCTCGCTGAGCGCGCTGCAAAGCGTGGCGAAGGCGTGCAAGCAACGGCCGCACCTGTAAAGGAGGCGGCTACTGGCGGTGCTGGCAGTTCCGGCAGCGGTCGCCCCACTCTGTCCTAGAGTGGGTTAGAACAAAAGCTGGTAGGAGGCCCCCAAAAGTCTCCTACCAGCGGTTTGCTTCACCACAAAACCAAGTCGATGTGATCAATCTGGTTTAGAAAAGATCCTCATGTAAAGCAGTTGAACTCAAACACAGTGCTATGAACCCGTTCCGTCTGTTGGTTGCGCTCTGCGCGCTCGTAACATCAGTCTCCTGCTTCGCTCAGGCGAAGAAGGAGTTCACGCTCGTTGACTCCGTGTATGCCGGTTGGATGCCGTGGTATTACGCGGATTCATCGGGAATCCTCAAGAAGTGGGCAGATAAGGAAGGAATCGTAATCAAGGTGGTTCATGCCGCCAATTACAGTGCCTCTATTGAAGCCTACTCTCCAGGCAGTGCGGATGCACTCGCCATCACCAGCATGGACGTCCTCATGGCTCCGGCCATTGCAGGGATCAAATCCACCGCTGTAATCGTCGGTGACTACTCAAACGGTAATGACGTGCTCTATGGTCGCAAGGGGAAAATCGCCGCTATCGCCGCCCTAAAAGGCCAGAAGGTGCACGGCGTTACCGCTTCAGTCAGCGAATACGTCGTTGGGCGTGCCCTCGATAAAGCTGGTCTCAAATCCAGCGATGTTGAGATGGCCATGCTCGAAGAGACCAGCATCGCACCAGCCTTCACCGAAGGTCGAGTAAATGCCGTTGTTACGTGGGCACCCTTCACACTCGATGTGGAGCAAGACCCCAAGGCCGTCAAGCTCTTTGATTCCAGCATGATTCCCGGAGAGATCCTGGATCTTATGGTAGTCAAGAGCTCTCTTATCGATGCGAATCCGGCCTTTGGTCGTGCTCTCGCAAACGCCTGGTATGAAGTCTTGGCTATCATGAACAAGCGTGGTCCCGAAGCGCGTGCCGCTAAGGAAGTCATGGCCAAGATGAGTGAGTGCACATTGCCTAAGTATGAAGCACAGCTTCGCACTACGGCGATGTTTTGGTCACCTGACTCAGCTGTCAGCTTCACCGCTGGCAGCGAGATCAAGGTAGCCACTGACAATATGCGGAAATTCCTTTTTGCGAAGGGATTTCTCGGCGCGGAGGCCAAGTCAGCAGACCACTTTGGGATTAGCTTCCCCGATGGCTCTGTTCTCGGCAATCCGAAGAATATTCGATTGGTCTACATGACCAAGTTCATGGAAGGCGCGAAGAAGTAATGCTCTTTGTGCTCCTGTAACAAAATCAAAAAACAGGAGTAATCACATAAAAGTCGGATTGTACCACATCCAATCCGGCTCTTTCCCCCAAGACACGGTTTTTGTAAAGATTTTGGTTACCTAGTTTTTTGCGCACTAATTTTCTTTCTTGTGCTCCAAACTGAAGCGGGTTCTAAAATAGAATAAGGGTATGAGAAAGAAAATTTACAGTTTTATGGATAAATTTTGGAACATGTGTCTCCAGCATCTTTGTGAATTGCAGCAAAACACCAAAAGAAACGAAAAATGAGTAACCTGTTACGTGGAGATCGTAGGCCGAAAGGTCTGTGGGCACATCTGCTGCCTATGATACCATTCGCATTGGCCATCATAGTCTACCTCTGGGTAGCGCATGTTCGGCACACTGCGAGCGCACTCGAAAATGAGGGTGTCTCGAGGGAAAAAGTAACACCTACTGCGACTCAACTTGTTGAGGGGATAAAGACGGTAGCGGTCAAAAAGGATGTGAAAACGGATAAGGTCTTGCTCTGGTTTGATACCTGGGCAAGCGTTAAGCGCTTTGTAATCGCTTACGCCTTCATCTTTCTTCCCATTCTCGTCGGCCTTCATATGGGAGTCTTTCCCTATCTGGAGTCTGCACTCAAGGGCTTCGTCACGTTCTTAGGCATGGTTCCACCGTTAGCTCTGACCGCGATTATCATCGTTGTCCTGGGCGTGGAGGAAACACCAAAGATAGTGCTGGTCATGGTGGGTGTCTTTCCCACTGTAGCCTTGAGCACGTACCTTTTTGCAAAGGACGTTCCTAACGAGTTGATTGAATCTGCGCTCTCGCGCGGTGCCAGTCAGTTCGAAATCGTGTATCGGATTGTTTTGCCAGTTATTTGGCCCAAGGTCTTGGATTCGATTCGACTCTCCTTCATGGCAGGCATTCAATGTCTGCTGGCTGGTGAGTTTATGATCGCAAGTCAGGGTCTGGGATACCGGATCTATTTGATGAAACGTACTATTCAAATGGACATGATCATTCCCTATGTTTTGTGGATGACTCTGCTTATTTTTATCGCTGACCGTCTGGTTTCCCTCTGGATATCCAAGAAATACGGGTGGGCCCAACGTTAACCGTAGCAATTAACTCACATGTCAATCGAAATTAGGGATGTCAGCGTGCGGTATTCCGTCAACGGGAAGCCACACAAGACTGTCATCAATCGAGTTAGCTTGAATATACGTCAGGGCGACTTTGTTTCCTTGGTGGGTCCTTCGGGCTGTGGTAAGACAACACTTCTGCGCATGATCTTCGGTTCGCAGTTTCCTACTGAAGGTGAGGTCCGTTTCAACGGCCGACCTGTGGAGGAGATTAATCGCGATCGCGGTATCGTGTTTCAAAAGTATTCGGTCATGCCTAACTGCACAGTCGAACACAGCATTGCGCTGGGTCTCGAACTGGATGGAGGAAACCTTACTCAGCGCATCCTGCATACCCCTCATTTTCGGAGGGTACGTAGGTCAGCTCGAAGTGAGGCACGTGAGCTGATCGCTAAGATCGGCTTGAAACCTGAGGACGGTGACAAGTATCCGCACGAGTTATCGGGCGGTATGTGTCAACGTGTGGCGATTGCGCAGGCCTTGATCACCCGGCCGAAAGTGCTGCTGATGGATGAGCCATTCGGCGCTCTGGATGCTGGTGTGCGTAAAGGCATGCAACAGATGCTCTTGAAGTGTTGGCAGGATTTTGGCACCACTATCATCTTTGTCACTCACGATATGGAGGAGGCTGTTTATCTGGGAAACCGTGTAGTCGGCCTTAGCCAATTGTGGGAGACACCCTCGGGCGAAAAGGGAACAGGAGCCGTGATTGTGTCCGATAGGGCTATTCCCGGCGGAAAAGTGAAGCCGTACAGCTTCAAATACGAGCCGGAGTTTTCTGCTATTCTCGCCCAAATCCAGCACGATGTGCTGGAACCGGAAGATCCGTTAACACCGGATCGTTTCATACATGACCATCCTGATTCTATCAAATCACTAGCATGAGCGCAAAACCTACGGATGTCTCTAAGCCAGGTTTCTGGAAGGACATCATCCATGCCTACAACAATCGGGCGAAAGCTGTTATTGTGCTGTCAGGTAATGTGCACGATACCTTCCCTTCCAATGGGAGCTTCGCGCCGTTGCAGACAGCGCTGTTTCAGCAGTTACGGGGCAACTTCACTGTCGTGGAATTTGATGCCTCCTCCGGCATCACCTTCCGTGATAAACGCGATCTTGCTGAGCTAGAGCGTGTTATCACCGTGGCTGACTCCACAGCCGAAGCAGAAGAAAAAATAGGTTCCGGAGAGCTGAGTAAGTCGATTGCATCGAGCCGCCATTCGCCTTTGCCTGGCCTTGTTACGCTGCGTTCAGTAATGAGCGCGGTGGGACGAGTTTGGCGGGGGCAGAAGATGCTCGGTGATAAAGCGATGGGTCAGCAGGTGAAACCGGTTTGCCTGATTGTTCACTACGCGGGTGCGCTCTTTCCCTCTGGGGAGTTGAGTCAGTTAGCAGAGCTGGACCGTCAGCGTCTGGTGACCTTTCTCTCATGGATAAACGATCCTCTGTTCGCAAGCAGCGACAACTTAACTGTCTTGATTGCGGACTCGAAGGAGGACATCAACAAGCAGATTCTCGCTATCCCAGCCTCTCAAGCTGTGGAAGTTGATCTGCCTGATGCCGCTACTCGCGAGAAGTTTCTTGAGCGGCGGCTGTTTGAGACAGCCAAGCACTTCGCCAGCTCGCGTGGAGCTACGCTGGAAGGTGAAGACCAGAGTAGGGGCTACGCGCCTCAAGATCTGGTTGCCGTTGAGAAGAACCTCCTCGGCGAGATTTCGACCGCTTCGTTTGTGCAGGATACTGCTGGCCTGCGTTTAACTGCCATCGAGGATCTCCTTGAAGGTGCAAACAGAACAAGCGAGCCAATCACGCGCACGCAGATAGTGGTCGAAGTTAACAAGTTGCTTGCGCAACAACTTGGGGGTGTGGTTACGGTGACCTTTCCTACACATGGTCCCAAAGACCTGGTGGGAAGCGATCTGGCGATCACATACCTCCGTGATGTTCTCAAGCGCTGCGATGATCCGAAGAAGGCTTTTGCTTCGATCATAGTACCCGGCTCCAATGGCGCCGGAAAAACCTTCATCATGGAAGCTCTGGCTAATGAGTCTGGGCGTATCGTGGTAGAGCTTACGGGTCTCAGAGGAATGTATTTCGGTCAGACCGATCGTTTCTTTGAGATGCTGCGATTACACTTCCGAACATATGGACGCATCCTCGTGCTGGTTGATGAGGCTCACACAGCTTTTGGCTCTGTGCACAGCAAAGACACGCATGAGACAGAGAAGCGTCTGGGAGGAAATATCATAAAGATGATGTCTGATCCTCGGTTCAAAGGTAAGGTTGTGTGGGTCCTCATGACCTCGCGGCCCGACCAACTGGATCCTGACATCATCTCACGGGCAGCGATTCAAATTCCGATCTTCGATCCCGAAGGTGAGGAACGTGAAAAATTCGTTGCCGCCTACTTCAAGCACAGTGGTATTGAATTGGCTTCGGATGTTTTGGCGATAGTCATCGAAAGAACTACGCACTACTCCAAGAGGGACTTCAATAACCTGATTACCGAAATTAACGGTAGCGGTAAGACGCCTCTTGCAGTTATAGCATATTGGCGAGCATCGGCAGCGATAGCTGAAAAGCGTCGTTTTCAGATGTTGGTAGCCGCTAACCACTGCACCTATCCACAGCTCCTGCCAAAGGAATTTCAAGGGGACGGTGCACAGGTGAACATCGACGAGGAGATTGAAAGCCTCAAATACAGGCTGCGGCTCTGAGTCGGTATAGTCCAGGCTTCATCGTCTTTTCCAGAGACTCCGACCCAGACCGCGTTGGCGGCACTGAAGACATTTTGCCCAATGCTGACGATCTTCTCAACTTTCTCCAGTGGGCTCATATCCTTTCCTGTGGCTCCCGGTTTGGGTTTGGGCTTGGGTTTGGCGGAAGAGCTTTTGGCGGCGTAGGCCTCCGACGTGGTCAGCGTGGTTGCCAGGAGGGTGAGCATCAGGGAGAGGTTTTTTCTTTCCTGCCCGCGAGGCTGAACGGTTCTGGTGTTTTGGTGTTCTCGAGGCGGCGTAGGGCGGGTAGCCTTTCGGATTATGTTGAAGTGGGCTCGTTGCTTCGGGTTCTGGGTGCTCTGCCTGTTGGCGGGGACAACGAGGGCGGGTGATGATGTCGCATTGGTGGGGCTCTCCGATCGGTGGCGGTTATTGGCCGTGGGAGCCCTGGCCGAGGCTCCGGCGAACTGGCAAACTCTAAGCTTTGACGCGACAGGTTGGTCGGAGGGGCCCGGTGGGTTTGGGACGAGCAATTATGGAGAATCGACCCGGTTCCCCAACACCAACGGCTGGGAACGCGTGCTCTTGCGGCGTGCATTCGTGGTTCCGGAGGGGGCCGACGTGCGGTGGCTCTCCCTGCGTGTGGACTATTCGGGCGGCTTCGTGCTGAGCTTGAATGGTCGAGAATGGGTGCGACGTGGATTCACCGGAGAGCCGGGGACTCCGGTGCCGTTCACTGCGATCCCGAGTCCGCGCGGTTCAGGGAGCCCGGAGTTGATTCCGATGGGCTCGGCCGAGGGATGGATTGGCCCGGGAACCAATTGGGTGACCCTCCAGTTGCACGCGGACGGGGTGTATTCTCGCTGGCCTGTTTTTACCGGCGAGATACTGGCCAATTTCTCTCGGGCTCCTTACCTGCAGAATGTGTCCTCCAATCGTGCGGAGATCCGCTGCCTGACGCCGTGGCCGCGGTCGATTCGGGTAGAATATGGGACAGAGTCGATCCAAGAAGCCGCGGTGACGGGCCCCGAAGGTACAAACCATGTGGTGCGCTTGGAGGGGTTGCGGCCTGGAACCCGGTATCAATATCGGGTGATCTTGGGTAAGCAAGGCGAGGGTGGCGCGACGGCGCCAATCGCCTTCCAGACCTTGCCCGCAGCAGGCCCGTTGACCGTTCAGGTAGTGGGTGATTCCGGTTGGGGAGACTTTGCCCCGCACGCCGTCGTAGCCCAAATGATGCGGTCCGAGGCCGACTTGGTCTTGCACGCCGGCGATATGGTGTACCCGGGTTTCTCACCATCCTTGGCCGATCTGCGTTTCTTGAGTGTTCAACGGCCCTGGATGAGGACTCGTGCTTCAGCGTTCACGTGGGGCAATCACGATTTATACTACGGCTATGCGCCGCTGGTGGAGGTCTTCGGGTCACCCACCAATAACACTCCAAATGGGGAGCATGGGACCGAAAACACTGTGCCCCAGGCGTATTACTCCTTCGACGCAGGCGATGTTCACTTCGCGGTGTTGTTTCAACCCTTTTTGAGCCAATACCGCATGCGCACCAACAGTCCGCAGGCGCGATGGCTCGATCAGGACCTGGCCGCCTCGCAGAAGCCTTGGAAGGTGGTCTTGGCTCATATTCCGTGGGAAACCTCCTCGGCCCACCGGATCGATGACTCCAACTACAACGGGCGTCCGGATGGCGGGGAATTTGCCGAGGTGCTGCTGCCGATCGCCCAACGGCATGGAGTTCAATTGTACCTTTCTGGGCATGACCAC
>Ga0007759_10000135_pt1 | contig 11081 bp, 1 predicted proteins | sample LauGreFaBDMM15DN_FD_61686 | JGI IMG/M metagenome (GOLD analysis project Ga0007759, IMG submission 61686) | Metatranscriptome of freshwater lake microbial communities from Lake Michigan, USA - Fa13.BD.MM15.DN (Metagenome Metatranscriptome) | ecosystem: Environmental > Aquatic > Freshwater > Lake ...
GGGTGCACTGCCATGTACAGGCAAGAAAGTTTACTGCACATGACTTTGTTCAGCAGCAGTTTGCTCAGTGTACGAAAAATGCCGAGGGACGAGCGGTGGACGCTACGGCCTCTTTTGTTAGTGTGTGTGGCTGTGTAACGTCTGAGCGCATTACGGTGCATGCACACGTGCCACATCACGTGTTCGTGCTCGCATGCAAACTACTAAGACAGCTGTAAGACAGCGGTAAGTAATAAACAACAACAGTAACACTAAGAGACTAGTCGCAATGGCCGAGAACCCGGACCATGTCCTCTAATAGGTCTATTTTGCCCCTGTAATAGGTCTCTTTTGCCCCGCTCTGAAGACCCTGGCCACGCGGTTGGAGAACCCTAGTGGTGGCGGTGTCGTCGCCCAGTACAGAGGCTGAGACAAAGCACTCTCTACGCGCAACTGCGAACACAATCAAATCAGCTGAAGCCAAAGCCTTCGAAGCCTTCGCGCACGGCGCTGAGTAGGCTCTTTCGGAGCTGTTCCTCGCTCGTGAACTCGGGCAGGTCGAGCTGGTTAAAGCACGTGTGCGACGAGGGGAGCCGATTTTTGTCGCCAGCCCGGTGGATGTTGAATTTCTGCGGACCATTCATGCCGCGGAGGGCCTTGAAGCCTTCCATGGGCACCTGCGAAGTGCCCGTCACAAACTGCAGCAGCCGCGCCAAATCCTCCTGTACCATGCTCTGCACAACTGTCCAAAACCACGAAATCTGCGGCGAGTCGCGCGTGTAGCCCGTGTACTCCGTGTTCGCGCGTAGGTCCTCGATATCAATGGAGGGGAGACCACACATGAGCAGCTCTAACTCGCTGCAGGTGAAGATGGAAATGAGATCGGGCGGCATCAGCTGGTGGAAGCCCTCCTTGAAGGCATCGATCTGCTCCTTGATCCCGCGAGTCATCTGCTGCTCAGCCACCAGCTGCACGTACTCGTGCTTGTTTTCCTCCGTTACCTCCAGGTTGCGGCCATTGGGTTTGAGGTCAATTGTGAGCATCTCTCCAAACTGCTCGCGCACAATGCTGAAAGTCTCCTCCAGGATGTCTGTGATGTCGTTCTTGAGCATCCAGCCCAGATTGCGGAAGTACTCGGGGTCGATTGACTCCACGTCCGTGTACTCAATGGGCTGGTTCAGCATGTGTTTGTACATGGACTGGGTGAAATGCGCGTCGAGGAGCTGCTCGTCCCACAGCGCCTTGCCCACCAGCTGGCCTGCAAACTTGAAATACTTGAGGTAGTCAGGCTGGATGGTAGAGGCGGGGTTTGGCTGGTACGTGAGGCCGTTGCTCGAATGGATGAAGAGCGCCTTGTCGGGATTTAGCATCTGCTTCGACACGGTGAGGTACCACTCGCGCGTGAGCCCGCCAGCATCCACACCTTCTTCACCTTGGAAGACAATGGTGAGCCGGCCCTTGAGCTCCTCGGGCTTGCGCGGCAGGATCTGGTGGAACGAGTCTTCAAACACGAACTCGCGGCGCACGTTGAGGCGAATGCTGGGGTGGCGCTGCTGCGCGTTGCGCTTTTTCAGCTCCGAGCGCAGGTAGTGCTTCTTGTTGTCGAAGTCCAGCAGCTTCGGGAAGCGCACGAGCGACGAGTACGCCACAGAGTGTAGCAGCGTCTTGTCCTGCCGGATGAACAAGTTGAGGGTCTGGCGGTGCTTCTCTGCGAACGACACAAACTCCTTAGTGGCGACGTTCATGGAGGCCTCCCGCCCTAGCTCCCGCCGCACCGACGGCGACATCGAGCCCTCTGCAGCTCCCCCGGCACCCGCAGGATCAACCTCCATTGACACGCGGCTGGAAGAAGCGCTCGGCACAGCAGCGCCAGTGTGCACCTGCTCCTTGACGTGGTCTGGGGCCTTTACCACCAGGAACGCTTCCACCAATGCCTGCATGCGCTGCAGCGCAGGCGACATGACTAACTGGTGCACAACAGGCACACCATCCCCAGCAGCAGCGTGCGATGCCGCCGCCGACGCGCCACCTGCCGCTGCAGATGCAGCACTGCCTCCCGCAGCACTGCCGCCTCCAGCAGCGGGTTTCGCCGAGTCCTTTTCCAGCAAGGACAAACACCGGCACAGCAAATCCCATAGGTCATCCAGCCGCACAACGTCTGCGAGCGGCTGCGAGGTGCTCTTTTGGCAGCTCTTGTCGCGGCTCTTCTCGCTGCTCTCCTCGTCCTTTACCGGCCACAGGGCACGGAGTGTCTTGACCATGCGCAGCAGCCGCACATCGTGCTTGTTGTTGCTGCTTAGCGACGCCAGGTTTGACAGGTCTCTGTCCTTGGAAGCCTGAAGCTCGCGCATCAAGCTCTCCAGGCCCACCCGCGACAACTCTGCCTCCGCCTTGACCTCAGCGACTAAGTGCGAGGTGCACGCGTCAAGATTCACGGGGTCGTTTGACAAGGTCTTAAGCAAGCTCGTCGAGCGCTCCATGATCTTGGTCGAGTTTCCGGACGCAGCCAGTGTGGACGTGAGACACGTGAGGTCCTGCATGCCAACGCGAGGATAGCAGCGCTCTGGCAACTTTGCCGCCTCGTGTGACTCCGTCTGGCCGGCAGACGCAGCAGCACCCTTGTCGCTCGCGCCACTTGCCGCGCCAGCCTCGGCGCTCTCGACTCTTCTGCGGATGGACGCAAGCTCATCTCTCTGTCTATGAAGCTCGCGCATTCTGGCCGTGATTGAGCCAGCCTCGGCGCTCGCTGCGCCACTCGCAGCGGCAGCCGTCGTCGTCTCCTTCTTTGCCACGGGCTGCAGGGCGTAGTTGAGCACCTGCAGCACCTGCTCCTGCAGCACCGTGCTCTTGGCGATGATTGACGATGCTAGGAGCGAAATGAGCAGCGAAAAGGGCGTGCAGGGCGTCAAAGCCTCCATTTTTTGCTTTCCCTTGCTCTTGTCCTCGCCGGCTTGCTGCGTCAGGAATCGCTGCACCTCGCACTCGCTCAAAAAGCCCTCGCGCAAAAGCCTATTGCACACCTTGGGCTGGTGAATGGCCACGTGGCACAGCGCCTCGAGCGCGCGCTTGGCCTGCAGCACCGCAATGCTGCCGTCGGACAGATTCCCAGAGCAGCTGCACCCGTAGATCTCGGGAGGCCTCTCGCCCGCACCACATGCCTGCAGCACTGACGACAAGAGAAAGCGCAGAGTGGCTTCGAGCGAGCTCGAGTGCATCGTCATGTGAAGCAGCATCTTGTTCATCAAGCCCTTGACAACCGGTTGCGAGACGAACAGCAGGCGCAGAATTTGTTTCACGCTGCCCTGCTCGATTACCTGCCTCTTGATCAGCGACGTTGCGGGCTGGGCCGCGCTCGCGCGCCCGGGCTGAGCGTCGAGCAAGCGGGGGGCGGCCATGGGGTGGCGGCGGGACATGTGCGCTGGATGCCCCCCGTAGCGAGCATGCCCTACGTTGGCCATGTCTTGCGATATGTGGCGCTCGCGCAGCAGATGCGCCTCGGCAACAAGATGCGGCGGGAGTGTAGCGAGGAACGCCTCGTTCGATGTGATGAGCACCTCCTCGCGCAAATCTGGCGCCAAGCTGGCGATGAAGGAGGCGTTGTCCATCTCCTCCGAGCGATTCGCCGCAGTATCGTCCGCCTCGGCGCGCTGGGCGGCAGCAGCGGCGGCCTCTTCACGCTGATGCTGTCGGATCACGTCTGCTTGAATCTCGGGGGGCAGCGCGGCCAAGAACTCGGGATCAATTGCGGATGAGGAGGAGGCCGCAAGCGAGGCAGCCGCGTTCTGACGTGCTTGCTGCGCCATTACTTCAGCCCGCAAATCCTCTGGCAGTTCGGCCAGGAAAGCAGGGTCGATGCCGGCTTCGGCAGAAACTTGGGCCGCGGCTCCGGCGCCACTTGCCGACTCCCCCGCGTCCTGGGACCCCGCGGGCGGAGCAGCTGCACCAGCAGCCGCAGCGTCAGCGCCTGCCGCACCCGATGCAGCAGCGGGCACCTCTCTCGATGCAGCAGCCGCTGCTGCCGCACCGTCACCACCAGCGGCGCCTGGTGCCGCGGCCTCGGCTGCCTCCAAGGACATGCGCAGCGCTGCTTCCAGCTCGTCTTCGTCCTCGTCCATGGCGTCCCCTTCGGCGGGCGGCAAGTGCAAGGGCTGCTGCACGTTCGCAGCAGCTGGTGTTGCTGTGCTGGTGGTTTCAGGTTGCGCCGTCGCCTGGGGTTGACCGAGACCGACACCGGATGAGTCGGCAGTTGTGGAGGACGCTGCTTGTTGTTCCGCTTGCTCGACGGCAGCCATCGCATCGGCGATGGCCTGGATCGCCGATGCCCGGCCCATCGCCTGTTGATAAGCCGACTGCACTGCCGCGGCAGGCGGCTGAGACGCAGTCTCCAGCTCCATTGATGTGGAGCGAGCACCATCGTTGGCCGCCGCTGATCCCGCCGCGTCCGTACCTGCAGCAACAGGCGGCTGGGCGGCAGCAGTCGCATCGTTTCCGCCACGAGCGCTGGAAGAGTCTTCCACTTGGCTCTGGGGAGGCGCTGCTTGCGACGCGGCAGACGAGCCAGTCGCCGCAGGCTGAGCCTGCAGCTCTGCCAGCTGTTCTTCGATGGCATCCATGATTTGGCGATTGTTCACGCGCTGGTCTTCGATTCTGGGTACATGTGCAGTTGCAGGTTCGGCACTAGTCAGAGCACGCACCAAACGATCCTCCATTTGCTGGGCCACCGTGCGCATGGAAGAAGAGGCCGCGCCGCCGTCGTCGCTCCATCTGTTGGCTGCCCCGCCGCCCGCCGCATCCTCCCTCCCAAAGCCCGGAGGCATGGCGGGATGGCCCGGATCCCCCAAAAAGAATCCCCGCGGATTCAGAACCCCCGGCTGCGCAAAGATCATGGGCGCCTCCAGTTCCCTGCGAACATGCCGGGAGAGGCTTTCCAGCCCTGCGAGCACATCGGCATTCCCCACATGACTAGCAGCCTGTGCTCGCGCGTTTGCACCGGCCCGAGCGAGCAGTGGGTGCTCGGCAGCGGGAACCTCGTGCAGGGCGGCAGGTGATTGCTGATCTTCTCCCTGCCCTCTGTCCCTGCCACTGCGTCCCGACGGCAGGCGGATCACCTGCAGGTTCTGCAAAATCCTGGCGTTGCCGCCGTGCCCGCCGCTTGCCGGCATCAGCAAGCTGAGCACCTGGTGGGGCAGCGGATTGTCGCGCATATCGTCGGGCATCAAGTCGAAGCCGTCCATCATGTCCATGTTCTCCCGCATGATGTCCATGTCCTCTCGCAGAGAGGCACCATGCGGGTCGCCCTCCATGAGCTGCTCGAGGATGCCATCAAGGTCGTGCCTAGAGGGCAGGTGCGTATGGTGGTGCTGGAGCACGTGAATTAGTTCGCGATCGCCGTCGAAATCGACTTCTGGGCCCATGAAGCCGGCGGCCGCGAGGTTGCCCGCGATACCGGCGGGAAAAAGTGACATCTGGTCCTCGTCGTACTCGCCATCGTCAATCACCTCCTCCCACGCTTCGTCCTGTATCTGGCTGTCATGCTCATCGTCGTCGTGTTGCGAGCCCTCAGTCTCAATTTCAGCACCACTCTCTCCACCACTCTCCTCGCCCTCGTCATCATCGTCATCTTCATCAGACCCTTCATCATCATCCTCCTCATCCGAGCCACGCGTGTCATCGTTTACGGAGCCTTGATCCTGCATATCCTCGTCTTGACGGCCGCGCGCATCCTCGTCGTCCTCCTGCATGCTAAGCGCCATGAGCATCGAGTCCCGAGCAGGGGTGCCAGAATCATCCAGCTCGCTCCGCAGGGCCACCATGGACAGATCCGCGCTCATCTCTTGGTCACCTGGCCCCTCATCGCCTTCGGCAGGGCCGCGGCGCGGCGACACCCCAGCCCTGCCGGCCCCTGATGCTTGCGCCTCTGTCGGGCGGCTTTGACTCGACTTTGGGTCCGGCAGGCTCGAGTTGGCGCACAGAACATCGAGAGGGCGAAGCAGCATGCTGCCAACCTTGCTGGCGCTGGGGTGATGAAGGTCGATGCTCGCAATCGCCGCACACAGTGCTGAAGGGACCTTTGAATCAAAAAACTGGCGGACGGTTTCGGGGGCCACCTCTTGCGGGTTTCCCGAGCTCACCTTCGCTGTCAGAAACGTAAAGAGGACCGCTGCCAGACTTTGGAGCATCTGCAGATGCACAGTCACTCGAGCCTTAGGCGGAGCGTTGAGCACGCTGACGATCTCGGCCATGACTCGCTTGCGAACCTCATTGCTGCGGGACAGCAGCGCGAGCACCAAGTTGGTTGCACGCCGGGAAAGGTCCACCTGATGCGTGTGTGCCCCACTTTCTGCGCCTCGATTCGGCACCAGTTGACACAAAAGAAAGTGCACGAATGTTTCCTTTTCCTGGGGCCGCTTGCTCGCCTCACCCTTGGACGCACCATCAGGGCCATCGAGCGTGTACTTGATTACAAAGTGCGCACAGCCGGGGAAAAACTTAACCAGGTCCGCGAGATAACGGAGCAAGTTGACCGGGGAGATCGCAGGCATATCACCAGATACTGCCGGTTTGCCTATGACCGTTACGGCTTCGTCAGGCGGATCAACCTGCATGGTTTCGGTTGCGGCGGAGGCTGCGGTGGCAGAAGGAGCAGCATCTTGCGCCCTGGGCGCGGCGGCATTCAGACAGTCGGCGCTCTTGGTTGGGATACGCGGGTCCGACAGGAGCCTGTTGAGCAGGAGCGAGGTGACGTGACTCATTGCCTCCAAGCCCTTCTTGCCGTGCGCCTTGGACTTGCCGCCTGCCGACGCGGCGCGGGCAGGGGTCGTATCAGGCGCGCCCAGCGACTTGTCTACCGACTGATCAATCAAGATGCTGTCGCTGTGGACGCCCTCTGCTGGGCCAGTCGGCCCCTTTTCCTCCTTGCGATCCAAGAGGGCAACCACCTTGCCCCTCCGGTCGTCGGAAATGATGCGGCACGACGCACTGACAGAACGCATGAAAATTTCGGGATCCCTCTGAATCATGCATGCGCAGAGACTCAGGAAGTTGCGGACAGGCATGTGACGCCCATCGCGCACATTGACATTCGAGAGCAGCGAGCGGATCTCGCTCTGCATGCTAGCCTGCAGCGACGCTGGGTCCTCCAGCACATGCCGGATGAGCGAGCCCGTCACGATCGCCTGTCCAGAAAAAGCCGAGCTCTCCGACAGGTTCAGCACCTTTTCGAGGCCGCCCTCGTGCAGGAAGATGAGTGCAAGTTCGTGGCGGCGAGTCAAGCGCGCGCAAATGTCCATGATTGCATGCAGCAGGTGGTTGTCGGCTTTGCCATCAATCCGCCGCATGCAGAATCTCAAGAGCTCCGCGTTCTTGGCCAACATCTCCTGCACCGCATCTGCGTCGCCCGAGTGTGCCGCCGTTTCCTCCCCACTGGGAGCCATGCCAAGTTGTGCAGTGGACGCAGCGTCTTCACCGTCCTTGGCAGCAGCGGGAGGCTGGGGCGTTTTGGCTCGTGCCAAAAGCCGCGATATCTCATGTCGCTCCACCTGCTGCTCATTGTCTGAGGACATCATCTCCTCCTCCCTCTTCGCGCGCTCCTCGGCCTCCTTGCGCACGGCCAGCCTTGCTTGCTCTTTCTCGTACATTTCTCGGTCGAGGACACTCTCTGCTACCTTGGCGTGTTCATTGTGGATGAGAATCTTGTTCAAGATGAGCAGGCTCGAGCACAGCCACTGGTTAGCCTCTGCCTCCTTCTCGTGTGCCTTGAGTATGCCGACGAGCTTGGCCATGGAATTCGAGGACTGCTCCTGACTCCCGGATGCCGGCTCGGCTTGTGATTGTTCTTCTTCCTCACCCTGGGTCTTGTCAGCTGCACTTTTGGCAGACTCATCGCTTACAGCAGCATTCCCTTTCACGTAGAGCAGCTTGGTGATGACGCCGAAGGCATCTTGCTCGTAGGCAACTCTGCAGCAATCCACACTCTCATTGACCAGAATCGCCAAAACGCGCAAGAGGCCCATGAGGGACCGTGCCCACACGTCGGGCTTAAAGTGTAAGCTCAGGCTATCAATTATTTCCACTGGCAGTGCTCCGTGTGCCCTCACTTTGCCGTCGTTACCGTCAGCCTCCTTGACCTTGATCCGGTCGTCAGTCTCTTTCTCACTGGCACCGCGGATGGCCTCCAGCAAGCTCGTGATGACCTTTTTGCACTCCTCCTCCTTGCTCTTGCAGATCCAGGACATGATGTCCACCACGGCAAACTCCACCTTGTTGCCAGCGCACAGCACCTGTAGACCCCACTCGAGCGCCTTCGACGTGATGAAGTCAGCATTCTTGCTGCACACGTCCTTCGGGTCTACGACTGCCTCCTCGGCAGCAGGCTCTTTGGCCTCAGCCCCTGTTGGAGCGCTTTCAGACACCGACCCCAAGGAGTTGGCAAGCAACGCTCCCGAGGCCGGGGCGGCAGTTGACATCATGTCCTGGATCTGCAAGAGCAAGGTGGAAGGCTGGGCGCTAGACGAGTTCATCGAGAGCGCAATTGCAGCAGCCAGAGACGACTCTTCGTCGTCGCCAACGTCAGCATGGCTAAACAGCCACTCAGTTGCTAGCTCCACGTTGTTGGAATGAACGCCATCAAGCGCCGCGTGCACTCGTGCTTCTGGGAAGCCCATTTCCATGAGAGATGCGACTGTGGCCGGGTCGTGGGTGAAAGCTGGCGCAGCGTTGGCGGCCGGAGCGGGCGCGGGCGCGGGCCCCTCAGCCGCCTCTGAAACATTCGGCTTCATGAGGAGCAAGAGCATCTCGAACAAGGCTGGCGCCACGCTCGCGGACCAATGGGCGGGCGATGTTGTCTTCCACATGGGCTCGATAGCAGTAAACAGCTTGTTCTTGAGGCCAGCATTGAACTGCAGAGAGTCGAAGCCCGGCAGCGGCACCACTTGCCCGTTGCGACCGACGCTCGTGAGGGGAGTTTCCAGCAACTTTCTGCAGAAGGCAAAGCACCGCAAGAGGGTCCTCACGATTCGCTCCTGCGTCCTTGCATCGCGCAGCGAACCGGCCCGCGTCTCCGCCGACTGGCCATCGAGGACTGCTGCCACGAGCCGGGCGATCACTTGAGTGATGCTATCGACGCCATCGGCGGATTGCTCGTAGACTTGGAGCAGCAACATGTTCACTCCACCACGAAGATTGTGCCTGAGCGAATCTCCAACGAGGAGGGGCACGGCCTGATTGCCAAAAAAGCAGAGCGACATGGTTTCGAGGGCACCGTTGACAGAACGCGAAAAGGTACCCACATCGCCCTCCGGTATAATTTCGACAGCGAGCAGGCGCTTGAATGAAGCAGCTAGGGTTGTAGCAAGCGCCTTTTCATGCGCGTGCGAGGGGGCGTTGCGCTCGTCATGCCTCCTCCTTGCGGGATTCCCCGTAGATGCGCATAGGCGGATTAGCAGTTGTTCTATCGCGCTCGCCACCACTGCCCTCAGATCCGATTTGCTGGCAGCATCCGTCGCCCCAGAAAGCGGAACGACATCCAGCATATCGGCATCCATGTCGTTCGCTACGTCCGCGGCAGGGTCTCGGGACTGCCCCACACCATCTCCCGCGGACGCACCGCTCCCGCCGGCATCTGAAGCGGCCACAAACCCTTCAGACATCGCCGGCGAGGCAAACGCCGAAGCACGCAGCAGGCCGTAGCACACGGCCATCGAGTCGATCATTTGTTTGCCCCTCTCGTCGTCCCACTCTGTCGCTGCAGATGAGCCCCGAAGGCAGCTCACGATGCCCCCCAGCAGCGTGAGGTGCAGCTCCAGTGATCGCATCTCCTTCTCATTCACCTTTGGCTTGGGTGCACTCGACGCACCTACCTCGGCAGAATAAGCCGCGCGCGTTGATTCCAAGAGCTCTTGCGTACGCTGCATCACCTCTTCCAGCACCAGACCTGGCGTGTGGGAGGCCGTCCTTCCAACAACCAGAACAAAAAATCTGCCCGCTTCCGAGACCGTAAAGTCTCGCGGGATCTCGGGACGGTTGATCAGCTTCATCATGGCGGCCAATCCCTTGTTTCTGACAAAGGCGCGGGAGTGCTCAGCCACTGACATCAAGGGGTCCAACAGCTTGCCCAGGAATTCGATCGCGGACATGAGATATGCCTGCGCCTTCTCTGCCGATGCACGTCGGCAAAGCAATGAACGCAACAGCGGGTTGTCTGCACCAGCCTCGGGCTCGGGACACGAAGAGCCCCCAGTTTCCTGCATCATCTCGTTCCCCGAACTCGAGGCAAGTTCATCGCAGATCTCGAAGATGCGATTAGCGATCTGCACGCACCCAGTTATGCAGGGATTCAGCAGTGGCGGATTGTGCCGCATGAGCTCTTCAAGCTGCGCCCCCAGCTGCGTCGGAGTTTCACCCACGAGCAAAGGCACCACTTTCTCCGAGGCCAGGCAGCGCAGAAACTTGTCGATAGGCGTCATCTGGTCGACAATTTGGGTGCCAGACGGGGTCAGGCACAAGGCTCCGATCACCGTCGGAACGATGGTGACTGTGCCTCTTGAAATCGGCAGCCTTTGATCATCCGAATTCGAAATCGTGCGCAGGATCGCCTCGGCCACCTTGTCGTCGATTACGTGCTGCAAGCAACTGGGCTCCTGATGCACAAACTCCGTGAGCAGGGCAGCGGCCTTCTCGAAGACGTTTGGACCGAACTTCTCGCTGTTAACAAAAATGTGATGCAGCATACGAGGCAACTTCTTCCGCGCCTGCATGAGCTCGCGCACGTCGCCGGAGGTTGCAATGGGTGTGCCTGCCGACGCCATCAGGTGCATGAGCTGACTGAGCAGCTTTCCTCGCTCGAACTTTTCATCGTCGCCGTCTTGCTTTACAATGAAGGGCCTGAAACACGCGTCTGCATCTTGCACCATCGTGTCCTCCGCCGCTTTCGCCTCAGCGCCGCTGGGCTTTCCATCCGTGTCCATTTCAGGATTTTGATTGTTTCGAATAAGCGCGAAACTCTCAGCATGCGCACGCTCAACCAAGATGTTCAGCCCGTCACCGTCGCGGAACGTCTGCTGCATCTCGGGGCTGTAGTTCATGAGAACCTCCAAGGTCTTCAC
>Ga0007759_10044289_pt1 | contig 11056 bp, 5 predicted proteins | sample LauGreFaBDMM15DN_FD_61686 | JGI IMG/M metagenome (GOLD analysis project Ga0007759, IMG submission 61686) | Metatranscriptome of freshwater lake microbial communities from Lake Michigan, USA - Fa13.BD.MM15.DN (Metagenome Metatranscriptome) | ecosystem: Environmental > Aquatic > Freshwater > Lake ...
GTTCGCATCCGGACCGTGACAGGAAAAGCATTTGTCGGATAGGATGGGCCGTACGTGAAAATTATAGCTGACCTGATCCGGGATTTCGATAGTCTCGGAACCGGACTCTGACTTCTTCTCACAGGATGGAAAGAGAAACACGGCCAAGACAAGTACCGTAGCCAGTTGATATAATCGATTGTACATAATTATTTAAAATTTCAATCTACTACTTTTCGGCGGTCACTTCGAAATAGGAACCTGCCACGATTTTCTCCGCCAGCAGGACGTTCACGGCAACTTGTCGGCCAGATTCCTCATGAGACGGATCATTACCCCCGAAGTCCCAGTACCATCCCTTGAACTTTCCGGACTTCGCGGTGAGGACGAGTCCTTTTTCGGTCATTGTGAGATCCCAGTGGGAGTTGCCGGTCTGCCTATTCGTGAGACGGAGGGCTGGAGCGACGGTTAGATTAGAGCCTTCCGGGCGCGGCTTGGCGCTGTCATCACGAGCAATGAACCAGCCTTTGTATTTGCCCGCCGCAGCTTGGATGAGGTACCCAGATTCCGTTTCCGTGAAGATCCAAAACGAGCTCTCTCGTTTCTCGCTGGCGAGAGAAATTCCTTCGACAGCTTCCACGTCGCCCAGCTTCTCAAGCTTGGCTCTTTCGGTAATATCGATAAACCAGCCTTTGAAACGAGAGACGATAGGACTGAGAGTCCGGGGCAGGCTGGCGGTGACCGCATCCTTCGCCTCAACCTCACGCAGTCCCTTGATGAAAGCGTCATGGGATTCGGCAGTTTCAGGAACTTGCGCCCATGAGGTGCCTGGGAGGCCAATAGTGAAAGCGATAGCTATTAAGAGAACGCAAAACCGATTCTTAAGGGCACCCGCCTTGTTAGCATCAGGATTTGACCCAAGTATCGGGCGGAATCCTATTAAAAGTCCCGAGATTGAAATCTTACTAATTCTTTGGTACATAATTTATTAATTTAGTTATTCATATTGGCTACAACACTAATTTTGAAGAATCATTCTTCCATTTTTGTGAATAGCTTCCCTTTTTTCATATTCGGGATATAGAAGTGATAATGGTAAAATGGTAACTATTAATCATACATTCCAGAATTAAATTACTTTTCTACTCCCAAACTGATTAGATATGCCAATAGGTCTTTTAACTCATCTTTGTGCAGATTGTTGGTTAGTCCTGGGGGCATTAGTGACCTGCGGCTAACGTCTTGTTTTGCTATTTCTGCAGCAGGAATCTCCAATATCTCACCTGTCGCTAGCCGCACAAGGGTAGAATTGTTGGTTTTTCTGTGTAATACCCCACTAATCATATCACCATTAGTTTTCGTCACTAGCACTGTTTGATATCCTTCTTTTATGTCTGCATTAGGATTCAATATAGATTCTAAAATAGAATTTGGTGTCATAAAAGACCCAATGGAAGTCAGATCGGGCCCAACGAGTCCCCCGTTTCCATTAATCTGATGGCAAGAAACGCATCCTATGCTTGTTCTTTGGTATATATTTCTACCTCTAATTAAGTCACCATCTTCCTGAGTATCTTTAATGAGTTGTTTCTTTTCAGCAGCAGTCAAATCTGAATCAATAGGTTTAATATTCCCAGATTCAATAATGGCATTTTCCAAGTCAACCAGATCAAATCCGGAACTTTGCACATCATTTAAGCCAATAATGGCTATTTCCTCAGGGATTTTTTGACCTTCCAATGCCTTTGATAAGATTTTAGGTCCTGTATCAAGGCTTCTATATGATTTAAAAATCAATTCGGCCAGATCCGGAGACTTCAATTTTTTTAATAGTTTTACAGCATTTTCAGCTGCTGATTCAGGAGAATACTCTATCCAAACCACACTCGCTGCAGTTCTTAGGTTTTGGTCAGCTGCGGACTTGGCCATATCAGTTATTTCGCTGAGCTTGCCCATTGCCAATAATGCTCGACCTGCTGCCATTTTCACCTTAACATCTGTCGATGTGTTCATCAATTCGGTTATAGCCCCAATGTACTCCACAGCTTTCCATCGCTTTGATAATTTTAATCCAGCGATTCTTAATTCTGTTTGCTCCTGAGCCAATAAGGATTTCAATAAGCTTAAGTTATCCGGTTTGGCCTGATTAGCATTAGGAGTGCCTATCATAGCGTTGAGCAATTCTAAATTTCCCTCTTTCACTGCCTTTTCCAGAACTTTACTTTTGGCCTTTGAATCGCCGATATTGGCTAGTACCAACCAGGCTTTGTTGGCCAGACTAGGATCTATTGCCGATTGGTCTAATAAACTGGTAATGAAAGGAACTACTCTTCTATCAGAACTAGTGGTTAGGGCATATAATTGCTTGTTTTGATCTTGCCCAAATATGTTTTCACCTTTGATCATACCTGTTAACCACTTGTTCTCCAGGCTGCTCATTGTCAATTTTAGAGCAAATTCTAAATATTGATCCATGGGTTTGTTCAATGCCTTTATCGCTATTTCGGCAGCTCTTATATTATCCATCGCTCTCAATGCATGAAGAGTCTCTAGCCGAACCTGAGGGTTACCGTCTTTAATTAAAACGTCCAATATGTTAAGGTTCTCCTCCTGTTTTTTCCAGTGTGCCAACATACGGATAGCCGCTGCTTTTTCGTGAGAGTTATTTGATTTTAGAGATTCTAATATTATTGGCCCATCATAATGATTCAACGCCCTTAAGAGCCAAAGCCCCTCTAGTCTATGGTGCGTATAATTTTGATCTGATTTTTTCAGATTCTTTATCCAATCAATTACTATTTTTGGATCACCCTTTTGTTCCACATAAGCTCTATTGGCCTGGAGTCTGGTATATTGTTCAGATGATTTCAACTGCTCAAGTAACCCTTCAGGAGATTCATTGGCAAAATTTTGAACGGGAACAAGAGGGCTCCCTTTTTTAGTTACTTTCCAGATTCTTCCATGTGTTTTATCCCTAGCTGGGTGATAAAAATCAACTTCACCATGACCTATAATAATATTATACCAATCAACGATATACAATGCGCCATCAGGGCCTATTTTACTGTCCACAGGACGATAGGCCCTATGAGCAGATTTGATTATTGTTTCGACTTCTTTAGATAGATAACCGCTTTGTTCGGGAGTTATGGAATATCTCACGGTTCTATTTGCTCTATAATCATTCGTTATAATACTTCCTTGCCAGTTCTTAGGAAAATGTCTGCTGTATATAAATTCGGCAGATGTATATTTTGGTGTACTGCTATTGAGACCCGGTAGAACGTTAGCAGCTCCTACCGCGGTTCGATGAGCCGACCCGGGGAAGACATAATTAATGCCTGAAGACCCTGCACCATCGGTAGCGAAAGATTGGCCCCATTGATCAAAGGCAAGCCCCCAAGGATTAACCAGTCCACGGCTTATAATTTCTAGGCTTTCATTTTCTGGACGAAATGCCCAAGTTCCAGAACCGTTGAGCACTCTTCTTCCGTAGGGAGTTTCAATAAATGAGTTGGTATAAATAGATTGGGTAAAATAAAGGTCACCCCATGGGGCCCATCGCAAGCCGTGGATCATGTGATGAACGTCTGCATTTCCAAAACCATCATATACAATGCGTCTGTCATCTGATTTATCATCACCGTCTGTATCAGCCAGGAATAGGAACTGTGAAGCCGATGTGACATACGCCCCTCCCGCTACCGGCATTACAGAATGAGGGATTAGTAGGTTTTCTGCAAAAACGGTATGTTTATCCGCTTTACCATCATTGTCTGTGTCCTCCAGGATTATGATTTTATCGTTGGCTTCTCTACCTGGTAAATTGTGAGGATAAGTGCTGCTTGTCGCCACCCATGCCCTTCCCTTGCTATCCCAATTGATATTAATTGGATTAGCGATCATCGGGTCTGAGGCAAAGAGACTGATTTCATATCCTTCGGCAATATTAAAAGCAGCTAGTTCCTGAGCAATATTGGGTTCAGGAATAATACCAGGCACATCATATTCCGAATAATCTTTCGGTGAAACCCATGACTTTATTAGTTCTATCTCTATGTGATAAGTATCACTGTCACTGTCAAGTAATTTTGAAATTTCTATTTCCTTTTCTTCGACGAGTCTAAGCAGGTCATCCGATTCATAAGCCAAATGTCCCATTTCATGACTTCTAAACAGGGAAATGTAGGTTTCATTTAACGGTTTTAACCTGACTCTATATAATCTGTTTTTTTCTTTGATAGTATTAATGAGTCTGTTTTGTCTTAGAGAATCCGTTGACAAGTTTAGAAAGGAAACTGTGTCCTGTCTTTTAGATTGTAATTGACCATTGATATAAATGGCTACTGGTTTTTTTGAAATTAGTTCGCCGACGTATAGTGTTTGAGCGGGAGTCAAGTCGAAACTAACACCATAAAGTGTAGGTGAGAAATTATTGATTTGACAATTTGTTGTGTTTAGGACATTGGCCTTTTCATCAACGGTGATTGCAAATTTGTCTTTTACATTCAATCCAAGTTTTGAGAGTAAAATATCACTCATCTTTTCATATCCGGCCTGATTGAGTTGAATACCATTTTCAGTGAATAGGTGTTGCTTTGGATTTTGGATTAATTCACTGTAGAGGTCGATAAACGTGTGGCCTCTTTGTGAAGCTTGTTCTTTGATAAAAGCACTTGCTTTGCCTAACCAGTTATTCCGTGTATTGCATTTTTCCAAAGAATTAAAAACAACCTCTTGTTTAGTCGGAGATAATAAAATGAGTTTTATTTTCTTTTTCTCTACAAAATCCAACAACCTAATATATCCACTTTTAAAAAGTTCCAGATCTTCATCTTTTTCTGAAAATGCTGCCTCATTACCATATCCAATGATTAGTGTAGTAGGAGCGGTTTCATCAATATTCTTCTTCAACACTTCGAAACCAAAACCATCTTCTTCTTCTCCTTCTTCTGCTACTGGAGGTTCCCAATTTGATCTGGTTTTTTGTGCTGCAGAACCAAACTGAGATCTAGCTAGTCCGAAAACATCATCGGCCGGCCAGCCGATATTCCTAAAACTAATAGGCTCTTTTGAAAACACCCGAACCATGGAGTATTCGAAAAAGGGGTGGTTTTCCATTCCAGAAATGAGGGAGCCTCCTACCAGGACTATTCTATTCAGGTCTTTCTTTTCAAGAATAGCATTCTTTTCATCATTCGGTTGACATCCAAATGCTATACTTATGAGGATTATATACAGTAGTTGTTTTTTTTGTTTTTTCATTTCTTAAGTTGTTTTTTCTGATTATCCGCAATCCTGCCAGTAAGTAAGATATATGCTTTAGAAGTTGCGGCTAATCGTCCACAGACGACGGTCGACAGCACGGTCTAATGAACATCAAACAATATTTAATAGGGTTAGTGGTAAGAAAGCGGATATACATATTGTTTTTTTTATTTCTTAGACTTGAACCATTAAAATGTTTAATTAATTTTTTTATTGTTAAAAATTTTTAAGTCATTCACTGTCAAATCCAAAATCCAATCTGATGGTATATTGCTGATTTGACAATGTTGATATAGTAAAGTGTATTAGATTATTTTGTACTTTTCTGTTGTGAATGGTGATATAGGCACCCATCCAAATCGCATCAAGCTTAATAAAAACGGTAGTTCCGGATCAGCTGTCTCTTTCATTTCTTCGTAAAGTTTTTTCCGGTACTCCTTACATATCCACGGGTAAATGTAATACCTTCAGAAGCCAGTTTATCGATATAAGGAGTAATACCAGGCACGGTAGACCCCTCTTACTCCGGTGGTGCCATAGCCCATGTCGTCAAGGGTTATTAACACAACATTTAAGGGTTCTTCGTTTTGTTCAGTTTTTTTATTGTGTTGAAAACTAAACAGCACCGTCGCAAGCAAAGTCCCAAAGACCAATATATTTCTTCTAAATACCATATTTTATTTTATAAAAGTCATTTAATACCCCGACCCTCTGGGTCGGAAACAACTTTGTTTGCGGAGCAAACTCCATTAATTACCCCGGGGCAGAGCCCCGGGGTAATTAATATAAATCATGCACTGTTGTCAGATCCAAAACAGATTGCAACTAATCAATATCCCGGATTCTGTTCCAGATTACCGATTTGCACTTCACGGAAAGGAATCGGATATACCAATCGTCCAGGTGTTACAATATAAGCATTGCCTGGCAAGTAGCCTTGATTACCATAGACATCTTTAATATATTTCCCGTGTGCGGTCATCACATTTATGGCTTTGTCAGTCCTCAATAAATCAAACCATCTTTTATTCTCAAAAGCAAATTCGACACGCCGTTCATGAGCAATGATGTCTCTTAATAACGTCTGGTCGGTTTTAGTTACAGGGGGCAAACCTGCCCTGATTCTTACGGCGTTTAGATGTGGTAGAGCTTCCGAAGATTTACCTTGTTCATTCAAGGCTTCTGCTAAAGAAAGCAGCACATCTGAATATCGGTATACAGGGAAATTTTCATTTTGATTCCTTTCTACACTATGGGCATGAAAATATTTTTTTATGTAAGCAACAGATACCTTACCAGCAGGAGTAATATAGCCCACAGGGCTCTTTACTGCTTCTATAATTATAGGTCCATCCGGTACGGTACCTTCTGCAATACCAATAGAAGCTTCCAATCGCGTGTCATTCGGTTCATAGACCCCAATCAAATCACCTGTTGGAACGTTATAGCCAACACCACAAGGCCCGTTTGCTGCATTAATACCTGTTATGAGGCTAAGATCATTCGTTTTGGGAAGCCATGAGTAAAAATTGCTCTCCTGACCTTGATTCCCTTGCATATATTGAACTTCAAAAATCGATTCTACACTGTTTTTGTTAGATAAATCGAATACTGCAGCATAATCAGGAAGTAAACTGTACCCCATCTGTGTAATTTTTTTTAATTCACTCTCTGCCGCTGAGAAATTTTTCTGAGTCAAATAAACTTCTGCAAGTAACATTCTAGCAGAAGACTGGGTTGCTCTGCCATTCTGGGGAAAAGTTTGAACCTGTAATTTAGTTATAGCACCCAATAAATCCTCCACAATAATTTTATAAACATCGGTAACAGTTGATCGTGGAACATAGGCACCATCTACACCACTTACCTGCTTAAGATATATGGGTACACCACCGAAATATCTAACCAAATCAAAGTAAAACATTGCACGTAAAAATTTAGCTTGCCCTTCGAGCATATCAGCTTCTTGTTTGGTCATGACTACTGCTGAAATATTATCAAGTACACTGTTCGCACGTGCGATTCCAGAATAACAGGCTCTCCACATATCACTTACGGGAGGACTTAGAGAAATATCAACAAATTCATCTATTTGCTCAGCATTCCCTTCTGGTCCAGGTCTGCAGGTGGGGTTAAAAGTAAAATGTGTATTATCAGAACGCATTTCAGACATCGCAAAGCCACCAAATTTGGTGCTTCTTAGTTCTACATAAGCCCCATTTAAAGCTTGTTCCAAATGATCTCTTGTTTTATAAAAATTACCAGACGTTATTGAACTTTCAGGTGAAATATTCAAAAAGTCTTCTGAGCAGGAAGTTAAGATTATTGAGCTTAACAAAATTATATAAAATTGCTTTTTCATATCAAATTAAGGTTATAAAGGTTGAAAATAAAGGTTAGAAAGTAAAATCCATACCTACCGTGAATGTTCTAGCAATTGGATAACCAGAATCGTCTATGCCCTCTCTAAGGCCATTCAAACCCATTCTACTTGCCTGAGGGTTTGGACCGCCATAATTAGTTAGCAATAAAGCGTTCTGGGCACTGACAAAAACACGTGCATTACCAACATTCTTAATCTTTGGCAAAGTATAACCTAATAAAATATTGTTTATGCTTAAATAAGATGCATCTTCCACAAATCCTGATTGAGCAGTATCATTAAATTCAGTTGTTCCTGAAAGTGTCCTTCCGATTCTTCCGGCACCTGGATTTTCGATTGAACGCCATCTGTCTCCTACATATTTTTCAACATTAAAATTTCCTTCCAAAATTTGAGACCATTCTAATATTGTTCGAATTCTATCTCCTCCCTGAGCACCTATTATAACAATATTCATATCCCAGTTCTTGTATGAAAAACTATTGGTAATACCATAATTAAAATCTGCATTTGGGTTGCCAATAAATGTTCTGTCATCCCCATTGAGTATACCATCACCATTTAAGTCTTTATATCTTTCAGAACCTACCGCTGAACTGCTGTGTTTTGGCTGAGTAGCAAATTCCTCCTGAGTCATATAGACACCGTCAGTCACAAATCCATAAAACATACCAATAGGGTGTCCCACTACTGTTCTATTAGTGTTTCCAGACCAAAAATCATTAGCTCCTATAGGTGCGTCATTAGTACCTAATTTGATTACTTTGTTACGATTGAGTGAAAAATTAATGTTTGTATTCCATTTAAAATCACCAACAAAGTTTTTGGTATTCAAAGCGAACTCATGTCCCCAAAAATGAAATTCACCTATATTATCCTGTATATTGGGAAAACCTGAAGCCCAAGGAATATCTATCTGGAATAGCAAACCTTTTGTACTTTTATTATAATAATCATAAGTAAAAGCTACCCTGTTTTTAAAAACCTCAAGATCCACTCCTATGCCCGTTCCAGATGTGGTCTCCCAAGTCAAATTATTATTGCCTATTGAAGATTGGCTTCTACCTGCTGCAAGGGTGCTCCCAAATACATAATTCCTGGGTAAAAGATTTCCAAACTGTGAATAATTGCCAATATTAAAATTACCGGATTCTCCATACTCAGCTCTCAATTTCAGAAAGTTTACAACCGACCATTCTTCAGCAAAATTTTCATCTGAAATAATCCATCCTGCTGAAACTGAAGGAAAGTTTGCCCAACGATTAGCTGCACCAAAACGGGACGACCCATCCCGACGAAATGATAAAGAGAGTAAATATTTATATTTGTAATCATAATTTAATCGCCCATACATGGAAAGTAACGACCACTCTTGTAAACCATTTCCCCATGCAGTTAGATTAGCGGCAGCATCTAACCATGGAACAAGGTCATCCGAAAATTGATTTCCCTGCATCCTGCTGTTTTCCGCATTGAATGCCTGCGCCGAATAGCCTACTAAAGCATTAATATTGTGATTGGTCGCATATGTTTTAGTAAAAGAAAGGTTGTTTTCTGTCAACCATAATATAGAATTAGATGTTCCATATGACCCTGTTGCCAAGCGAGGTGGAGAATTCCAGATAATCGGACCGATTGTCGAAGGAAAGAATGTTCTACCTGTTCTATTGTTAAAATCTACAGAAACAGAACTTCTAAACTGGAAATTTTTCAGAAAATCCACTTCGGCATACATACTAGAAAGTACCCTAAATTCTTTCGATGTATTCGTCTGCTCCCTCGCTGTTTTTTTCCAGTTAGGAAATGTAAATAAACCAGGGCCAGAAAAACTTAGAACCGGCGAACCATCGGGATTTGTTTCATCAGGCGAAAAGATAGGGGGAGTAACTGTTGCTGCGTACACCATATTGAACTGTCCACCATCTACAGCATTTAGATTATTGCTGATTTGATATGTTGGAGCCACATTAAATCCCACTCGAATATTGTCATTTATCTCATACTCATTATTATTCCGGATAGAATACCGTTTATAGCCGGAATTTATTACTGCCCCATCTTCCTTAAAATAACCAACTATGGTTGAAGAACTAAATTTACCTTTGTTAGATAATAAAGAAACGTTATAACTTTTTCTATAAGCAGTTTGTAATAATACGTCAAACCAATCCGTATCCGGACCTGTCCATGCTTCAGGATTTTGGTACAATTCCGGAACTCCGCCAGTATAACCTTCATATCTAATCTTGTCTTCCCAAAAAGCTTTGCTATGTGCAAGAAATTCCTTTGAATTCATTAAATCAGCCCTTCCTTTTTGTGGTACTTCCGAAACACCAGCATTAACGTTAATTTTAACAATAGTCTGATCTTTCAAAGCTTTTTTGGTAGTAATTAAAACCACTCCATTGCTTGCTCTGGAGCCGTACAAAGCAGAAGCGGAAGAACCTTTTAATACAGATATGTTTTCGATTTCATTAGGGTTGAGAGTTTCCAGGCCACCATTTACCGGAAAACCATCTATAACATACAGTGGATTATTTCCGGCATTGATTGAAGCAGCACCCCTAATGCGAATAGATAGACCCTGTCCGGGTATTCCGGAACTCTGATTAATTTGTACACCCGCTAACTGCCCTTGGAGTCTCTGAGATGCCTGTCCTGAAGGGTTATCTTCCAGTCTAGCCATATTTATAGTTGCAATTGAACCGGTAACATCTCTCTGCTTTTGCGTTCCATAGCCCACTACCACCACCTCATCCAATGATGTTTCATCTTCGTTTAAAGTCACATCAATTGTAGACTGATTTCCAACTATAAATTCTTGAGTTGTAAATCCTACAAAGGAAAAAACTAAAGTTGCTCCCTCCGGTACTGTTAATGTGTATCTTCCACCCAAATCTGTGGCAGCACCAATTGAAGTTCCTTTAACCAATACCGTTACTCCCGGAAAGGGTTCGCCAGATTTATCTTTAACTACGCCTTTAACAATAATATCGGCTTGCGAGATGACCTTTACGGCTTTATCTTCCGAATTCCCCATTTCAACTTTCAAATGGGTATTTTCATTGACCATTACGGAATTTAAATTCGTCCGCATGGAAACGGCAACTAAAACATCGGGGAGAGATTTGTTATTCTCCACAACTTCGATTGGTTGCTTTAAGTCAACCAAATTATCTGTATAGGTGAGATTGAAGTCCATTTTGGATTCCATCTGCTTTAAAAACTGATCCAGTGATTGCTCAGCTGAATTCAAGGAGACCCTCACTTCCTTTATGCTATTGCGCTGCGCATTTTCGGTGTTGGCCAGAAGGGCCGTGCACAAGAAAAGCTGGAGCAGGAAAGCATACGTGAATTGTTTTGAGAGCATAGTCAGATACTTTTGTAAATTATTACCCATAATGTTTTTGGTATTTAAGGTTTACA
>Ga0007759_10110695_pt1 | contig 11017 bp, 1 predicted proteins | sample LauGreFaBDMM15DN_FD_61686 | JGI IMG/M metagenome (GOLD analysis project Ga0007759, IMG submission 61686) | Metatranscriptome of freshwater lake microbial communities from Lake Michigan, USA - Fa13.BD.MM15.DN (Metagenome Metatranscriptome) | ecosystem: Environmental > Aquatic > Freshwater > Lake ...
ACATCTCTATGAAACAGCGTTTACGCATTCAGCTTGTACTGGTTTTCAGCCTTTTGCTGATGATTCCTGTGCTGAGTTTTGCTCAAAGCAAGACAGCTTCAGGATCACAACCTGCTCCTTATCCTAACCTAAAATCCACAGGAAATCCTGAGGCTGACATTAAACAGCATCAAAAAGATGTGCAGAAGTGGCAGCAAAAGGAGCAACAGAGAAATTCAACTTTGCAGAAGTCAACTAATGTTACTTCTAAACCATCATCAGCTTCAAAACAAAAAGCTGAAGGAAAAAAAGCTGGAGTTCCTCCTGTGATTCAAAAACAAAAGCCGGTTATCGGTCAGCGTGAAATCACAATTATTGATTTGCCTCGTTACCCAAAATTCATTGCAACCGGCAATCCAATATTAGACGAAAAAAATTACCAATTGGCAAAAGCCAAGTGGATGGATGAGAATCCAGACCTATATCAAAAACATCTCAAGGAGGGCCAATTGAAAAAAGGCAATTTGAAGAGACCTAACACTTCTAACCGGTAAGTTGATATACATATATATATGTACAAACCACAAGACGACACGATGAAAAAGATTTTACAACTGTTCACACTGACGATGCTTGCCGTTTTTTTATTTGGGAACAGAGCTCAAGCTCAATGCTCAAATGATAACGTGCTGTTTTTTGATTACAGCGCTCCAACTACAATTGGCGCTTCTGTAGGTTCTGAAGTATGTATTTATGCGGGTGAGTATTACCTCATAAATAACATGCAAGCAGGAAGTACATACCGCATCTCTTCATGCGGGAGTACTGATATAGTAGACACCCGATTAACTGTTTACTCAAACAGTGGTGGTGCATCATTAGGCTTTAATGATGATTTCTGTGGCACCAGAGCCCAGTTAGATTTTACTCCTGCAACAACTGGTAATTACAGAATTTTGCTGGATAAAACTGGTCCTGGTAATACTTGCGTTTCTACAATCAGCTCTAACGAATGCGGTGAAATCGTAGTTACGTTAATTTCTGCTGGTTCAGGAAGCGAATATTGCATTCCAAATTACTCATCGGGTACTATTAATGGAGATTTCATTAATAGCTTTACGTTAGGATCAATTTCGAATCCAAACACAGGGTCTTCTTCTGGAGCCTCATATAACGACTACACAAACTTGTCGACGCAGCTTTCTGCTTCTACAACTTACACCATTTCGGTTCAAAACAATCCTGATTTTGCAGAAAATATAGCTGCTTGGATCGACTACGATCAAAATCTTGAATTCTCTGAAACTGAATTGCTAGATCAAATTCAAATTGTTGCAGGAGCTACTGGTCAGATTACGTTTACAACACCAGCAGTTGTTGTTGCTGGTGAAACTAGACTAAGAATCAGATCTGCTTTCACTATTCCTGTATCAGGTGCTGATATGGATCCATGCACAACATATCAATTCGGCGAAGCTGAAGACTATGCTGTAGTTTTCCCTTCTGACCCTCCAGGTCCACCTTCAGATTTAAGTTTCTCTACTGCTTGTGGTATCTCAACTTCTATCCAAGACAATGCTTGTCCTAACAACACACTTGCTTCAGTTACAGCTTCAGGTTTAGGTGTGCTAGGCACAAATCACCAAATTCAATCTGTGGATATCATCATCGACCATGCAATGGCTGCTGATTTGGATATTTTCCTTCAAGGTCCTGATGGTCAAATTGTAGAACTTTCAACTGACAACGGTGGTTCAGGAGCTGATTTCGGTTTCTACCAACTTGACAACTGTACACAATTCGCAAGATTTACAATGACCGCTACTACGCCAATTAATGGTGGTACGGCTCCTTTCATTGGCTCGTTTATTCCTGAAGGTAATCTTGCAGATTTCAATGATGGCGGATCAGCGAATGGAATTTGGAGATTACGTGTATGTGATGATTTTGCAGGAGATGTTGGAACCATTCGATATTTCAGAATCAATTTCGAAGCAGTTCAATCTGAAGTACCAGCTTGTGCTGAATCATATAATCTTACAGACGCCGCTCAAAATATTTCTTTAGACCAACAAATTACTTGGATCGCAGGCTTAGGGCAGCCATCTTCTTATGATGTTTATTTTGGTACCACGGCTACCCCAAGTTTGGCATCCGACAATCAAACTTCAACAACATACGATCCAGGTGCTCTTCTTCCAAGCACAGAATATTTCTATCAAGTAATTCCTTCCAACTCAGCAGGTAGTGCCACTGGTTGTCCGGTTCGTTCATTTACTACTACAGATAATAGTGATGTTATCTTAATGGCTGATGGCGTAATCAACACTTGTAGCGGAACATTTACAGATGCTGGTGGAGTTAATGGAAATTACTTTAATAGCGATACGCTTCTTTTAACCATCTTCCCAGACCAATTGAATTCTGCTGTTCAGGTTGCTTTCAATAGCTTCGAACTTGAAGCAGGTTTCGATGCATTGGTTATTCTAGATGGTATTGACGAAAACGGAACTATCGTTGGTGTTTACTTAGGGACGGATTCCCCAGGAACAATTACAGCAACAAACCCTCAAGGTGCGTTGACTTTTGCGTTCTTGTCGGATGACATTCTTAACACTGCAGGTTGGTCAGCAACATTAAGTTGTGTTCCTTCTGGATCTGCTCCAGGTTGTGCTACAGCACTTTCCCCTGCAGATGCCGCAACTAACGTTTCAGTTGAAGCCAATCTTTCATGGACTGCTGGAACTGGCAGTGCTACTGCATACGATGTTTATTTTGGAACATCAGCTACACCAGCGCTTCTTCAAGCTGATGTTGTAGGAACTTCATTTGACTTACCAACACTTTTAAATGCAACTACATATTATTATCAAGTTGTACCTAAAAACGCTAATGGTTCTGCAACTGATTGTTCAATCTTAAGTTTTACAACTGAAGATGCTGCACAGAATGTTATTCTAATGCAAAATGGAACTGTTACTGCTTGCGATGCAACCTTCTATGATTCAGGAGCAGCGGATAACGATTACAGCAATGGAGAGACTTTAACATTGACCATCTTGCCTGAAACTCCAGGTAGTTTGGTAAGTGTAACATTCAATCAATTCAGCACTGATCCTGGATTCGATCTTCTTACTGTTTACAATGGTACAAGCAACTTAGGTACTCCAGTTAGTTCTTTGGGTGGAAATTCAATCGCTGTTCCATTCACAATTACTTCAGATTCACCAGATGGAGCATTGACTTTTACATTTGTGTCTGATTTTCAGGTAACTAGCACTGGATGGTCTGCTCAAGTAACATGTGTGGATAATAATGTAGCACCAAATTGCGCTGTAGATTTTTCTCCAGCCGACAATTCAACTGGTGTTACCTCAAATCCGACAATTTCTTGGTCTTCGGGTGGTGGAGCACCGCTTAATTATGATGTATATTTTGGCTCTGATGCACAGAACTTGACATTGGTTGAAGATAACTTCTTAGGTACTTCATACCAACCAGCTACTCTTGCATTAAACACTACATACTACTGGCAAATTGTTCCTGCAAACAATTCAGGTAGCGCTACTGACTGTTCTGTTCTTCAGTTCTCAACGACTCCAAACCAGGAGATCCTTATGACCACTGATACAATTTCTGCTTGTGGTTCAACTTTCTACGATGATGGCGGATTGAATGGTGATTATGCTCCAAATACATTGAACAATCTTACTTTCGTTCCTGAAAATGCAGGAGACCTTGTAAGTGTTGAGTTCACTTCTTTTGATGTTGAATTTGGTTTTGATGCACTTGTTGTTGTTAATGGTTCTGATCCTGACAATGTAGATAACATTATCGGTTTCTATTCTGGAACTGAACTTCCTGGTCCATTCACTTCTTCTGCTGCAGATGGAGCATTGACTTTTGTGTTTATTTCTGATGAAACAGATAATTTCTCTGCCGGTTGGGCTGCTAACATCACTTGTATTACACAAGCTGTTGCTCCAGGATGTGCAATTAATACATTACCAGCAAGTGATGCTACTGATGTAGCTGACGATGTAACACTTACATGGGAAGCAGGTACCGGCCTTCCAACAGGATATCAAGTTTATTTTGGAACTGATCCTTTGAATTTGGCTCTTGTTAGCACTCAAACAACAACAAGTTATGCTCCAACTGGATTGGTTGGTGGTACAACTTATTACTGGCAAATAGTTCCAACGAATGAAGTTGGATCTGCAATCGGTTGTACTATAAGTAGCTTCGCCGTAACTCCTGTAGTCTCTACAGATATTCTAATGCAAAATGGTTCTTTGACTGTTTGTCAAGGAAACTTCTACGATGCTGGAGGAATTGATGCGGATTATAGTGCTAACGAGCTTTTCACGTTAACACTAACACCATCAACTCCAAATTCACTTATCCAAATCGACTTTTCAGTATTCGATACTGAAGAAGAATATGATTCATTAATGATCTACAATGGTAATAGTGTCTCTTCACCACTGCTTGGAAACTATCAGGGTGTACTTGATCCATTTACTGTTGTTTCAACTGCTGTTGATGGATCTTTGACACTTGTTTTTGAATCTGATATTTCATTCCAGTTTGAAGGATGGGAAGCTGCTGTTTCTTGTGTAGCTGCAGATGCTGCACCTGAGTGTGCTTCTAACCTGGTTCCTGCAAACAATGCAACTGAAGTATCTCTTACTTCTAACATTTCTTGGTCTACGGGTGGAGGAGCTACAACAGGCTTTGATGTTTATTTTGGTACAGATCCTTTGAGTTTGGATTTGGTTGCTTCTAATACTCAAGCAACTACTTATACTCCAGTTGGTCTTGTATTAAACACTGCATATTTCTGGCAAGTTGTTCCTAGAAACAATAATTTACTTGCGACTGATTGTCCAGTAAATACATTTACAACAGAGGCGACTGAGAATATTGTAATGCAGAATGGAACATTCACTTTGTGTGCAGCAGATTTCTATGATTCTGGTGACGCAGCAAACGATTATGCAAATGGTGAAGATCTTACTTTAACATTCGTTCCTGCAATTGCTGGGAATGTAATTCAAGTAACATTTACTGATTATAATACTGAAGCAGAATATGATACATTGCGCATATTTGATGGTAACTCAACTGCGGCGACTCTAATTGCTGCCCTCGATGGTACTGCTGGTATTGGTCAATCATTTGTTTCTACAGCGGCTGATGGTTCACTTACATTCAACTTTACATCAGACGTTTCATTTACTGAGCTTGGATGGGTTGCTTCAGTTGTTTGTATTGATCCTACTGTTGCTCCTGAATGTGCTAGCAATCCAGTTCCAGCAAATCTTGCAACGGATATTGATAATTCAGGCACAACTATTTCATGGACTGCTTCTGCTGGTGTTGTTACAGGTTACGATGTGTTCTTTGGTACTGATCCACTTGCATTAACGCAAGTTGCAACCAATCAAGCAGGTACCTCATACAACGCAGGTGACTTAACATTGAATACAACCTATTTCTGGCAAGTAATCGCACAAAGTGCAAATGGTCCAGCTGTTGATTGTCCTGTTTATTCATTCACAACTACTGCAGTTGAGAATGTTTTAATGAGCAATGCTACTGTTACTACTTGCGGTGCTAACTTCTTCGATGCAGGTGGCGTAGATGCAGATTACTTAAGTAATGAAGATTATACTTTGACATTCCTTCCTGCAACGGCGGGTAATGTTATTGAAGTTACTTTCAGTGAGTTTGATGTTGAAGTTGATCCTTTTGATGGTACTATTTACGATACACTTTTCGTGTACAATGGTTCTTCAATTAATGCGCCTTTAATTGGATTCTATTCAGGAACAACAATCCCTGGTCCATTTACATCTTCTGATGTTACAGGTGCATTGACTTTCCGTTTCGCATCTGACTTCATCTTTACTGAGCCAGGTTGGGCTGCTACAGTTGCTTGTGTTGAAGTTTCTGGAGCACCTGATTGTGCGACCAACTTATTCCCTGCAAATGCTGCAACAGACGTTACTTTTGTTCCAACGTTGAACTGGCAGTCTGGTGGTGGAATTGTTACAGGTTATGATGTTTATTTTGGTACAGATCCATTAGCGCTTGCTTTGGTTTCTGATAACCAAATTGGAACAACATACAGCCCAGCTGCGTTAGAGCTTAATACAGTGTATTACTGGCAAGTGATTCCATCAAATGCTGATGGTTCTGCTGCTGATTGTCCTGTTAATAGCTTCACTACTGCAGCTACAAGCGATTTGGTAATCTTCAATGGTGAACTTACACTTTGCGATGCTACATTGTTTGATGCAGGTGGATCAACTGACGATTATGATAACAATGAGGATTTCGAATTAACTATTTATCCTTCTACTCCTGGTTCATTTGTACAACTTGATTTCACATCATTTGCTACTGAATTAGGTTTCGATTTCTTGAATGTATACAATGGAAATTCTACTGCTGCTACTGAATTGTTAGATGCTTCTGGTGCTGTATTACCTGGAACAATTGTTTCAACTGCTGCTGATGGAAGCCTTACAATCGTGTTCTCATCTGATGGAAGCGGTACTGATGCTGGATTTGAAATCGCTATTAGCTGTTTCACACCTTCCGAAGCTCCAGGATGTGCTACTAACTATGCTCCAGTTGATCTTTCTGTGGATGCATCATTGAACGCAATTCTTTCATGGTCAAATGGAACAGGATCAGCTACTGGTTATGACGTTTATTTCGGAACAGATCCATTGACGCTAACTCTTGTTTCTAACGACCAATTCGAAACGGTATTCACTCCAGCTGGTTTAACTGCTAATACTACTTACTACTGGCAAGTGATTCCATTCAATTTAGTTGGTTCTGCAACGGGCTGCCCAGTTCAATCATTTACTACTGGTGGTGCTGTTGATATCATTATGACTAATGGCACAAGCACTACTTGTAATGCTAACTTCTATGACTCGGGTGGACTTGATGGGCAATACCAAAACAACGAGAACTTCACATATACAATATTCCCGGGTGCACCAAATAGTGTTGTTCAAGTAACCTTTACTGCCTTCGGAGGAGAAGCATGTTGTGATGATATGTTCATCTTTAACGGTAATTCAATTGCAGCTCCTCAAATTGGTAATCTCTTTGGTGCTCCAACAATGCCGCAAACGTTTATTTCAACCGCTGCTGATGGTTCATTAACATTCAGATTTGCTTCTGACATTTCAATTGCAGGTTTAGGGTTTGTTGCATCTGTTACTTGTCTTGATACAACTGTTGTTCCTGGTTGTGCAACAATTACAAGTCCTGCTGATGGTGCTACTGAAGTGAGTTCTACAACTACAGTTTTATCATGGACTGCTGGTGCTGGTTATGTAACTGGTTACGATGTTTATTTCGGTGATGATTGTGCTAGCATGGTATTGGTTTCTGATAACCAACCTGGTACTACATTCGATCCGGGGCAATTGGCAACAAGCTCTTCATACGCTTGGATGGTTGTTCCTGTTAATGGTGTTGGCGAAGCAATTGGTTGTGTTTGTAATACATTCACTACTAGTGGAAACATCGACATCTTGATGCAGAATGGTTCATTTACTACTTGTGCTGCTAACTTCTATGATTCGGGTGGGTTAACTGGCAACTATTCTAACAACGAAGGTTCTGAATTGACTATCTGTCCTGATCAGCCAAACAGTGCTGTTCAAGTGATCTTCACTTCATTCGATGTTGAAGAGCGCTTCAATACTCCTAACAATCCTTGGGATTGGATGAGTGTATACAATGGAACAGGCACAGGTGGAACAGTTTACACTAGTCCAACATCTGGAAATGAGAAATTCTCAAACAACGTTATCCCAGGTCCATTTACCTCTGCTGCTACTGATGGATGTTTAACTTTCACATTCTCATCTGATACTTCAGTACCTAATCCAGGTTGGGCAGCAACTGTTACTTGTGTTTCTACTACTGATGCACCTTCATGTGCTGTAATTACTTCTGGTCCAGCTGATGGAGCAACTGATGTTTGTTTGAACGAAGCAATCTTCACATGGACTGCTGGAGCTGGTTCTCCGGCAACTGGATATGATGTTTATTTTGATTTTGATGGAAGTGGATACGTTCTTCTTGCTGATGACCAAACAGCAACAACATTTGACCCTGGTACATTGGCGCCTAATACATCCTATGGTGTAATCATTGTTCCTAGTAATGCGAATGGTGAAGCAATTGGTTGTGATACTATCAATTTCACCACAGGTACTTGTTTGATTTACTGTGATGCAGGTGCAATAATTTGTGATGAGTTTATCGCAAATGTTGAGATGGGTAACATTAATAACGCAACAGATTGTACAGCTGGTGGTTATGCTGACTTTACCAATCTTTCTACTGATGTTTACATCGGTTCTGCTTCTAACATTACTGTGACCAACGGTGTTCTTGATTATCCAACTGATCAAGCTGGTATTTGGATTGACTGGAACCAAGATGGTGATTTTGATGATGCTGACGAAACCATTACAGTTAATGGAACTCCAGGCGTAGGTCCTTACACTGCTGCTATTATTGCTCCAGTTGGTGCTGTTGAAGGACCAACAACAATGCGTGTTCGAATCACATTTACTGGAATTTTGGATCCATGCGGAATTGCAACTTTCGGTGAGGTTGAAGATTACACCATCATTGTGAATCCTGCTTTGGCTTGTCCTTTCCCTAATAACATTACTACAAGCGAAACGACAACTACAGCAACTATCATTACTTGGGATACAGCTTTGGATGCAGGTGAATATTTGATTCGCTACCGTGCTGCTGATGCTCCTGTAACTGATCCTACTTGGGCTAACCCTCAAGTTGTTGCGGCGCCTGATAACTTTACATTCTTTACGGATTTACTTCCATGTACTGAATACGTTCTTCAGATTGCTTCAATTTGTCCTGGTGAATCTGACACTACATTCTCACCAAATGTTACTTTCCTTACTCGTTGTATCGAGTGTACTGCTGATATGACTACTGAAGCTGAGCCTTGTGGCGATGATACAAATGGCGGTTGTAATTCAACTCCTCCAGCTTATCAGCCTATTGCTTGTGGCGAAACAATTTGTGGAACTAGTTTCATGAGCCCAACTACACGCGATACTGATTGGTATTCAATTACTGTAGATAACCTTGGTGTTTACACAGTGAATGTGCTTGCTGAATTCGATGGTATATTGTTGTTCGTTGATGTTGCTGATTGTGCTAACCTAGTAATACCGTCACAAGGTAACTTCACAGCAAACACTCCTTACACAATTGCTACGTCATTGAATCCTGGTTCATATGCTGTTGTTTTGGTTCCAGTGTTTGAACAATCTCCATTCGATTGTACCGGTTACAATGCTTATACAATTGAATTGTCAGGTGGTGTTACGCAGATTGCTCCAGTAGCTGACGTATGTGAAACTACTGCTCCATTTACATTGTTTGCAATTCCTTCAGGTGGAACTTGGTCTGGTACTGGAATCTCTGATGCCAACGCTGGAACATTCGATCCTTCAACTGCTGGCATTGGAAGCTATGTAATTACTTACAACGCTTCAGCTAATGGATGTGCTTCTGAAGACACAGTTACAATTAACGTTGTAGCTGCTCCTTTGGCTGACTTCGTAGGATTAGCTGCTTCTTATTGCCCTGCTGATGCAAGTGCTCAACTTTCAGGTATTCCTGCTGGTGGTGTATTCAGTATCAGTAACACAAACAATGTTGGAATCGATGGTAACACTTTCAATCCTTCGCTTGTAACTCCAGGTTCTTATGACATTACCTACACAGTTAATACTGGTGGTGTTTGTGCTTCCTCAATTACACAAAGTACAGTAGTGAATGGTGCTCCAAGTGCTAGCTTCGTTCTTGCAGATTCAACTTGTAGCCAAGAAGCTCCAATTGCTTTGACTGGTTCACCTGCTGGTGGTATCTTTAGTGGTTCAGGAGTTTTTGCTGGAACATTCGATCCTTCACTTGCTGGAACTGGTGCAATTACAATCACCTACAGCGTTTCTGTTCCTGATTCTGTTTGTCCTGGAGTTGCAACTGAAACAATTCAAGTGAATCCTGCTCCTGTTGTTACTCTTGCTGGTCTTGCTAGTACTTACTGCTTGAATTCTGATGTAGTTACTTTGGCTGGTACTCCTGCTCTAGGAACTTACTCTGGTCCTGGTGTAACTGGTGGTACATTTGATCCTGCTGCTGCTGGTGTTGGTACACATACAATCCGTTACGAATTCAACAACGGTACTTGTGTAGGATTTGATGAAGTAGAAGTTACTGTTACTGATAACTTAACACTTACTTTCTCTGTTCCTGCTACAGTTTGTTCAGATGCTGATCCATTCTTGTTGACTTCTTCTCCTAGCGGAGCGGTGTTTACAGGTCCTGGCGTAAATGGTCAAACATTCAGTCCACAAGTTGCAGGTGTAGGTACTCATACTATCACTGCTACTTACTCAAATGGAACTTGTTCTGCAACTGCAACACAAACGATTACTGTTAATCCTGCTCCAATTGCTTCTTTCAACTATAGCGCAAATGGATCTACAGTTGTGTTTAGCAATGCATCTGTAAATGCTACGTCATATGCTTGGGACTTTGGTGATGCTCAAACATCAACTGCAGTGAATCCAAGTCATACTTATGGAGCGAACGGTTCTTACGACATCACTTTGATCGCATCAAGTGCTGGTTGTGGTTCTGATACCTTCACAGTTGCCCTTGAACTTTCAGTTGGTATCGGTAGCATCGATGGTGTTGATATGATTCAATTGTATCCAAACCCTACTCAGGGTGATGTAATGTTGACTTTCAACTCACTTGCTTCTCAATCATTCGAAGTACGCATAACTGACGAAATCGGTAGATTGATTCAAGTTGAAAACGTAAACAACTACATGGGTAAATTCAGTAAGGTTTATGACCTAAGCGAACTTGCTCGAGGTGTTTACACATTCAGTGTATCTTCTGATAAAGGGGCTATCAACTTCAGAGTTGTAAAGCACTAATAGTTAGA